>Ga0194037_1003041_pt1 | contig 10655 bp, 9 predicted proteins | sample JunL306m_MetaG_FD_148653 | JGI IMG/M metagenome (GOLD analysis project Ga0194037, IMG submission 148653) | Anoxic zone freshwater microbial communities from boreal shield lake in IISD Experimental Lakes Area, Ontario, Canada - Jun2016-L304-6m | ecosystem: Environmental > Aquatic > Freshwater >...
CGACCAGGTTGTACATCGTCTTTTCCCGATTCTCGGCGCGCAGCTGGATGACAGCATGTGCCTCATGCCCGGTATGCGGATTAAGCAGCCCAACCGGCTTCATCGGTCCGAAGCGAAGCGTTTCGACGCCACGGGCCGCCAGCTCTTCAACCGGCATGCACCCCTCAAAATGAACCGTTTTTTCAAAATCACGAGCCGGAACCTTCTCACCGCGATTCAGCTCGTCGATAAAGGCCAGGTATTCAGCCTCATTCAGCGGACAGTTCAGATAATCGTCACCATCCCCTTTACCATAGCGCGAAGCGGCGAAAATCTTGCTCATATCGAGCGAATCTGCCGCCACAATCGGCGCGATGGCGTCATAGAAGTACAGACGGTCACCGGCCAGTTCTGCCAGCGAGGCCGCCAGGACATCGCTGGTAAGCGGACCGGAGGCGATAATAACGATCCCGTCACCCGGAACCGCATCGACCTCACCGCGCTCGATGCGGATCAGAGGATGAGCTTCAATCCTGGCGGTGACGTAATCGGAAAAAAGCTGCCGATCGACCGCCAGCGCTCCTCCGGCCGGAACGGACGTGGCTTCGGCAGCCTCCATAATCAACGAGCCGCACCGTCGCAGCTCCTCTTTCAGCAGCCCGACGGCGTTATCAAGTGAGATCCCGCGCAGCGAATTGGAGCAGACCAGCTCCGCCAGACCGGGCAGCTCGTGAGCTGGAGAATATTTCGTCGGTTTCATTTCATGCAGGACAACGGATACGCCGCGCTGCGCCGCCTGCCAGGCCGCCTCGCAGCCGGCCAGCCCGCCGCCGATGATACAGATACTTTTCTCGGACATAGTTTTTCCTTTTATAAAAACAGTGAGGCACGAGCATGAGTGAAAATCCCGGATTTGTACCCGAAATTACACGTTACCCGTGCCTCTGGAAAGCTGTACAGTGAACTGTCACTCGCTGCTGTTATAATCACAACCCTCTTTGGGGCACTTCAAAAACTCACCTTTACGCTTGTAGATCTTTTTAACCAGCAGCGGGAAACCGCATTTCGGGCAGGGGCTTTCCACCGGCAGATCCCAGAGGGCGAACTTGCACTGCGGGTATTTGTTGCAGGAATAGAATAACTTGCCGAAGCGAGACTTCTTCTCGGTCAGCTCCCCTTCCTTGCACTCCGGACACACGACACCCGTGCTGACCGGCTTGACCAGCGGCTGGATATTCTTGCAGGCCGGATAGCCGGAGCAGGCCAGGTATTTACCGAAACGGCCATCCTTGATCAGCATCGGCAGGCCGCACTTCTCACACTTTTCTTCCGAGACAACCGGCTCTACAATTTCACCATCCTGATCGACGTTGCGGGTATACTTGCACCCTTCCTGAAAGCCGGAACAGGCGATAAACTTGCCGCGCTTGCCGAGCTTGACGACCAGTGGCTTGCTGCATTCGGGGCACTTCTCGTCAGTCGCCTCGGTGGTTAGATCGGACTTGTTGACCTCGCCCTCCTTCTGTTTCAAGAGCGCAATAAACGGCTCCCAGAACGCTTTTAAGAGCGGCTGCCACTCCTTCTCGCCGCGTGAAACCTGATCCAGCTCCTCTTCCAGGCCGGCGGTAAAATTATAATCGACGTAGGTCTGGAAATGTGACGTCAACAGATCGCTGACCACCATGCCGACATCTTCCGGAAAGAAGCGTTTCTTATCAAGACGGGCGTATTTTCGCTCAACCAGCGTATTCATGATCGAAGCAAAGGTTGAGGGGCGACCGATACCGTACTCTTCGAGTGTCTTGACCAGAGTAGCCTCAGTATAGCGCGGAGGCGGCTGGGTAAAGTGCTGTTCCGGAAGAACTTCGTGCAGCTTGAGGGCGGCGCCTTCAGTCATGGCCGGCAACAACCCTTCTTTCTCTTCATCCTGATCATCAAGCCCCTCGATGTAGAGTTTCATGAAACCGGGGAAGCGGATCACCGTGCCGGCAGCCCGCAGTCCGGCCTTTTTGGACCCGGCAAACGGTCCGCCTGTCGGTGCAGCGGCCAGATCGGCACTGATATCAACCGAGGTCTGATCCAGCAGCGCTTCAGCCATCTGGCAGGCAACGGTTCGTTTCCAGATCAGCTCATACAGTTTGTACAGATCCGGCGTCAGATGCTTTTTCAGCTCCAGCGGCGTCTTGGCGATATAGGTCGGCCTGACCGCTTCATGCGCTTCCTGGGCGTTCTTGGACTTGGTTTTAAAAATTCTGGGGTTGGCCAGAGCATATTCTGGTCCGTATGCGGCAGAGATAACGTCATGGGCGTCTTTCAGGGCCAGTGTCGAAAGGTTAACGCTGTCGGTACGCATATAGGTAATCAGACCGACCGTCCCCTCCTCGCCGATATCAATGCCTTCATAGAGCTTCTGGGCCGTTGACATGGTCTTCTTGGCCGAAAAACCGAGCTTGCGGGATGCCTCCTGCTGCAGGGTCGAAGTGGTAAAAGGGGGCGACGGGTTGCGTTTCTTCTCGGTTTTGGTGATCTTGGCGACGGTGTAGCTGCCGGTCTGCAGGGCTGCTTTCAGCGCAGTCGCAATCTCTTCACCAGGGATATCGAATTTGCCAAGCTTTTTGCCGCCAACGTCCACCAGGCCGGCCTTGAACTCCTGCCCGGCAGTAACGCCCAGACGTGTGGCAATCGTCCAGTACTCCTGCTCATTGAAAGCCAGAATCTCTTTCTCACGCTCACAGACCAGTCGCAGTGCCACAGACTGAACCCGTCCCGCAGAAAGGCCGTAACGGATTTTCTTCCAGAGAAAGGGTGACAGGTTGAAGCCGACCAGATAATCCAGTATCGAGCGGGCCTGCTGGGCATTTACCAGATCGGTGGCGATATCGCGCGGATTCTGGACGGCATACAGGATGGCCTCTTTGGTAATTTCGTGAAACTCGACCCGCTGGATTTTGATACCGGGGCTCTTTTTGTCGAGCCCCAGCGCCGCAAGCAGATGCCAGGAGATTGCTTCCCCTTCACGGTCGGGGTCAGTTGCCAACAGCAGTCGATCCGCCCCCTTGAGTGCATCTTTAATCGCATCGAGATGTTTCTTGCTCTCGGGCAGGACATGGTACTTGGGCTCGAAACCCTTTTCTATGTCCACGGAACCTTGCTTACTGGGCAGGGCCCGTACATGGCCGAACGAAGCCAGAACTTTAAAGTCCGGTCCCAGAAATTTCTCAATTGTTTTCCCCTTGGCGGGGGATTCGACGATGACAAGATTTTTTGACATGGTGACGATAGGTATCCTTTAAATGGATTTAAAAATTATATGAAAATCGTTCGAACCACAGAGCAACTAAGCAACTGAGAAATTACAGAACTATCGGAATAACAAAAAACAGTTTTGTCATACAACAGATTACAATCGAATTAGACATTCTCAGTTGCACTGTTGCTCTGTGTTTCAAAGACCTTTATGCTACGGCGTAGTGTGTGCCGGGCAGCGGCGTTATTGCTCCCTTGAGTTCGAGGTGCAGTAACATAGAGGAAACCTCACCGGCTGTCAATTCAGTTTGGGTAATGATGTCGTCGATATGCAACGGTGAGCGGGCCAGCAGTTCATAAATGGCCGCTTCTTTCGGTGACAGGGCGAAACTGCGCGGATGCGCCTGCAGAAGTGGCGTGTCAAGGGCCGCCAACTCGCCCCCCGGCAGATCCTCCAGAATATCCTCGACGCAGTCCACCAGTTTAGCGCCCTGCTTGATCAGCCGGTTGCAACCGCGACTGGTGACAAACGAAATATTACCCGGTACGGCATAGACGTCACGTCCATGCTCCAGCGCATACTGGGCGGTGATTAATGAGCCGCTTTTTTCAGCCGCCTCAACCACTAATACCCCGCGTGCAATGCCGCTGATAATCCGATTGCGGCGTGGAAAGTTTTCTGCCAGCGGCAGCGTTCCCAGCGGAAATTCTGAGATCAGACACCCCTTTTCGGCCATCTCCTCAAACAGTTTGCGGTTCTCCGGGGGATACACCTGATCGATACCACACCCCAGCACACCGATGCTGCGTCCATCCGCATGAAGCGCCCCTTTATGAGCTGCCGTATCAACACCGCGCGCCATACCGGATACAATGCAGATGCCTCGCCCGGCCAGAACACCGGACAGCTTTGTCGTCGTCAAAAGCCCGTAAGACGTTGCCCGACGGGAACCGACAATAGCGATGGCCAGTTCCCGCGAACGCAAGCTCCCTTTGACATACAGAAATGGAGGCGGATCAGAGATTTCAAAGAGCGATTTCGGATAGTCGGGCGAGGTGAATTTCACCAGATGTGCAGAGCTTGATTCGAGCCGGCGGCACTCCTGCTCGGCACAACGCTTCCATGCGCCACCCTTGATGGCATCGATCACGGTAGCAGTGATGCCCCGCACGACGGAAAGCGAAGCCGGAGACGCCGCCAGCGCCGCTTCCGGCGTGTCAAAGTGCTCCAGCAGCCGCCGGAAGGCAACCGCGCCGATTCCGGGAACCGCTTTGAGACCTATCCAGTAATAATCGTCCATAGTACCCGTCCTGCAGACAAAAAAAGACCGGCCCGAAGCCGGTCGTGTGCTGCACGAAGTCGTTTATTTCGTTAAACTGACGAGCCGGTCCCCTTTGTAGATGGCGTCAATACTCTTGACAACCAGGGCTGTTGCCACTTTTTTACCTGTTTCCAGTATCACCAGAGCTCCCAGAAGTTCCTGGGGCAGTTTGTCGACACGACCTTCCACATATCGCTGATCAAGGATCACATCTCGAACAATATAGAGCATATTTCCGACTTCAGCCCCCTGCGCACTCCCCAGATCAATGTAGACAACATCACCGGATGCAATCACCGAGGTGCCGCTAAAGCTCTCGATAATATACCCTTTGAGCTCGCGAGTTGACATCTTGAGCGGGATTTCATGACGGCGATTCTGCTGGAACGGCATCAGGTACGAACCGGGTGAGATCTCTTTAGTTGTCTTGGTAATAATTGCCCGGGAGGCCTTCTTTTCAACATCAGTGACCTGCAGGGTCCCGAGCGGAAGAACCTTAACCCCCATAACCTCACGGGTAACCGGGTGGATAACGGTAACGTCCTTGCGGAAGATGGAGAACGAGTCTCCGCTTTTAGCGCCATGTGCCGAACCGATATCAGTATATACAATATCATCATCGCCGGCGATAATCCGGTCATGCTGTATGCCGACTACTGAGCCGGCCGACGGGATATCTTTCTCCAGCAGAAAGCCTTCAGTGCCATACACGGTATAGCTCTTCTCCGCAGCTACCTCCGCCAGTTTGTCTGCCAGCTTTTCTTTGGTCACTTTTTGAGCCGGGGCGCTTGCGGCTTGAGTTTGACCCACAAATTCCAGACGATCGGGGAACACACGCACCTTCTGCCCCGGATAAATAAAGTGCGGATTGGTGACCTGTCCGTTTTTAGACCACATATTCGGCCAGTAGTTCGGATCTTTGATGAATCGCTCTGAAATCCCCCAAAGTGTGTCGCCCTGTTTGATGACATAGATAGTCGGCTCTTCCTGACCTGCGGCACTGGCGAAGCACGGGATGAGCAGGATCGCAGCAGAGAGTAGTAACAACAGCCTGGTTTTCATAGTGTGTACCTCATGTGGTTCGGATCATGGCGGAAGTCAGGGTGTTTCAGTTGGCGCTCAAGCGCTCGCGGGCCTTGGCAGCTGCTGAGCTGCTCGGATAGGCGGTGATCAGGCTTTCAAAAATGGCATGCGCTTTTTCTTTCTCTTTGAGAGCCGACAGAGTGTAGCCGAGTTTCAACATGGCGTCAGGAGCTTTTGGACTGGTGGGATAGGCGCCTGAGACCTTCAGGAACGCTTCTCTGGCCTTGGGAAGATCGGACAGGGTGTAATGGCACTCACCAATCCAGTAGAGTGCATTGGCAGCGTAGTCGCTCTGCGGGTTGTGCGTAATGAAGGCGGTAAAGGCGATAATCGCTTCAGAGAAATTATTAGCGCTGTAAATCCCGAAAGCCTTGAGATACTCCGCCGGCGGTCCGGTCTCTCGAACATTTTTTTGAGGTGGCACCGGGTTAACCACCTCGACCCTGGGGGTTGACCCCTGACGAGACATGAGCGTCAAACGGGCCGTAATCTCTTCCTGGGTGGCACGCTGTTCTCTGATCGAATCCTGAAGTTGCTTCAACTGTTGTAGTGATGAACGGAGCTGCTCTTCATAGATCTGAAGTTGCGCGGCAAGATCATTCGAGCGCTGTTCACTTTTTTTGGCTGATTGAATCAGATACTCTATCTTGGATTCCGCCTCGGACTGGCGCTTGACCACCAGATCCCCGGCAGCACAGCCGCTTATGGTGGACAGTGTCAAAAACGCTAGAATAACTCGCATGTTGGATGGCATAATACCCCCATTTAACGGAACTTTTTCATAATTAAAGCGATATAGCCAACTTTGTCAAGTGAAAGCTTCCTTTTCGGTTTTATTGATACTCCGAGTATGCTAGCATTCAGGCCCCGCGAGACAGCGCAGCCTGCACTAAAACACTACCACCGGAAATTTCATGAAAAGACCCGAACTGCTGGCTCCGGCCGGTAACATGGAAAAACTGAAAATCGCCGTACATTATGGTGCCGACGCCGTCTATCTGGGGGGCCAGGCCTTTGGTCTGCGCAATATGGCGGATAATTTTTCTGTAGAAGAGATGAAAACAGCCCTTGATTTCTGTCACGCGCACGGAGTCAAAGCCTACCTGACCGTCAACAGTTTTCCGCACAACGAAGCGCTACCCCAGCTTGAAGAATATCTGACCGAGATCGCCCCGCTCCCGTTTGACGCCTATATCGTCGCTGATCCGGGGGTCATCGATGCTGTTCGTGAGATTTCACCCGAGCGGGAACTGCACCTCTCCACACAGGCCAACACGATCAACTGGCGCTCGGCCCGTTTCTGGCAGCAGCAGGGCATTCGCAGAGTCAATCTGGCCCGGGAGATGAGCCTCGACAATATTCAGGAAACGGTAACACATGTTCCGGGTATGGAGTTTGAAGCCTTTGTGCATGGTGCTCTCTGCATCTCCTATTCCGGGCGCTGCCTGATCTCCAGTATGCTGACCGGTCGCGACGCCAATCAGGGAGCCTGCACCCATCCCTGCCGTTGGAGCTACCATCTGGTGGAGGAGACGCGACCCGGTGAATACTTTCCGGTCGTGGAGGATGAAAACGGCACCTTCATCTTCAACTCCCGCGATCTCTGTCTGTTGGAGCATCTGCCGGCTCTGGTTGCCAGCGGATTACACGCTCTCAAGATCGAGGGGCGCATGAAGGGCATCAACTACGTGGCCTCGGTATTGCGGGTTTATCGTCAGGCGCTGGATGAGTATCTGGAAAATCCGGACGGCTGGAAATGCCGACCGGAATGGCTGCAGGAGTTGGCCAAGCTCAGCCATCGCGGCTACACGACCGGTTTTCTGTTCGGCCAGCCGCGCAACGTCGGGCAGGAGTACGACTCCGCCTATATACGTAGCCATGATTTTGTCGGTGTGGTTGACGAAGTTCAGTCTGATGGAACATTGCTGGTCAGTGTTCGCAACCGGATCAAGATCGGCGACGTGATCGAATTTATCGGACCGGGCATGCGCAGCGACAACCTGATCCTGCTGCATTTTTCGATTCTCCCCGAGCGCGGTGCGGCGCTTCCGGCAGAGGCAGCCAACCCCAACTCGCGCATACTGCTGACAGTGCCGTTTACGGTCGAAGCGGGGGATCTGCTGCGGCGGGAGAAGGTTTGACAGGGCCTATGACACAACCGTTGAAAGGATTTTGAAAATGTCTGCTACTCAAAGTGATCTTCAAACAGCGAGAATCCTCAAAGATCGAGTGTTGAAACTGACGCCGCTGATTGATTTTCGTTTGTTTGGCTCTCGGGCGCGTGGCGATGCTGATGAGTTTTCTGATATGGACATATTTATGGAGTTTGAAACGGTCGACAGAGAATTGAAAAGCAAAGTGAAAAATACCGCATGGGAAATGACGCTGGAAACCGGGATTGTCGTCACGACTCTTTTATTCAGCAGATACGAGGTTGAAGATTCTCCCTTGCGCTCATCACCAATTATCCGCGTGATTTTGGAAGAAGGGATCCCGGTGTGACAGATCTTGAAACTATTTTTAGCTATCGCATGAGACAAGCCGAAGAAACACTTTCTGAAGCAGCCAAGATGCTGGAATCCGGATTTTCTCCCCGCTCAATTGTCAATCGTTCCCAGCTTTATCCGGTTTGTTTCTTGCTTACGTCGCGTAGCGACTGAAAGATGGTAGCCGGGGAATTAATTCCCCGGTCATTGTCACAAAATATCATCACGTCACGTACGTGACGTGGGGAAATATGGTCTAAATCCCCCGGCTACCATCGAACGCCCCTGACGGGGCCTAATAAGCTTGATGCAATGACCAAACCGGACAAAGCTGGGTTGGACGATATTACGATCACGTGGATGGTAAAAAGGGCAAAAAAAGAGATCTTTAAATAAGCAGCCAGTCCCCTTATAGCACTGACAGGAATATTGTCCGGAAACCAGTCAATAGATCGGATTGAATTGTATTTTATTTTATAAATACATATTTAATAGGTGTTTACGCAAATTTAGAGACTGGTTTTGAACGATAATTTGTGTTCAAATTAGGACGATCAAAAATGAAACGGATAAAAACTTTTTCCGAACTGCACGAGGCATTCAAAGATTTTAAACTGCCATCCTATTGGCTATTTCGAGGACAAAGCGACTCAAGTTGGGGCCTCCACCCGAAGTGTTCTCGTCCGCCATACTGCTTGAGGGATGATCAGGAAATGTTCACCCTTTGGAAAAGAAATGCAATTGAACTTTGCGATAATCCGCCAGATGATGACTGGCACTGGCTGGCTTTGGCCCAGCACCATGGACTTTCGACACGACTTTTAGACTGGAGTAGTAATCCGTTAGTGGCGGCATTTTTTGCGTGCAAAGACAATGATGATAATGATGGTGCTATTTTCGCCTATCTTGGCTCGAAGTACATCATGCCTCAATCATTCAAACAAGCTAGTCCATGGGACGTCAAAGACCCCAGCATTTTTTATCCATTTATTAAGAATAGACGTGTTCACAATCAGAGAGGAAGTTTCACAATTACGAGTGATACAAAAACATGCTTTTATGATCAAGTTCAAGATAATGAAAGAATTGATAAAATAATTATCGATAAGGCGTATAAACAAGAATTGATGTTTGAGCTGAATTTTTACGGAATTAACTGGGGTACGCTCTATCCGGATCTGGATGGTCACTCAAAACTGATGAACTGGTACGTGGAATACGGCGATGAGAATTTCAATGGGGCCTAATCAGGCTTACGACCTGCTCGAATATTTGGCAGCTCAAAGCCGTGCCCGTTATAAAACTACAACTTGGGTTGTATCTGTGGAGGGACATCAACAAAATCCAAAGAGTGACTATGCCCTATAAACTTTCAGGACGTGAAGTCTATATTGTGCTCTCGGCAATTTACGAAAAATATTATTATATTGCCGATCAACTAATCAATTACAATGAAAATTTTCCTATTAACACCTTGGAATATTGGAAAAGCGCGGGCTATGTTTCACGAGATGTAACCCCGGATTATTTTGCTTACTTCGACCGGAGCGGTCGAAGGCATCCGTTCAATCTATTTATATTTGGTCGCTTCCATAGTGCAATCGAAAAAGGCGGCAACAATTTTGATGAAATATTAGAATCCTCAGTTTATGCGCCATTGCTGAAGCCAAATATTTCTGCCATGCAAACAGCCGAGATGAACATGAAAAATTATCTCTCGGCTCTAGGCGGCGATGACCTTCTGAATCACCATTATACAATCCTTAATATGCTGTTGTCTTATCATAGGCATGACCTTCACCCTATTGTTACCATTACGGGAACATATGATCCCCGCAAAGCAGTTGATAATTATCAAGCGCTTGCCAGCGAATTTTACCACCGGTTGGGTCCTGGCCAAGACTGGCAATCAATAGCTCATTTCCTGGTTTACGATACAAAAAGACAGGGCGAAGGTACAGACATCCTCTTCAAGTATGGCAATATTCAAGTCTACAAACTTCCACTGGGCACCGCCTGCGCTGGTTGTAAGTCACTGTATATCGAAAGCGAAAAACCCAAATTATATTACATTTCGGACCTACTCAACAGCGGTCCACAATCAATAACGCAGCGAGTTGAAGAAGAATCTACGACAATCCCAACCTGTGGGCCTTCACACTTATGGTGTGGTTGTTCTGGTCCATTCCCATTGACAAAAATGGAGTGGTGGTTCGATGAATCACCACCAAATGCAATTTAGCTCGCCACACAGCCCAATAAAACAACTACGCTTATTGTCATCGCCAAAGATGTCTTAAGTTAATTTTATGTAACTATTCAGCACCTTGTTCTTTCACATTCATAAACTCGGGGAACTTTCCCTGAAACAGCAAGCGTAGCCCTTCGGACGCAGTAACGCCTTGTTTCATGCAGGTTGACAGATAACTCCGGATTCGGCAGAAGACTTTCGCGCCTTCCATTGCTCGAAAGCATCCGGATATTTTCTGTTGAACCTTGGTCATTCTCAGATCGTTTTCAGCCTGGTTGTTTGAGAATG
>Ga0194037_1003042_pt1 | contig 10654 bp, 9 predicted proteins | sample JunL306m_MetaG_FD_148653 | JGI IMG/M metagenome (GOLD analysis project Ga0194037, IMG submission 148653) | Anoxic zone freshwater microbial communities from boreal shield lake in IISD Experimental Lakes Area, Ontario, Canada - Jun2016-L304-6m | ecosystem: Environmental > Aquatic > Freshwater >...
ACGGGATAACGGCATGGCCAGGGTGCTCGATGTCAAACAGGTTCCCTACGTTGCGCTCGGCAACATCAAGGATCACCGCCTGATTCCGCTGGGTTCCGGCGTGCTGTCCGTGCAGGACATCGTCGAGCGAATTTACATCCTGACCCAGACCCGGCCAGGCGAGTTGTACTAAGGGGGTGCCCATGCTCAGAACTCGCTTCATCGCCTCAATTCTTGCGCTGACAATTCCGTTGACGGCACAGGCCAGCGTGCAATCCAGCATGCAGACCTGGTTCAACGACATCGGTGCCTACGGCAACGTGACCGGTGTGGCGGCCTACCAGGGGCAGACCATGAATCTGTACTCGGGAGGCAGCCTGTACATGCGCACCCCCGTCAAGAATTATCAGCTTGCCACCGTAGCCCCTCCAGCCTTCAAGGCGGGGTGCGGCGGGATCGACCTGTTTGCCGGCTCCTTCTCCTTCATCAACAAGGAGCAACTGACGGCCCTGATGCGCAACATCGCCAACAATGCCGTCGGCTATGCCTTCATGATGGCCGTCAAGTCGATCTCGCCCGATCTGGCCGATCTGATCCAGTACCTCCAGGATCAGATCTCCAAGGTGAACAACCTCAATATCAACTCCTGTCAGGCGGCCGAAGGCGTGGTCGCCGCGATCGGCAGCACGCTGACCGACAAAACGCAGGAGAAAGAGGGCAAGGTCGCCGGTGCGTCATTGAATCTCTATTCCGATGTGTTCGAGTCCTGGGACGCCTGGAAGGATCGATCAAAGGCCAAACAGACGCGTCAGGCGGCCATCAGCGCCGACTCGCGCAACCGGGAAACCTTTGATCCCGGCAATGTCGTGTGGCGGGCGCTCCTTCGGGTGAATGGTGTCGATGACGAAACCCGGCAACTGATGATGAGCATGACGGGAACGATCATCATCGTGCCCCCCGGTGACGACGAATCGGGTGCCAGCACGGATCAAAAAGCCAAGTGGTTATACAAGCCCGGCGCAAAGATCACCTTCAGGCAGTTTGTGGGTGATGGCTCCGCGGCGACGGCAACGCTCTCCGGACTGATCTGCGATGACTACGCGGAATGCAGGAATCCCGCGTACGTCGAGGACGGCATAACGGCAAGTTCATTTGCGAAGTTCGTGCGCGACAAGATCGTCGCCATGAAACAGAAGGTGGAGTCGCGCAGCGCGGGCGGACAGGGCACCCTGGATGTCGCCCTGATCGGGGCATCCAGCCTGCCGGTATGGAAGATGCTGTCGCTCGCCGCCAACATGCCCGGCGGTGACTTCGTTGTGGAAAACCATACCCAGCTCGTGGCCGTCGATATTGCCCACTCCTATTTCACCAACCTGGCCAAGACCCTGAGAGAAGCCGTCCAGAACGAGATGGGCAAGGGGAACGCGGACGTGGCGGAAGCGGCAAAGTCGATTCTGATGCGGGTGACCGAGATCGAGCAGGAAGGGCGCGAAATGCTGGTTGCCGAATATCAAAAGGGCGTGCAGGTGGCCCAGATGCAACGCAGCATCCAGTGGCTCGATCAGTCGCTAAAAGCCGGGCTACCGACCAATGTCTTTCAGTCGATGATGGCGTTCAATCGATAGGCCGATAGAACGACGCGCTCACACCGATGAATTTCGAGGTCTATGCCTACTGGAATATCGAGGAACTGACGGCCACGTTCAACGCCGTCGCCGCCCTCATGGGGAGCGGCGACTACCTGGGTCTTCTGCGCACCCTGGCACTGGTCGGGATTCTCTCGCTGGCACTGGTCGTCCTCGCCGGCAAGGGGCGCATGGAGGACTTCTGGAAGTGGGTCATCATGCTGGCCCTCTTCAACGGCATGCTGCTGGTTCCGAAGACCAACGTCATCGTTGTCGATCGCACCGGAACAACGCCCTCGCAGGTGGTAGCCAATGTCCCGATTGGTCTGGCTGCCTTCGCGCATTCGACCAGCAAGATTGGCGACTGGATGACCGGAGCCTTCGAGACCGTCTTTGCGCTTCCCGGTGACTTGCAGTTTCGTACCAGCGGAACACTGTTCGGGCACCGGGTTCTTCAGGAGCGACTGGCCATCAAAAGCGGCCAGCCGATTCTGACCAGCAATTTCTACGAGTTTTACCGCGAATGCATCACGCCCGAGCTCGCCTCGGGGTATATCCGCATGAACGACCTCATGAAGACGAACGACATCTGGGGCACGCTCAACGGATTGACCAATCCCTCCCGGCTGGTGACACTCCGGGACACGGCGGATCCGACCATCATGCAAACGCAGGGGTGCACTGCCGGCTATGCGACGCTCACCATCCAGCTGAACGCCGAGGCAGCCAATCAACTGGGCCTGCTTGGCAATCGGATGTATCCGGGAATGCCCTCCGCCCTGGCCAATACGGCGATTTCAGGGTCGCTCGCGACGAGCACCAATTATCTTCTCGGGCTATCGGCGACGGCGACCGATACCATCAAGCAGTCCATCGTCTCAAACGCCGTGATTGACGCCCAATACACCATCCCGGCACAGATCGGCGACGCGGCAAGTGCTGCGACCAATCTGGCACAGGCCCAGGCCGTGCGCCAGACCGGTGACGCCTACAAGGCGATGGCAAAGCTGGCCGAGGGCACCATGCCCAAAGCCCGAAACGCCATCGAGCTGGTTCAATACGCCGTCTTCCCGATCATTCTGCTACTGACGCTCGTTGCCGGTCACCATGGCGGATCGGTGCTCAAGATGTACGCCGGCAGCCTGCTCTGGATCCAGCTGTGGCCACCGCTCTACGCGATCATGAATTTCCTCATGAATGTACAGGCGCAAAAGGCACTGACCAGTGCTACCAACGGTGGTGGAATGTCGCTGGAGTCTTACAGCTATCTCAACAACTCCGTGGTCAGCGATCAGGCCATTGCCGGAATGCTGGTGTTGTCGATCCCGGCGATAGCCGCTGCGCTCATCAAGTGGGGTGATGCGGGGCTGAGATCGGTCGGAGCGTCTTTTGCACCACGTGATGCAGAAAAGGCCGCCGCCGCCCTGGCGCAGGGCAACATGAACATGGGGAATGCCTCGCTTGGCAATGTTCAGCACGGGAATTACTCTGCCTTGCAGCATTCGACGCAGCCCTCACTCGCGGCAGGCGCGGGCAAAATGGCCTCGGCGGACAGCTTTGGCTCGATGGAGCGCACGGGGGATGCGGTGACCGTCAAAAGCGGCAACATGACGATGACCGGGATCGACAGGAACCGTGATGGCCGATTTACGATCGACGAAGTAACGAATGTCTCCGCGGCAGGATCGTCGCTGATGGGCGCCATCGCACAATCTGGGTTAGGACGCTCAGCGTCGGATGTCCAATACTCGGGTGAGGGTACGCAAGCCTCTACGGGCAAAGCCAGCACAATAGGGGATTCGAAAACTGCGAAACTCACCCAGGATCAAAGTGCCGTGTTTCAACGGCAGTTATCGAAGGCATTGAATTCGGAGATTGGCGGAGACACCAGTGCTGGAGTGACTTCAGGTGCCGGCAACGCGGTTTCCACGGGGCGAGACTTTTCAGCCAAAAAAGGTCTGACCAATCACGAAGGCGCGTCCATGGATTCCGTCCTGACCGCAGGTGGTAGTGGTCAAAGCAAGCCTGGAGAGGGACAGGCCTCAAAGGATCCTGGAAGAGCGGGGCAGCTGGCAATGGCACTTGCGGAAAAGGCCTCCGGAGTATCGGCCCGTGTGGCAGGAGGCGTCAAGACCGGGCAGCGCTATGACGAGTCGGCCGATCAAACAATCAGGACTGCAACGCAGGACGAGTTAAGGCAGGCCGCCGAGGTGGCCAAGCGTGGTCTGCTTCGTGTGGCGGGATCAACCTCTGATCAAGGCGTAAAACAAGCAGCAGAACGTGCAGCCGCTTCCCTCGACAAGGCCAAGTCCTTCGACAGTAAGGAGCTCGCCTCACTGACGGAGCAGCAAGAGGCTGGCAGTCGTCGCCAGGCGGGAAATGAGAACCGCTCCAATGTTTCCGTGGATGAATCCCTGATCATGGCGAAGTCTGGCTATGAAATGCTCTTTGGGAAGGGCTCTGAAGTCACTCCGGAGCGCCTGGCTGCGTTTCAGCGCGAGTGGAATTCGAATCAGGGCTTTCGCGAAGATGTTGCCTTGGAGACCAGGGACCGTCTTGCCAAGTCTCGTCTGGCTGCGGAAGGGGTTGAGCCACCCATATCCCAGGACACTGTTCGAGCCGAAGGCCAAACGGCGCTCGCTGCACTGGATAGCAAAGGAAACGATGCGGTTGCCTCACAGGGGCGGGCAAACAGCAGGCACGTAGAACGACAGCAATATCAGAATCCACGATCCATGCCGGATCTGTCATCAGCAGCGAAGACATATGCCGAATCGTTTAACGCTGCGTCTGAACAAGTCAAGCGGAAGGAATCGCAGGTGTCGCTTGAAAGCGGGATTACTGTCATGGCGAATCAGTTGTATCAGGAGCGCCAACGAGGGACGGGAACCGTGCTCTTGAATACCTACGGATCTGGTGCCGGCTCAGCCAGCGTTCAGGATTACGCGGGCAAGTTGAGAGAGGCTGCGCAAAAGGACCCTGAACTAGCCCAGGGCTTAGCGACCATAGGCAGCAATAATCGGGCGGGCGTACAACCCTCGCACGCTGACATGGCGTGGCTGGAAGGAAAGGCTAAACAGTCTGTACGCCAGGCGGAAGGAAGTGCTTCTGAGGGAGCGGGTTGGGTTGCCGATCAAGCAGGAAAAGCACTGGATCTGTTTTCGCCGAGTAGCTCACCTTCCCCAAGAAAATGATTGCAAAGAGGCACGAAGGAATCAGTCGTCGTCGAGGGGGTCCTGAGCGATACGGACGCCACCTGCGTACATCCCAAAGCCCTGGAAGCCGGGGCCCGCGCCAGAGAAGTTCAGTGAGTTCGGATCCTGATCATGTGGTGGGTCGGGGAAGTACGATTGCTGCTTGGGATCATTCTCGCCATTGCGCAGTACAAAGCGAATAAATGCGACTGCCAGAAAAACCCAGGAGAGCAGGGCGGCAACCAGGATGGACTTTTCGTTGCCGAATATCGCTACCAACGTTGCGGCCACAATCGGTGCAACGAGGAGCAGAAGCGACTCGACGACATGCCCTGTACGACACAGCTTCACGGCAACAGCGATCAATCGGGCAGCCAGATAGATCAGGGTCATCCCTGGTACGACCAGCAGTACAGATGCAAGAATCATTCGCTCCATTGGGTACTCCAACACGTCATTCAGCTCGTTTTTACTATACGCGCAATGCGCGTATAGTAAAAGCGTTATCAATCCTGATTGCCACGATGGCTGCTACTGGTTATCCCACACCCACTGAGATTCGAGCAGCCCGAATGCTACTTGGAGTATCTCAAGCACAAGCGGCGTTAATGGTGCATTCTACGTGCCGAGCATGGCAGCAATGGGAAGCTGGGGATAGAAAGATGCATCCAGCTTTCTGGGAGCTTTTCCGAATCAAGGCTGTACTCAATGCGCGCATATCAAAGCAGTAGTCCTGCTGATGCTGAACAAGGAATTCCATGGATTTGCAGCCGGCATTCATGTTCCATGCATCGATGGAGGATTGTTCGGCGGTACTATCCATTTTTCTCAAAACCTGATCACGGAGATTCCATGAATAAGTCTGAACTCGTCGAAATCGTTGCCAAGGAAGCGGACCTGTCCAAGGCGGCTGCCGGGAGTGCGCTGGATGCAGTCATTGCTGCCATCGTGAAAGCTGTATCCAAGGGCGATACCGCCACCTTGATTGGATTCGGCACATTCAAGCCCTCGAAGCGTGCTGCCCGCATCGGTCGCAATCCTCAGACCGGCAAGGAACTCAAGATTGCAGCTACCACGGTGCCTCGTTTCACTGCGGGTGCTGGTTTCAAAGCTGCCGTGGCTGGAAAGAAAGCGGCGAAGAAAAAGTAGTTTGTTGCTGCCTTCTAGAACGATCTGGCGCCGGTGCATCTTGTACCGGTGCCGGGTCAATAAATGTTGGGATCAATACAGGGGCGTGTATGAAGAAATCCAAACTTCTCGCTGACGTGGCGGCTGCTCGCCGCACGTCTGGTCTGAATCAATCTGAATTCTGGTCTCGATTTGGCGTAACCCAGTCGGGCGGATCGAGGTATGAAAGCGGACGGAATATTCCCAAACCGCTCAAGACGCTGATGTGGCTTTACGACGCTGGCAATATCAATGATCAGGATCTGGAGAATGTCCGGAAGGGGCTGAGCAAGAAGTAGTGAAGCCCCTCATGGGAGGGGTTGTTTTTGACCGACTAGATATCCGTCTGCTCGGAAATTTCCAGCGCATCGTCAACTTCTATACCCAGGTAACGGACTGTTGATTCCAGTCTATGTCCTGCAGGACATAGATTGGACTATCTCCCGCGCCGGACTATGTCCCGCAGCACATGCATACGCCAATGGTCGGGCACGCATATGCACTTCGCGGGACATAGTTGGCCGCGCTACAAGCCCTTGAGGAACGCGAGTAGCGGATCATCGGGCCGGTACCGACCGGGTTTGCCCTCTGGTGGATTCGTCTTATCGAGAACGGCTTGCTTTATCGCCAAGTCGGCATCCAGATAGATCTGCGTCGTCTCGATCGACTCATGCCCGAGCCATATCGCGATGTTCGCTTGCTCAACGCCCTCTTGCAACAAGTCCATAGCCGTCGTGTGACGCAGCACGTGTGGGCTCACACGTTTGCTGTTCAGTGACGAGCAGTTCACAGCGGCCGTTCTGACGTGCTTGTTGAGCAGGTAGTGCACGCCGTGGGAGCTCAGATTGCCACCGCGTGCGTTGGGGAACAAAGGCTGGCCTTCAGCCAGCGGCGGCTCTTGTGCCCAGGCGGCCAGCACTGCACGTGTGCTCTTGCTCAGTGGCGTGCACCGCTCCTTGCGTCCCTTGCCGATGACCCGAACGTGGGCACCAACGCCGACGTGCAGATCCTCATGCTGCAGGCTGGTCAGCTCCGACAGCCTCAACCCGGTCTGCACCGCCAGCAGCAGCAATGCGTGATCACGACGACCCGACCAGCTTCGCTGATCCGGCGCAGCCAGCAGCGCGTCGACTTCCGGTCGGCTGAGGAATGGCACTAGCGTACGCGTGAACCGCTTGGCCGGAATGGCCAGAACGCGCTGGATCTGCGCCAAGTGCGTCGGCGCCTCGAAGGCCGTGAAGCGGAAGAATGAGTGCACAGCCGTTAGCCGCAGGTTGCGCGTGCGGGCAGTGATGCCGCGTGCCCGCTCCATCTCGTCAAGGAAGGCCATCACCAGCGGCGCATCAATGTCGTCCAGCGCCAGGGCTGAAGGCGCCTTGCGCAGATTCTCTTGCACGAATTGCAGCAACATCTTGAAGGTGTCGCGGTACGAGGCAATCGTGTGCGCACTGGCCCGCCGCTGCTGCATCAGGCGTTGGGTAAAGAACCGCTCCAGGAGAGCACCGAAGTTGGGTTGGCCATTCATGGCGATTCTCCCCAACGCCGCTCCAGCCGGATCATCGCTTGGGCCATCAACTCGGGGTTGGCGCTCAGGTACCAGTAGGTGCCGGATATGCAGACATGCCCGAGGTAGGTCGACAGCAACGGCATCTCGCGCCCAGGTTCCTTGCTCGTCTGGTACCAGCGTATCAACGTCTGAACGGCGAAGCGATGTCTGAAGTCGTGCAGCCGCGGCCCCTTACTCGCACCCACCGCGCGCAGGCCCGTGCTGTGTGACAGCGTGTAGAAGGTTCGATGGACATGGCCGGCGTCGAGCCGAGTGCCTCGACGCGAGACGAACAGATAGGTGGAGACCGGGTGGCGGAAGAACTTCGCGCGTCGTTCGATGTACTCGGCCAGGATCGCGCAGGTAGACGGATGGATCGGCACCAGCCGCCACTGGCCGAACTTGGTGCCACGAATCGTCAGGACCGCCTGCTTGAGGTCGACGTCGCCGAGCTTGAGATTCAGAGCTTCGGACAGGCGCATGCCCGTCACACTGAGCAGGCCAATCAGGCCGTGGAACACCCACGGGCGCAGCGGCGTCGACGGCCAGGCCACAGGAAGTTCCAACGCCGCATCCAACAGGCACCTGATCTCGTCCTCGGTGTACAGGTGCGCTCTGGCGCGCGTGGATCGGTGTGGCAATAGGCCGAGCGGAGGTATCTCCGTGCGACTGTCGGTGGCGCTGCGATGGCGGGCGAAGCCGCGCACGAAGCAAAGCCGTCGGGCCCACTCGGCGGGTTGTACGGGGGCACCTTGAGCCCACTCAACCGCCAGTCGGACGCTGATGTGTTCGGCGCAGTGCTCTTCCATGAAGCTGACGAACCGCGGCAACAACAGCCCTTCGTCGTGCATTTTGTAGCCCAGCCCCCGGCGCAGTTCGACGTATTCCTGCAGGGCTTCGCGCAAGGTGTTCATCGTGCACTCCCGGGCCAGGCCATGACCACGGTTCGCAGCGCGTCCAGATCTACCTTGGCATAGATGCTGGTGGTCTGCGGGCTGCGGTGGCGCAGCACCTGGCCGATCTCGGGCAGCGACGCGCCTTGCCGCAGCATGTGGGCGGCCAAGGCATGCCGAAACTGATGCGAGCCACGATGCGGTGCGTCGACCTTGGCCCGCTTAAGTGCGTAGCGCACGATCGAACCCACGCCATCCGATCCGTCCAGCAGACCACGGATCGGCGCCATGGAGCGAAGGAAGAGGTGCCGGTCCCCACAGGTCGGTCGACCGTGCTGCAGATACGCGGCAATGGCAGTGCCAACATCGGCGGGCAGCGGCAGTAGGCCCTGCCGTCCACCCTTGCCGTGAATGCGCAGTTGCGCCTGGTCCCAGTCGATGTCGTCCAGAGTCAGTCTGATGATCTCGCAGGCGCGCAGCCCGAGGCGCGCTAGAAGCAGCAGCACAGCACGGTCACGTAATCCGACTGCGGTCAATCGATTGCAGCTATCGATGGCGCGCTGTGCGTGCTCGGCAGCGATCGCCTTCGGAATCGGCGGCGTGGTCGTCCAGGTGGCGACGGACGGTACGCTGGCGGCGAGCCCGGCTGGGACCTCGCCACGGAACTCGCAGAAGCGCAGGAATGACCTCAACGCATTGGTAGCGCCCTTCACGGCCGGAGGCGCCATGCGCTTCGACTCTTGTCGAACGAACGCGATAGAGTCGCTCGGGCGAAGGTCATGCAGGCAGACCTCTGCTTGCCCGAAGCGCCAGACCAGGAACTGCCGGGCAACCCTGGTGTAGGTCTCAACGGTGGCCACCGCCAGCCCTTGATTGCGTTGTAGGTGTTGCGCGAAGTTGGTGACGACGCGGTCGGCAGCCGTCGTGCATGAAGCAGCGGCAGCGCAGAGCCCTCGCTCACGCAGAAAGAGCAGCAGCAGTGTCAGCGCGTTTCGCTCCTGTCGGCGCGTCTCAGGGCGTCGCGATTGGCGCCGGGCCCGACTGCGCTGAAATCGTTCGATGTGGTCGTTAGTCAGTGATTCAACGTCAATGCCGCGCCCCTCGCACCATCGGCCAAAGGCCAATGCGTGTCTCGCGACAATGCAGGCGTAGCCCGCCGAGTATTGCTGACTGCCCAGCCAGGTGACGAACGCGCCGAGGTGCTCAGCAGACGTGCCGCCGATCGCGCGGACCCGCGCATCGGCTATGTCGTAGGAATGCTCCATGATGATCTCCTTGCGGGCAACATTGCCCGACAAAGAGGATGACAATGTTCAGCGAAATCGTCTCCAGCCCACGATAGATCAGGGCGTCAAGTACGCACGGGACATAGTCCGGCGCGGGAGATAGTCCAGTTTCGTGTGCCCGAGGAGGAGCTGAACGGCGCGCAGATTTTTGGTGCGCCGATAGATCAACGTGGCTTTGGTGCGACGCATCGTGTGTGTGCCATAGGCTGTCGGGTCGAGACCAATCGAGGCCACCCAGCAATGGACCACCCGCGCATACTGCCGGGTCGACATATGGGGTGAAGCCCGGAGTCGGCTTGGAAACAGGAACTGCTCCGGCTTGAGCTTCGACTTTGCGAGCCAGGCAGCGACAGCATCACGGGTCGGTTCCGTCAGTTCGAACTGCACCGGGCGCTTTGTCTTCTGCTGCATGATGATCGCCCGAGGGGCCACCTGGTTGCCGTGCGTGATATCTCGAACACGCAGGCTGACGAGGTCGCAGCCGCGTAGCTTGCTATCGATGGCGAGGTTGAACATCGCGAGATCGCGAGTTCGTTTGCCCAGTTGAAGGCGTACGCGGATCGCCCAGATTTCCTTCAGCTTCAGGGGCGGTTTCTGGCCGATAAGCTTGTTTTTGTTCCACGGTTGGCGGCGGCCGGTGGTAATGTCGTTTTCCATTTTGAACTCCTTCGGTGATTGAATGGAGTTCGATTGTCAGGTGAGAACCGCCTAGCCGCCGAAGGTCTTCCAATAAGTGTTCTCCTGAATCGGTAGCAGCAATGGCCGTTATTCGGCATCGAATTCTCGTGCTGAATTTTGGATGCAGGCTAAACTGAGTCGGGCCTCAATTAGGCGGCAATCGGCCAATTCCGGTCAGTCGAACTCTTTCTCCATTGCGGTCATTGGCTCGGAGTGATTTCTCGGAAGCCGCCATTCAAGCGCCGCCGACGAATTCGTCGTTCCCAGCGTTCAGATGACTTTGCCA
>Ga0194037_1003043_pt1 | contig 10654 bp, 9 predicted proteins | sample JunL306m_MetaG_FD_148653 | JGI IMG/M metagenome (GOLD analysis project Ga0194037, IMG submission 148653) | Anoxic zone freshwater microbial communities from boreal shield lake in IISD Experimental Lakes Area, Ontario, Canada - Jun2016-L304-6m | ecosystem: Environmental > Aquatic > Freshwater >...
CCTCCCCTGCCATGTCATTAGCGCCGGGTGCTAGCCAAACTCATATTCATAGGTCCATTCATCTAAAAGGAGATACCAAAGACTTAGAAGCGATTACTCAGCAATTATTTGGCGTTTCTTTAAAGGAATTGGATTTTTAAAATTTGAAATTTACCTACTAGTCTACAAGGCGTATTTCACCTAACTGTTTTATTAAATCAGATGCCACTAAACTTGCTTTAGATTGTTTTTTAATGGCAATATCCCCTGCTAAACCATGCATGTAAACACCAATACAAGCAGCCTGAAAGGGCGCATACCCTTGCGCACAAAGGGCTGCAATCATCCCTGTTAAGACATCTCCGGCTCCTGCAGTAGCCATACCATCATTACCAGTTGTATTTATCATTAATGATTCATTAGGCGCAACAACAATCGTATCAGCTCCTTTCAAAACTAAATTAGCTGTATTATTTTTTATAAATGCTGCGGCTTGTTTTTCTCTTTGTGTTGGATCGTAACCGTACCCTTGTAATTTTGCAAATTCACCTGGATGCGGAGTGATGATATGATTTAATTTCAATGCAATTTTATTAGAAGCCACTAAAGTGAGGGCATCCGCGTCAATGACAATAGGTCCAGTATAATGCGCTAATACAAAATTTAAAATATCTTTTGAATTACTAGTAATGCCTAATCCTGGGCCAATGGCAATAGCATCAAATTGAGCTAAATTCAATTCGTTAATTTTCTTATTGGTCACATACATCAATTCAGGACTTTCCGCTAATAATAGCTCCACAGCTTCTTTTGGAACCATCGCCGTCACCATACCACAACCATTATGCAAAGCGGCTCGAGCACACAAAATAGCAGCCCCTGCCTTTCCTTCACTACCTGCAATTACTAAAACGTGTCCAAATGTTTTTTTGTGCCCCTCTAATTTTCGAGGCTGCACATTGGCTTGTATCCACGGTAGATCAATTTTTAGCATAGGATAAAATTACGACCTTTTTAAAACACTCCTATATTATTACCTATTTACCTAGTATTTAGGTAAATAAAATGAGATAAATCATATACTTAATAATAGTGATACCAATCATACTTATTAACAAAAGCAAGGTCTACATTACAGATACTTTATAAATTTAATTATGAAAAAAGCACATCAACTACTAGAAATAAAGCCTTACCACTTTAATACTATTAAACCCAATGACAGTGTATTAGATGCGCTGGACATCATGGGAAGAAAAGATTTAGATTTTGCCATCGTATTAGAAGATGATAATTATTTAGGTATTTTAACAGAAAGCGCTTGCGCAAAATCTTTTATTACACATGGTGAGAAAACCAAAAATATAAAAGCCAAGGAAATTATGTTAAATGGTTTGCCAATAGTAAATTATGATGATTCTATTGAAACTTGTTTAAACACTTTAATTATTCACAATGCAACCTATCTTCCTGTTTTTGATGATTTTGTATTTTGTGGAATCATTACAATGCATGATTTAGTTAAAGAAATTCAGCATTCAGATATGCAATCTGTGATTGAGCCCGAATATAGCTACGCCTAATTTCTTTGGTTCATCTTTTTACGTTGGGCACCATATCAATAATTATATTTTACGCCCTCCTTTTAATGTGGTTTAGTGAAACAAAATTAGAGAGATTTGAAAAAAAATCAAACAAAAATACATAATACAAGAAACCTAGTATACTTTTGAATAGAGATAATTCAAGATAAATTTATGATTAAACTATTTTTACCTGTTGCGCTTTTTTTAACCCTTCAATCCTATGCTAAAATGGATCTATTTAAAGTTGAAAAACAAAAATATGAAGTTGTCTTTAAAGGCAAAGGTTTTGAAATAAGACATTACCCTTCCGTTATATTAGCCACCTATTACTCTAAAGCAAAAAAATATAAAGAATTGTCAAGCCCTGGTTTCTCAAAAGTGGCTGGTTATATTTTTGGCAATAATGAGTCCAAATCTAAAATTGCAATGACTTCGCCAGTGCATATGGATATGAATAGCGAAACTTCAAGTATGAGTTTTGTAATGCCTAGTGAGTATGATATCAATGATTTACCAAAGCCATCTTCCGACGAGGTTAAAATTCATAAATCCGAAAGCGAATTTGTGGCTGTAGTTTCATTTGGTGGTTATGCCAATGACCAAATTATTAAAGTACAAAGTGAAAAGTTAAATACCCTTTTAAGAGAAAATAATATTAAAATAATAGGGAAATATAGATTACTAGGCTACAATGCCCCTTTTCAATTTTGGGGAAGAACCAACGACGTAATTGTTGCAGTAGAATGGAAAAAATAATGTTTCCTTATATCCGAGCAGCAATATGATCTAAAACCTGAAAAGCCGTCTCTGCCATTTTATTCCCTTTGTTATCTAACAAGGGATTTATTTCGGTAAATTCTAAACAGCCAACTTTTTTAGAAGCAATTAGCATATCTATCATTTCAATGACTTCGGCTGCAAAAAAGCCAACAGGGACAGGTGTTCCAGTACCATAAGATACAGAATCGCAATCCATAGAATCCACATCAAAAGAAATATAAAGTAAATCGCAATTTTTTAATTTTTCGATAGCTTCCAAAACACATACCCGCAGTCCTCTAAACCTTACTTCTTCAACTTTATAAAACTTAATATCATTTTCATGAATTAATTTTTCTTCGGGTTGTTCAAAATCTCGAAGTCCGAAATACACTAAATTTTCTGGACTTAATTTAGGCCCCTTAATTCCAATATTTTTTAAATGCTCCCAATGCGTTAAAGTAGGTTGTTCTGGACTATTGATTTGACAAGCTAAATTATCCAATCCTAAAGCAGCTGCTAAGGGCATACCATGAATATTGCCCGAGGGTGAAGTAAAAGGAGAATGCAAATCGGCATGGGCATCAATCCAAACCACACCCAATACCTTATTAGGATGTGCGGCTTTAATGCCACTTAACGTTCCTAATGCCGATGAATGATCCCCGGATAAAACTATAGGGAAATAACCTTCTACTATATTTTGCTTCACCACTTTTGAAACACGTTCACATTGTTCAGCTACATGCTCAATCCTTTTTGCAAAATTATTATTTACTTTATTGTAAATGGTCTCATTGTGCGTTTCTACATCCTGAAACAAATGTTTATGAAAAAAGTCGTTATGGCTATTAATAGCAGCAATTTCTATGGCATCAATGCCCATATCAGATCCTCTTGTGCCAGCTCCTATATCAGATCTATTTTTTATGAGCTTAATTGTCATGGGACTAATTTAAAAAGCAAAAATACGCAATAGTTGGCTATTTGCCATTGTCTTCCATTCCCCCATCTTCCCTCTTTTCTTTCATAAATTCTAGCTTACCAAAGCGCCAATTAAAACTTAAGCCAAAGGATCTACTAGGCTCATACCTAATGGAGTTAGAGCTAAAATTAGGCCCACTGATGAATGTCTCTTGTTTGACATATTCTGCAAAAGGATTATTGGCTACTAATCCCAAGCTTCCTTTATTATTCCAAAATCTTTTTCGAATGGCAAAGCTATAAGATAAATTGGCAGGATATTTTCCTTGTAATTCATTGCGCGCAGAATTAAAATCACCAAAGCATTCACTAACCAGTGTTTTTGAAAACTCATAAATCAAATTAACATTCACTTTCCAGTTTTGACTAGTAGCATTGTAATTTTTATCTATACTATTAAGTATCTCTCTATAATAATAAGATAGATTAGATCGTACACTAAACACACCAGAAACTTTAATATCGCTAAAAATATTTAAGCCTGTATTTTTTTCTAAACCAATGTTTTGACTTTTACTTAAATTAACATTATAATATAAACTATCCCCTACTTGTAAACTTGGGTAATAGGTAACATAGGGTTGAATGTCTTGATCCGAATTGCGTTGAAATATAGCAAACATTAATGACCCCTTTTCTCCCAATTGTTGATTATATGTTAATTCAATTCTTTCTCCTAATTCTGGAAGTAAAAATGGATTTCCCTCACTCATATTTTTTGGATCGGTCGTATTGATATAAGGATTAAGTTCATCATAACGAGGTCTATTGATTCTTCTTGAATAACTTAATTTAATAGCATTATCCTCCCCTAGTTTTCGTTTAAAAAAAATGGAAGGCACAAAATTATTATAATTGGGTTTTATCTCCTTGTTGGAGGAGGAATAAATAGCATCTATATTGGTCTGTTCCCATCGTCCTCCTAATTTAACATCTATCCAATTTTTGACGGGAAATTCTAGTTCAGCATAAATGGCTGTTACCTTTTGATGATAGGCTAAGGTATTAGATAAGCTATTATTTAATCTGCTAATTTGTGCATTAGATTGAGTAAACACATCAGTGGCGCTATTGATATTCATGGATACTAGTTTTCCACCAGTATTAAATTTTACTTTATCCGAAATAGGTTCTGAATAATCCAATTTTAGTTCTGATTCATTCACTTTAGATGCCAGGGCGCTTCTGCTTCCATAGTTTAAACTATTGACTGGCATTAGGTATTGTAATGCACTAGAATGATTGCTGTTGTTAGAATTAGCGTCATTAAATCCAATATCTAAGCTCCTGTCTTCCTTGTCAAAAGTACGTTTGTAATTAGCATTGTAATTAATACCGCTTCCTAAATAAGCACTAGAAGTTAAGTTATGTAGTAAAGTATTTTGTGCTACGCCCGATCCAGCTAATTGACTTGTTAATGTTTGGTTGTTATACCCCGATGCATCAAATCCAAAATCGTTTCCACTTACAGAAGCTGTAAAACTATTTTTCTTTTTAAATGTCCAATCTATATTTAAACCGGAATGGGTGCCATGACGTTTTACATCACTACTCCCATCCTGTTGCATAAAATTAGTAGTATGGCTTGCTGTATCAATAGTTGTTCTATTCATGGTTCTTGGTGAAGCCGCAAGTAATCTTTCATTGGTTGCAAAAAATAAACCAGCCCCAAAATTTTTATTTCTTACTGCTAAATTTAAAGAACCATTTTCGATACGCGTACCAATACTAGTATTAATATTACCATTGTACCCTCTGGTTTTATTTTGCTTTAATATGATATTAATAATGCCACCTAATCCATCTGCATCATATTTTGCACCAGGATTGGTAATTACTTCAACCGATTTAATTTCACTGGCTGGAATAGATTGTAAAACATCGGTAATATTTGACCCATAGGCAATACTAGGTTTTCCATTAATTAAAAATCGTATGCTGGAAGCACCTGCTAATTGAACATTGCCATCAATGTCAACAGAAACCATGGGTATTTTTTTTAACAAATCGGTGGCTACTCCACTTTGTGAGCTAATGTCTTTTTCGGCATTAAAAACCATCTTGTCTATTTTGTTTTCGATAGTTCTTGCATTACTGGTTACGGTAACTGCCTGAAGTGTGCTATTCGCTTTTTTTAATTCAATTTTATTTAAATTTATTTTTAGATGACTATTGTCAATCGTTATATCATTTAAGATGATTGTTTTGAATCCAATAAATTCAATATCAATTTTATAGGTGCCTAGTTCAAGTTCTTTTACCGAAAATTGACCTTGTTTATTAGTAGTTGATCCATTAATTGCTTTAGTGCTGCCATTTTTATAAATGATTATGGTTGCATATTCAATAGGCAATTGTGTTTCTGTGTCCAAGACGATACCATAAATTTGACCATTCCCGCTCAATGGCGCACCCTTCTGCGCTTGCGCTATTATGCAAATATTTAGTAATATAATTGTGTAAATGAATTTGAACATGCCGATCTTTAAATTTTGTAGACCGCAAAGCTATTGAAACACTTGTAAAGGAGGTCGCCGCTTATGGAATAGCTTCAAAATAGTTCATGCGCCTACCTTAAAAATAACTCAACTAAATCTAGTAAAAATGGCTTAGTAGTATACGGCTCTATTGAAAACAATAAAGAAAAATATTTAAGCTTCTTTTTTTGTTTTAAAATAATTAATAGCCATCACTGCTAAAATTATAATTAACCCAAAAAATTCTCTGGACTCTTCTACCCAAGGTACTTCGGCCTTCATAGTAGCTGCAATGCTTGATGCATCATGAAATTTGATCCAATCTATAATACCATTGGTGTCAAATAATTTATAAATAGCATAAGCACCAAAAACTAAAAACCCTGCCCAGTAAGCCTTCTTATTGATGGCCTTTTGTTTTACTTCCCAATAACACAATAGGGCTGGATACAAATAAATAGGAATCCATAAATATGGATCAGGGTCATTGTATTGAACCGCTGCAAAAAGAATAAAGACAAATATAAAAAATACGTTAAATACTTTCATGTTCTAAATTTTATTAGATGTACAATATACAATAATTATTCAACTGCCTCTATCACTAATACACTTGCAGGAGGCATTGTGAATTTGATGCCATTGCCCGTAATTTGAAAGTCTTTGAAAATAGCTGGAGTTATTTTATTAGGACTCTCAAAAGTATTATGGTCTTGTATTTTAGCAGAAACAAGTATACGACCAGTTACTTTTGTTACTTTCTCGCCCCTCACTTCTAATGAAATATCATGACTCTTATTAGGATCGATATTGACTACCGATATATGCGTTTTACCATTTTTATCTTTAGAAGCAGAAGTAGATATTGCTTGAATTTTATCTTGCCCATTTTCATAATCACTTGATTTTAGCACAGTGGGCAATAAAGTAGCATCCTGATGAACATTAAACATTTCCAATACATGATAGGTAGGTGTTAAAAGCATTTTTTCTTCATTCGTCAAAATAACTGCTTGTAATACATTTACCGTTTGAGCTAAGTTGGCCATTCTAACTCTAGTGGCATGGTTATTGAAAATGTTTAAGCTAATACCAGCAATCATCGCATCTCTCATAGTATTTTGTTGATACAAAAAACTTCCATTGGTACCTGGCTCCACATCGTACCACCCACCCCACTCATCTACTACCAATGCTATTTTTTTCTGTGGATCATATTTATCCATGATGATTGAGTGTTTGGTTACTAACTCTTCCATTTTCCAAGCCCTTTTTAAAGTGGTAAAATATTCTGCTTCAGTAAAATTTGTCGCTGAACTTTTCTTACTCCAATCAATTACAGAATAATGATGTAAAGCCAAACCATCTACCATTTCCTTCGGAATATCTCTCATTAAAACTTCTGTCCAATTAAAATCATCCGAATTGGCACCTGAAGCAATTTTAAAAATAGGTTTTTCATTCGTACTTGCCATAAATGTGGCATATTGCTTATAGATATTAGCGTAGTATTCTGGCTTCATGTTTCCTCCACAACCCCATGCTTCATTTCCAACACCCCAATAAGTTACATGCCATGGTTCTTTTTGACCATTTTGAGCTCTTAACTGCGTCATTGGTCCGCTGCCTTCTGGAAAATTTACATACTTTACCCAGTCCGCTAATTCTTGAACCGTTCCAGATCCAACATTTCCTGCCAAATAAGGTTCTGCTCCAATCTCCTTACATAAATTTAAAAAGTCATGGGTACCAAAACTATTATTTTCAGTAACTCCTCCCCACCAAACATTTAACATAGAGGGTCTTTCGCTTTTTGGTCCAATACCATCTCTCCAATGATAAGTATCTGCAAAACATCCACCCGGCCATCTTAAATTTGGAATTTTTAATTTGCGCAAAGCATCAATAATATCATTTCTTACCCCTGCTGTATTAGGGATTTTTGTATTCCCTTCGCCAACATATATTCCACCGTAGATGCTCCTGCCTAAATGCTCTGCAAAATGTCCGTAAATATTTTTGTTGATAATGGTGTTACCTAAATCGGCATTGACAACAATTTTATCCTGTGCTACAATCATTGTAAAAATGAATAACATGGAAAATAAGAAGCTAAACTTTTTCATTTTGATAATTTAAATTTTAAAGGTGAATCCTGTGCTAATAATTATCGAGTAATTTAATACTTTCTCTATAAAAATCCAAAATTTATTGTTTAAATTTATAGGATTAGAAAGCTATACTATGTTAGATAAAAAAATGAATGTTCTTGTTTGTAATGCACCTGGAGATTTTTCGTATGAAGAAAAATTAATTCCCACTTTAACAAAAGGTGAGGTGCTGGTGCAAGTAAAAAGAGTTGGAATCTGCGGCACCGATTTACATGCATATAAGGGGACGCAACCTTATTTTAATTACCCTCGAATTTTGGGTCATGAAATTGCAGGTGTTATAAAAGATAACAATGGTTCACTTTTATGTAACAATAATGATCAAGTGAGTATCCTTCCTTATTTTAACTGCGGAAATTGTATCGCTTGTAAAAGCGGCAGAGAAAACTGTTGTGTTCATATGCAAGTTTTTGGAGTGCATATTGATGGGGGCATGTGTGAATACATTGCAGTGCCCGAAAAAAGCATAGTGAAGTGTGCCGATTTAAATTTAGACGCTTTAGCCATGATTGAACCCTTTAGCATTGGTGCACATGGTATGCGGAAAGCTCAAATAAAAAAGGATGAAAATATTTTAATCATTGGAGCTGGCGCCATTGGCTTAGGTGCAATGGAATACGCCCGCATTAACGGAGCCAATGTGATTGCCATGGAAATGGATAACACTCGACTTAAATTTGCAAAAAATAATTTAAATATACAACATACCGTTAACCCTTTGGAAGAAAAGGTTATTGAAAAATTAAAGTTAATTACTCATAACGAAATGCCTACTGTTGTTGTAGATGCTACAGGTAGTCAGAAAGCCATTAACAGTGGATTGCAATACCTTGCTCATGGTGGGAAGTATATTTTAATAGGTTTACAAAAAGGGGAACTTATATTTAGTCACCCAGAATTTCATAAAAGAGAAACCACTTTAATGAGCAGTAGAAATGCCAACAGATTAGATTTCGAATGGGTAATAGAACAAATGAAGAGTGGTCAAATTAAACCTGAAAACTATATTTCACATAGATATCCATTCAAAGATTTAAAAAATGCTTTTGAATCTTTTTATCATCCAGGTGCTAATAGTATAAAAATAATGGTGGAATTTGATTAGTGTGCAGTAACCGGAACTTTATGACCCATGGGTATATTGTATCCGAAACTTAAGATAAATTCTAAAGTGCCAAAATTTTGCTTAGCAGTACCTTGGTATACATTTAAGTTATAGTAAGCTGCATAATCTAGTTTTCCTGAAAATTCTAAATATAATTTATTATAAAAAGTGGTTCTTAAAGCATACTCTGCTCCTGTGTTCCAGCCTCCAAACTGAAATTTGCTATCGTTTTCTTTTCCAAATAAACAATTTTGTACATGAGGTATTAATGGACCTACCCCAAATTTACCCAACCCGTCAATTCGAATATTTTTACTTGACAAACTTTTAAATCTATTTCTTTTGACAATGTTAAATAATAAAAAATTAGCTCCATTATTTAAAAAATAATAATTTTTTGCAGCGCCTACTCCTTTTTCAGTAAAAATAAAACTTGAATCAACCGCTAAACCATTATAAGTTCCTACCATGTGAATGGTATGATTGTCCTTGATTAAAGCTTTAGTATGATCAAAATTTATTTCAAAGGCCCAGTCTTTATTTTTATCAAAAAAATAGCCAAACCGATAATTGTATTGTGGAATACTTAAAGCGGTATTAAATAGCCCTTCATCCCAACCTGGATGATCAACCAAAACAGTATTTTTAAAAACAAAATTATTATTTAAAGCTGGTTGATTAATATAGATATTCGAATTAGTATAGTAATCCTTATTGTAGCCCCATGAAAAATAAAATTCTCCTTTTCTTTCGGTTTTTTGTGCAAAGCTTACCATTATTTGCAGCAGCAAAAAGGTTAAAAAAAATCCTTTTCTCCTTCGATTTATATTAGTAGTTCTATTCAATATTTAATTTTTGCAAAGATAACCAAAACAATAATAATTCCTACAATATATGCGTATTAAAATCGCTATTCCCACTCAAATTAATAGCCATATACTTTGAAATCATGAGCAATATCATGTCCACTTATATTTATTTCTGACATCTTAAGATGCCAGATTTTGCTTTCTGATCTAATGAATTTTTGAATGCCGTATTTTTCATTTCCATGCAATCTTTATAAAAAGCAATGGCATTATTGAAATCCTTTCTTTCCTCATAAATTAAAGCAATTTGTAATGCCGATCTGGCCGCAAAATATTGCTTTGAATTTTTTCCTTTGACAATGGTGGACTTATAAAATTTAATGGCTTGCTCTTTATCTCCCATTAAATCATTGATTCTAGCCAATCGATACGAAAATTCAGTCTTGTCATCTTCTGTATTAAAATCTAGAGTTGTTTTATCTGCTAATACTCTTAAAGCCTGCGATTGAAAACCTCCATCACTTAAAATACGTGCCTTTAATAATAAAATATTAGGCCAAGCATTTGATTTTGCATTTTGAAAAGCCAATTTATCTGCTTCTGTTATTAAACTTCCATGTTTCAACACTTCTTCCCTATACTCATAGGATTTTTTAATATCATTTTTTAAATAGGCAATTAAACTTAATTTATCATAAGTGTCTTTTACATAAAAATTACCTTTAAAAGTATTGATAAATTGAGTAAACTCTTTTTCTGCATTGTCTAATTTCATTTCATTAAA
>Ga0194037_1003044_pt1 | contig 10646 bp, 11 predicted proteins | sample JunL306m_MetaG_FD_148653 | JGI IMG/M metagenome (GOLD analysis project Ga0194037, IMG submission 148653) | Anoxic zone freshwater microbial communities from boreal shield lake in IISD Experimental Lakes Area, Ontario, Canada - Jun2016-L304-6m | ecosystem: Environmental > Aquatic > Freshwater >...
CATCTACTCTTACCAATACATTTTCGAATTCAAATGCAGCTTCATAGATAACATTAACCTTGGGATCTAATAAAGCGGAATTTGTTTTATTAAAAATTTCATCTTTGTTACTCTTACCATCTAAATTAACGCCGTCACCATAATGTGTTCTGGCGAAATCTCCGAAGCGATTCCCAAGTGCAAAAAGATGAGACTCCAATATATCTTTCTTGACATGAGTTTCCAGCCAGAGCTTTTTATGACACTGGATGCCTGAGATGATTTTGCTTTTGGAGAGTAGTTGCAAGGCAGCTTTTCTGTTGACAGGTGAATTGTCAATATAACTGCCAGAGGGGTAAAAAACAATTAATTTCTATTACGAATTATTCCTGCAAATTTTATAAAAAACAATTGGGGATAGCTCTCATCTGTTTTTGATGCGATGAAATTTATAGTGATTGAAATTCAATTTCAGTCTCGTTTATAAAAATAAATTGACTAACTCATAATAGGCTCATCTTGTGAGCTTGTAGATCTGTATAAAGAAAACTGGATAAACAAATAGGAGTAAGTATGAAATACCTTTATTTCCTGTTGCTATGCGGTTCATTGGCGGCATGTTCCAGTCCTAAAGTGGTTGGGTTTAAGAGTCCAGAGCAGATGAGCCGTGTTGAAGTAATCCAGGCAGCACGGGAATGCGTCTCTGCCAAATTAAAACCCACAGTTCAGTATGTCTCGCAAAGAACTGAATTTGGGAATGTTGTAGTTCCAGTAGATGTTTATTGCGATATCTATAGATAGGTGGGGATATGTATACATTTGTAAGTGATGTTCTACATGTTCAAAACTCAACCCTTGATTCTTTTGTTTTTTATGCTGTAGCCGCAATCGTCTTAGGTGTTGTGCTGTTTTATTTCTGGAAAGTACTTGCACTTGGAGTATTTAGCATCTTTTGCATGAGTGTAATTTTTTCTCACAATGCGGCATTAGAGGTGGTTGCAAAAAATTCAGATGATTCCTTAGCATTGACGCAAGCAATCGGTAATAAAAAAGAGTTTATGGAAGATTGCTTAACCATTGCGATGAATACAAAAGATTCTTGCGAATCAATCTATAACGACAAACAATAATTAGAGTTAATAATGAAAAATTTAAACAAAAACATAGAGTTTATGAAATTACAGGAGCGTCAGCCAGCATTGGCACAGTGGTTAACTGAATTTAGCTCTCTATGTGATCCATTTAGCAAGCAGGATCTATCCTGGGGCTTATTGGGGAATGGGCTAATGATTGAGGCTACAGATAAGGATGCTTATCTTGATTTTTTAAAGTGGGTATCCGACATTGCGGGTGCCAAGTTTATTGAAGTGCAGCAAGACAGCCTTCAGTCCCTTAAAGATTTACTAAGTAAGGCTGATGGACCCACAATCATATTTATTGAGTCTGGCGGATGGCTAGAAGCAGAAAATCCATCGGAAGAAGATTTAGCAAATAGGAAGCTTGTTTCTGAAGCGTTAGATTTGATTAACGGCACGTCAAAAGTTATTACAAGTATCTGCAGTTCTTTTGGAGAGATTGCGGAGGCTTTCCGCTATCAAAATAAATTCGATCGCCATATTCTTTGGGCTTCGCCTAAGCCGAATTTTCACGCAAGTGATTTTTTGGAGCAACTTGGCGCTGACATAGTGAGTGATGATTTACTGAATGACCAGCATAGATTGGGGTGCATTCTATGTTTAGATTTTGCTAGTAAGCGCAGATTTGGAATGTTAGAGAAGACTTTAAAAAGAGTGGCATTTAGGGAAAAGAGAAAGATAGGCCTGCAAGATGTGCTTCAAGTGGCAATCAATGGCACTGGGGAGGGCTTGAGTTTTCAGGACTATCCAGACCCCGAGCAAATTGCCGCTCATGAAGCAGGTCATGCTGTAGTTGCAATGGCTGAATCAGGTTTTGAGAATATTCCGGATTGGGTGTCCATTATTCCATCTAAGGATATGGCTGGAGTAATGGTTCAAGATTACAGACATATATATCGCGGGGGTTTATTTAGATCATTTTCACAAGTACGGATTGCTATCAGAATAGATTTAGCCGGTAGGGTAGCCGAAGAGCTAATTCTTGGCGAGCTTAATGTTGGTGCAGATTGCGCTAACAGCGATCTTAAGGAGGCAACTTGGAAGGTATTTAATTTGATGACTAAAAATGGCTTTTCCTCTAACTATGGCATAAATGAGTATGACGGTGACAGCCTATTAGTAGTTGCGAATGGTTGCTTTGAGTCGCACTCTGAGGATTATCGAATTGAGGCTAAGAAATTCATACAAATGCAATATAGGGCTGTTAAGTTGATCTTAAGCAAAAACAAAAAACTTTTGCTTGCTATAAAGGATGGATTACTAGAAAAGCGTCTATTACTAAAGAGTGATCTAGATGGATTGGTAAAACATATGGTTATCCCCGAGAAAATAGCAGCCTAAATGTTTGTGGATTAACTCTTAACTCTAGTACTATATAAAAAAATACTTAATTATTCTAATTTTGATAATAATTAATCACGTTAGCTTAAGATAAAAACGATCATGTCTTCACCTTTAAATTTCGATACTTCTATATTTCAGCTTCCATTTTTCGGCGCAGAAATAGAAGAATTTAGCGCTGAAGGTCCTGATGAGTACGGGGACTACACAGTTTCGCTAAAAATTAGTATTGAAAATCAAACTAAAAATGATTGGAGTTCACTGGAACTTTGTGCCGTAGTCTTAAATGATGCGGGGCAACAGATTGGCGAGTCCAATTCCAAGGAGGAGGGTATAGCCTCTGGAGATAGCTCTGAATTAGAGCTATCTATCTGGAGGGTCGCCGGAGCACTTTTAAATGGTGATCGTCAAAAGTATCAAGCATTAGTTAAGGTGATGGCTACCTCTCCTAAAGAGCGGGAGTTAGGCTCATACTCAGTTCCTCTAGAAGCTTACGAAATTACGTCCTTGCCAGGGCTAGAAATTGAAAATCAGCTTCTAGTTATTGGCGGTTCAATTTGGCGTGCGGAGCCGGATTCTGAAGGCGATATCAATATTTACGCCAAGCTTTCCGTTCAAAATATTTCCAATAACCGAATGCCTAGAGTTCAATTTGTAGCCAATGTCTCAAAAGACTCCGAAGAATTATTCGATGCCGGTAGTACAGAGGAGTTGAAGCTTGGGGATATACAAGTAATTGGAGGTTATGGATATAGCAATGTAAATGATCTAAAAAATGCCATAGTTGATTGCAAACTTATTTACTCCTCATTGGCTGCTGAAGGCAGTGCATCAATTACAGGTATTGAGATGCACACAACTGAGCAAGAAATTAAAGGGGAAAAAAGAAAGTTAAGTTGGCCTAAGTCCGATGAAGGCGTCGATGAAGAAGAGTTAGATGCTTTTGAAAATGGCGGCCATGAGTTTTTCATCGCCGTCGAAAAAAGTCAAAGAATTAGGGCTAACGTAGTTTATGAGGAGGTAGATGGAGACTACGTGGGCGTATATTTTGGATACGAAGGCGGGGGCGTTTCTTCCGATGGTTTTTTCTGTCTCGATAGTAAATTCAGGGGGCTTGTAGCAAAAGATGAGACAGAGCTACCTGCCAAATATCTCGATAAGTTATATGAACTTCAGGGGGTTCGAAGTCATTTTAGCGATTGGGAAGAAAACGATGATGGTAGTCAAGTATCGGATTTTGGAAAAAAGTATTTGAAAAATGCAAATACTGTGACATACGACAATATTTGGCAATACCAATCGGATGGATTTGTAGAGCAGGTATTACATGCTCTATCAAATGAGTGGAGTCTTATAACAACCTGGCCAATGCCCAACGAAAGTGTTAATGAAGAAGAGTTGGGCAGTATTAAAGATAGCAAAGTAGATATACCGATCAACCTAAAGGAGATGAACATGTCATCAAAGTTAGTATTTAAGTTAGTGGTAGAAGATGGTGGCAAGGAGGTATTTTCAAAGCCACTCTCATATGAGACCGTTGCAAGTATCACCTCAAGCTATGAGGATGCAGAAGAGAGTAAAGATTTTTTTGCATTGGTGGCGAAGCACCCAGCTTCTACGGTGAGAGAAAATGTTGCTTATAAAGATAAGATTTCTGAAGAAATTCTGTCTTTGTTGATGACTGATAAGTCAATACCTGTGTTGCGAAATCTGGTAAGAACTGAAGCATTTAAAGAGAATGCTTCTGCAGCAGATATAGAGCGTTTGATTCACCTAGATGTCGAAATTGCTCAAAATATTGCTGGTGACATTGATTCATACCAGCAGGCTGATGCAAGTAAGTTATGCGCCATTATTCTCAGCATGGAAGATCCATCTATTCTTGCTTCTTTAGCTGGTAACTACAGCACCCCCAAAAAGGTCCTTAAAGAGCTGGTAAACCACTCTGATCCATATGTGGCTTCTGAGGCTAAAAAGCGTCTAGAAGACTAATTTATGGCGAAGCTTGAGTTTCGATTGGTTGTGGTTGAGGATGGGAAAGAGGTCTTATCAGACCTTCTTTCCTGCGAGCTCTTAAGTACCATTGCGAACTACTATCCAGACAAAGCGAGTAGTGAGAGGTTTTTCAAATATGCATCTCTGCACCCATCAGCCGAAGTTCGTCAGCAAGTTGCCTATAAGGACAAAATTGACGAGGATTCTTGCCGTGTATTGATTGAAGATAATTCTGCTGCTGTTCTAAAGAATCTCTTAAGAAACTCTGTTTTTAGGGAAATAGCGACCCTTGAGATTATAGAAAAAATAATGAAGAGGGATCCTGAGCTGGCTGTAGCTGTAGCTCAAGATGTTGAGGCTTTTAAAGCAGTTGATATTCAAAATCTGGCAGATGTCATTGCCTCAAATAGTGACCCCTTTGTTGTTCTTGCGCTAGCTCAAAATCGACGGGCACCCAAAAAAGTATTAAGAGATCTTTCAATGCATGAGGATCCATTGATTTCAGAATCTGCTCGCGAAAACCTTAAATGAAGATGTTTGCTTGGGAGTAACTTGATGAAATGCCAAAACTGTAATCATGTCAACAAAGATGGAGCAAAATTTTGTGAGTCTTGCGGTAGCAAATTAGAGGTTTTATCGCAAGAAGAGTTCTGCGGCTCATGCAATTATCCAAACCCTAGCAATTTCAAGTTTTGTAAGCATTGTGGTGCTGCAAAAGTTGCATCGAATGCACCTCGCCCCATAGTGGCTAGCCCTCATAAATCTGATGATAAAAAGGTGGCGCCTAAGGCTAGGGAAGAGATCAAATCTAAACCTGCTAAACCAGAAAAGAAAAGCACACCTTGGGGTTTAATCTTTATTGGCATTGTTATTTTGGCTGTAGCCGTTTTTTTCTTTATTGGTAAATCAGGAAAAAATAAAGATGTAATGGATTCATCACAAGTACAAGCGCCAACTAAGGGCTCTGGAAAAGATAGTCAGGTAGTTCAAATTACGCCATCCAGTGTTCGCGTTCAGGCGATGCCACATATCCAATCAATGCTTTCTGCTATGCAAAGCAACAATCAATCTTCATTGGACGAAAATATCGGATTAATAAACGACCTAGCAAAACCTACCGGTGGAAATAGAAAGGCGGCACGGCAGTTTAATGATGCAGGACTGGTGGCCTTAAAGGCTAATAATTTAGATTTAGCGATTTCCAGTTTTAAGGATGCTGTTAATACAGACCTCACCGATCAGGAGGCTGCTAATAACCTTGGATATGCCTACTATCTCACTGGCGATCTTGATCATGCCAAGGGAATTATTGAGTACACCTTAGCCTTGGCACCCCAAAGAACCTCCGCCTGGACTAACTACGCAGTAATTCTATTTAAACAGGGCTCAAATGAGTCAGCAATTAATGCGTATTTAATAGCCTATAAGTATGCAAAAAATCAAGACAGACTTGTAATTTTTGTTGAAAAACAAGCCCAGGAGGATCCGGACGTTCAGCTTCACCCTTTTTATTCACAAGTTCTCACTGCAATCAGTCAGCACAAGTAAAGTCAGGGCTTAAATATGTCTAAATGCAAGCGTTGCCGAACCTCATTAAGTCAGGATGCAAGATTTTGTCCTGAATGCGGTGAAAAGGTCGATATTTTTTGTACGTCTTGTGGAGCCAGCATTTCAGCAACTGCGAGTTTTTGCGGAGAATGTGGTGAAAAGGTAGCCACTGGGATAGTGCCAGTTTATGAAAAAGCGTATAGCGGTTCGAATATCGCCTTATGCGCTTACTCAGCTAGTTTGCTACCACTTAAAGTGGATATTAACTCCGTAAAAGCAACTGGTCCTGATAGGGAAAAAGAATACTCCCTATGTATTAAGTTTCAAGTCAGCAACGATAGTCAAATTGCCTACAGTTCAATATTCGTCTCCACTCAAATTTATAACTCCGAAGGATTCATTGTTGAGGAAGGCAAGGAAGATTTTGACGAAGAAATCGAAGCTGGTGATGGTGCTGAATTTGAAACCTATATTAGCTCAGTAAAAGCTGGGTTATTGGGTGATAGCCCTGAGGGATTAAAGGTAGTATTGAACGTCTATGCTACCGAACTTGAGGCTATAAAACTATCTACAGTACAGTTACCAAGCAACCATTATGAAGTTGTTTCTTTGGGTTTAGAAAGCGATTCAAAAAATTTAGAGCTTGTTTCGGGAAGCGTTTGGATAGCTCCCGTCTGGGATGAAAGTGATCCTACCGTTGTAGCCCGAGTATGCATTCAAAATAAGACTACGAGTTATATACCCAAGGCTAAGTTGACATTAGATGTTCTAGATAAGGGTGAAAGGTCAGTTAATGATCGAGATTCTTATGAAGAACTAGTACCTGGCGGTTTCGTCAGTATCAATGTTGAGTGCCAGATACCGGAGAAGAAGGCAGATGGATGCTTTGCAGACATCACGCTTAGTTTGGCTCGTCAGGTTGCTGCAGGTAATACCCAATCATCAGGGGTTGAAATTGAGGCTAGTGAAGATGAGGATGAGGAGGATGAAGACGAGTCTGGCTCTAAAAGAATTTATATAAAAACTGAACCAGGTGGCAAGATCGTATTCGGTAAGCTAGATGACGAACAAACAGATTTATTACTTAAGGCTATTGAATCAGAGGATATGCCAGAGGAATTGCTAGATCTACGTTCAAATAGCGATAGTAATTTTAGAGAATACGAAGGCGTTATAAATTCTGGAGAAGATGGGGATGCTGGAAATGAAGGAATAATTGAAATAGATTCTGATGGTCCTGTTGAGTTGCCCAAAGACTCTGGCGGTGATTATGAGGATGGTGCCTACTTAGTGTATCTATCACTTAGCAAGGTTTCTATCGAGTTTGAATTCGAGCCAAGCGATGGAAAATTCGATAGTGATAAATTTACTGAAATATCAGTACCAATTGATCTTCCAGATTTCATAGAGCACGATCTGTATGGGCATCCTTCATTTAATGTTGTTACAGGCTATCAATATGATGGCGAATATATCGAGGAATATGACGGAGATTTGGTTGATCGTGGATATGATGACCTAACTGCCTTCATTTTAGTAAAGGATGGGGAGCCCACTCTTGTATACAAGAACTACAACGGGGAAGAATCTTGGAATGGTTTCGAGTCTAGTGAGAATACTGACGAAGCTAGCGATAAAAAATCCATTGAGCAAGTGCTTACTGAGCTATATGACGATAACCTTCATTTATTTCAAAAAGGTTATTTTCAAGTTCAATATAAAGGTAATGACTTTAAAGTCTACCAAGAAGATGGCTCTTATTCCGGAAGCTTTTTGACTTTAATTCACCATATTCTGTATTACGAAAAATTATATGAGGATTACTTTTCACAAGATACTGCAAAGCTTGCGGCACGGGTAATTAAAAATTCACCAGATTTGCCCCCTGCCTTTGAGGATGAGTCTGAAACCGACAATTTCGATGAGCTTATCTATGATGCTACTCAATTTACTTATGAGTATATGAAGGATCATAAGTTGTATTGTGAAGAGATGAACGATTGGATTGAGAATACAGAACAGGATTGGGAGCCGTTAAAAAAATGAAAGTAGATTACTTAATCTGAATTGATTCTCTAATATTAAATTAATTAATTGCAGGATAGCAATCCTAATTAGTAATTTAAGATTTATGAATGTTTTAATATTATTAACAATTACTTAAAAAAGGATAGACAATGGAAAACTTTATAGAATCAAACGATTTGAGTTTAGAAATTATTCAAAAAGTATTAGAGGATGCAGCACTTCAGCCTTCTATGGATGAAGGTGATCTTTATATCTCAAGAGAGACTATTGATTTTGGATGCTGGGTGAGATACATCGAAGATGCTAAGTTAATTAATTTCTTTACTTATGCAAAAGTCAAAGAAGGGGTTAGCGAACATCAAATGTATGAGTTTGTTAATACGCTGAATGCAACAATTATGATTCCTCAATTCTACGTAGTTGGCTCGGCTGAGGAGGGTTTTCACCTCTATGGAAACTATTTCATGCCAACGCTATTTGGGTCTGATAAAAGATTTATTGTCGCAACATTACGTAGATTTTCAGGGGCTTTCTTGGCTGGTCTGAGAGAAGATAAAGACGATATTTTTTTTGATTGATTCATAATCCGGAATTGTTCCATTGTCAAAAAGTACAGTTTTAAAATTCATGGAATCAGCTAAAGTAATCTTTTATGCTGACATGAGGTACAACCCTCAAAAAAAGAGCTTCGATTTTTTTCTATCGAATCAAATCGAGTTGGATAAAACGCATGGAATTTATTTCATACTTGATGGTGATGATATTTTAAAAATTGGTAAGGCTGATGGAGTTAATGGCCTAAGAGGTAGAGTCAAATCTTATCAAGCTAATCTTCAATCAAGAAAAAATGATCACACAGTGGATTTAATTTATACAATAATGATGGGACCCCTAAAGGGCAAAGGTTTAAAGATGTATATATATCCACTTCCTCCAAAGGAAGTGGAACATCACGGATATATTTTGGAGTCACAAATGACTCGTTCACTCGAGAGGGTGTTATCAAAGCAAGCAAAAGAAGAATGTCATTCAATGCTTCTATCTGGGCAAAATTGATCAAGGGCCCGAAACACTTGAACTTAGAGAATTCATAGATTTAAACATTGCTGACTTAAATCAGCTTTTATGTAGAATTTAAGATTCTTAATCATTTCCTTAGGTTGCATATTGAAATTATGAGTACAAAATTTGATTGTAAAAAAGCATTTCTACGAGAAATAAAATTTATGGGCAATGGTGGACAAATAAATTGTAATTATTATTGGGCTCACGTTATCTTAAGTTTGAAAAATCAACCCAAGTTTCTTGATGGTAGAGCTGAGTTATTTGAAATTACGGAAATTAACTTTAACGGCGATCTCTTTGCATATGGAGGGGAGCGATGGGAGGATTTAGACGACAAGATGGATCGCAAAGTTCAAAAAATATTTGATTCGATTGTTCAAATGGGGAATCAAGATTCCAATGACGGAAGAGATAGGTGCATTAGTCAATCTGTAATCGATAAATTAAAAAAAATTGGATTTGTATTGACGAGTGATCATTTCTATATAGATAAAAATTTTAAGGATGCATTCACTGGCAATGTGGTTGCTGAAGTTACTGAATTAAATTGATACTTTTAAAGAAATTCTTGTCTGCAAACTCAACATAAATTCATAGCCACGAACTTATGTTACTTAAGGTGTATATGGGATTGAGATTAAATTATGACAAAGTTAGATAATCTTTTTCAGACTGAAGAATTTATTTCGGTAAAAGTGCACTTGAGTAAAGTTCGCGAACGCGAAACAATGGATGGTCAGTACCTTCTATCAAATGGAAAAAAAATAAAGGGCGTCTCTTACAACAATAATGATTTAAGTGGCACTTTAGAATTCTTCAATAACGATGAAGAGCCTTCTTCTGAAGATTTTATCAAAGCATTTAGTCAAAATAATTGGGCTTTATTTGTTGAGGAATCTATTGATAAATTTGAAGGTCCAGGGCGCTCAATAGATTATGAGCTAGATGATTTTGTTGAATTTATTGAGGGAAATTCAGAGGGTTGCGAATATGAAGCAAACATGGATCCCGATTATTTAATATTTAATTTTGGAAAAAAGCAGGAGAAGTTTGTCTTTGATGGTAAGGGTAATTACAAATATGGCAGTGAACTTATTAAAAAGGCTAACCTCCTAGAAATACTTAATAATAATATCGTCGGGGAATCCTCCGAAGCAGACAATGAAACAAGTAGCAATATCAATTCAGTAGATGCAAACAGCTTATTTTCAGTTGAACAAATTCATCAATTGAAGAAGATTTTTGAAAATATGCTGACTGACGTAGATGCTGAAGTCACTGAATTTGAATCGGCTATCATCTCCAATAAATCAGCAGTAATTTTTGCTCAAGAAGATCCTCAGGCGCTTGATGATGCAGAGAAATTTATTATTCGAGTTGAAGAGCGTACTTATAAAAAATCAGAAATTAAAAGTTCTTCAACTATTGCGAAATTTAGCATTCTATTTGGCAATAAAAATGAAGACTTTACTGATTTTAAGAAAGCAATATCTACATATTTTCAGAGTGGTGGTAGTCCTTTAGATTTTAAAGTCTAATTTGATATGAAATATT
>Ga0194037_1003045_pt1 | contig 10645 bp, 9 predicted proteins | sample JunL306m_MetaG_FD_148653 | JGI IMG/M metagenome (GOLD analysis project Ga0194037, IMG submission 148653) | Anoxic zone freshwater microbial communities from boreal shield lake in IISD Experimental Lakes Area, Ontario, Canada - Jun2016-L304-6m | ecosystem: Environmental > Aquatic > Freshwater >...
CTGTTCCAGCGACTGCGTCATCGCCAGTCTGGCCGCAGGGTCTTGGCTGCGCTGCGCGGCTTCTTGCGACAGCATCACCACCGCCAGCGGCTGCACCAGGTTGGCGCCGGTCACTGCGCAGGCCTCGATGTCGGGGTGGGTGATGAGCAGGTCTTCAATGGGCGCGGGCGCCACGTACTTGCCCTTGCTGGTTTTGAAAATGTCCTTGACGCGCCCGGTAATGGTGAGCTGGCCCTGGGCGTTGCAGCGGCCTTTGTCGCCGGTGCGCAGCCAGCCGTCGGCCGTCATGGTTTGTGCAGTTTGGTCCGGGCTTTTGAAGTAGCCCTGCATCAGCGCGGGGCAGCGCATTTGTATTTCGCCGGTCTCGGGGTCAATGCGGCTTTCCACGCCCTCATAGGGCAGGCCCACGGAACCCACGCCCATGTCGCCGGGCAGGGTGGAATGCGAGACGCCGCAGTTTTCGGTCATGCCATAAACCTCGATCAAATCCAGGCCCAGGCCCCGAAAAAAGGCCAGCACGTCAGCTGGCATGGGCGCCGCGCCCCCGGCGGCGAGCTGGCATTGGTCCAGCCCAAGACCGGCGAGAATCTTGCGCCGCACCAGCGTGCCCAGCAAAGGAATCGACAGCAGCAGCTTGAGCCGGCGCTCGGGCATCTTCTCAAACACGCCTTGGCGGAACTTGACCCACAGGCGCGGCACCGAGAAAAAGATGGTGGGCCGCGCCCGCTGCAAATCGGCCAAAAAAGTGTCCAGGCTTTCGGCAAAAAACACATGGCCGCCAAAGCGCAGCGAGGCCTGTTCCACCAGCATGCGCTCGGCCACATGGGCCAGCGGCAAGTAAGAAATAAAGCGGTCGCCGGCGTTGATGGGAATGCGCCGCGTGGCGCTGGCCAGGCCCCAGGCCATAGCGCCAAAGGTTTGCACCACGCCCTTCGGCTTACCGGTGGTGCCCGAGGTGTAAATAATGGTGCATATCGCATCCGCATCGGTGTGCGGCGTGCCGCTCAGGGGCGCGTGCTGGCGCAGCAGTTCCTCCCATTGCAGCCCGGCCACGCCTGCGGGCGACAGCGGCATGGCCACGAGCGCTACCCCGGGGGGCACGCTGCGCAGGCTGCTGCTGTCGTCCATCGTGCCCACAAAGCAGGCGCGCGACTCGCTGTGCTCCAGGATGTAGGCCAGCGCCTCGCCGTTGAAGGTGGGGTAAATCGGCACGGACACGTGGCCGGCCATCAGAATGGCCAGGTCGGCCAGCACCCAGTGCGCGCTGTTTTTGCCCAAAATGGCCACCTGGCTGCCCGCAGGCCAGTTTTGGGCCTGCATCCAGGCGGCCAGGCGGCGCACCTGGTTAGCGGCTTGCGCCCAAGTGATGTCTTGCACCGCGCCCTGGCCCAGCGGCTGGGTGAGGTAAATCTTGGTCGGTGTGGTCTGCGCCCAGTGGCACAGGCGCTGCACCGGAAAGTTTGCGGGGTCTGCTGTGATGTGCTGGTGGGCCATGGTGCTTATTCCTTCGACGTTGCCACCATTCTGGGCTGCCATTCGCTGCGTGCGCAAGGGGGGAATCACCCTAGGCGGTGAACGAGTCCGGGCGGGTGAAAGGCATGGTTAGCCCGTTTTGCGCGCGGACGGCGGGCCGGCGCTGCTTGGGCGATGCTGCGACAATCGCCCTTCGCAATTTTGCAACTCCAGGTTTTTCGCCCTTATTCATGTCCAGTACTTCTGTTTTTCCCGTGCGCCCCGCCGTTTTGCGCGACGCGCGCGCCATTGCCGAACTCCACAACGCCACCGTCCAGGACGCCTATCGCGGCCTTTTGGGAGATGTGACCGTGCCCGTCATGGCGCTGGACAAGCGCCAGGCCTATTGGCGCGAGGCCATTGAATACGCCGAGCCGCAAGTGCACGTGGCCTTGCTGGGCGAGCGCATTGTGGGTTTTGTCGGCTTTGACCGCAGCCGCGACGAAGGCACCAAGCAGACCATGGGCGAGATCTGGTCAATTTATGTGGACGCCGATTTTGTGGGCCTGGGCGTGGGCCTGTCCTTGTGGGACGCGGCGCGCGAGGGCTTGGTCGAAGAAGGCTGCACCGATGTCAGCATCTGGCTGCCCCTGGCCAATGAGCGCGCCATGCAGTTTTTCACCAACGCCGGCTTCAAGCGCGAAATGCCCAGCGCCAAGACGGTGTCCATTGGCGGCGTCAAGATCGAAGAGATCCGCCTCAAGCGCTCACTGGCCTAAAGGGCTGCGCCTGGGCTTTCAGCCTCAGGCGTGGTTCAGAGCTTTTTGACCACCACGCTGCCAATCGAATAACCCGCGCCAAACGAGCAAATCACGCCCACCTGGCCGGCTTCGATGTCGGCTTTGTGGCGGTGAAAAGCGATGATGGAGCCGGCAGACGCCGTATTGGCAAACTCGTCCAGAATCACCGGCGCCTCCTCGCGTGTGGCGTCGCGGCCCAGCAGTTTGCGGCTGATGAACTGGTTCATGGACAAATTGGCCTGGTGCAGCCAAAAGCGGCGCACGTCTGCCGGGTTGTAGCCCAGCGACTCCAGATGCCCCGCAATATGGTCGGCCGCCATGGGGCAGACTTCCTTGAACACTTTGCGGCCTTCCTGGCGAAACAGCTGGTCGCGCTCGTCCGGGTCGCGGTCCTCGGCGCGCGACATAAAGCCCTGGTTGTTGCGGATGTTGTTGGAAAACGTGCTTAAGAGCCGCGTGCCCAAGATTTCAAATGCGCCAGCGGGTGCCAAGTCGAGTCGCTCCACAAGGATGGCAGTGCAAACGTCGCCGAAGATAAAGTGGCAATCGCGGTCCTTCCAGGCCAAATGCGCCGAGGTGATCTCGGGGTTGACCACCAAAATCGCGCGCGCTTGGCCGGTGCGCACTGCATTGACCGCCAGTTCCAGCGCAAATGTGGCCGACGAACAGGCCACATTCATGTCAAAGGCGTAGCCATTGATGCCCAGCGCGGTTTGGATTTCCACGCCCATGGCGGGGTAGGGGCGCTGCATATTGGCGGCAGCGCAAATCAGGCCGTCCACGTCGGCGGCAGTTTTGCCTGCGGCGTCCAACGCTGCTTGGCATGCGTGCACGCCGATTTCGGCCATCATGGAAATTTCGGTGTCAGGACGGGGTGCAAAACGCGGGCGCATGCGGGTCGGGTCGAGCACGCCGACCTTGTCCATCACGTAGCGGCGCTGGATGCCTGAGGCTTTTTCGATGAATTCGACGTTGGAATCGGTCAGCGCCGTGCGGCTGCCCGCGGCAATCTCGTCGGCATAGCGGGTGTTTTCCAGGGCGGCGTACTGGTTGTAGGCCTCGACCAGCTCAGCGTTGGTAATGGTCTCGGGCGGCGTAAACAGGCCGGTACTGCTGATGGCGACACGGTGCATGGCAAAAGTCTCTTCGTTTTGATAAGTTGAACGCATTATCCATGCGCCATGTTGAGCGCTTCGGCGCGCCAGGTTTGCCGGTGTCTCATCGGTCTTGATGCCTTGATAAGTTGAATTTTGATAAATTCGGTAAAAATTATGCAAATAAATTGGTAAATTTGACTCGGTGTGCTTTGCTCGCGGCAGAATCCAAAGCCAAGGCGATCACCCCGACGCCCCTTTATTTACGCTAATAACGTCTGCGATGAGCAACCCCGAAGACCCGTCCCGCTTGGCTGCGTATTTCCGCTCTCCGGATCCGTCCGCACTGCACGCCAACCAGGCTTTGGCCCGTCTGCAGCAAGAGTCGCTCTCGCCGGTGCCGCAGAACTACGAACTGTGGTTCGCCTATTACGCCCAGACGCACCTCGACGTGGTGCATGCGCTCGATACCCTGTCCACAGCCCAGCAGCCGATTACCGACACGCTGTGCGAGGGCCTGCACCAGCGGTTTCTGAGCGAGGCCAAAAACAACGAAACCGTGCGCGAAACCGGCGCGCGCATCCAGGCCACCCTGACCGGTATGAGCAGCCGGGTCGATGCGGCGCGCGCGGCCACCCACCAGTACAAAGAGGCTTTGCAAACTGCGGCGAGCCAGTTGGGCGCGCCTGGCGAAAGTGAACAAATTCGCAGCACCCTGCGCACCGTGCTCGACAACACCAGCGACATGCTGGCCCACAACCAGCAACTCGAAGACGCGCTGGCACAGTCGTCCTTGATGATGCAGGCGCTGGAGCGCGATCTGGAGGCGGTGCGCAAGCAGTCGCTCACCGACGGCCTGACTTTGCTGGCCAACCGCAAAGCCTTTGACGCTGAAATTGCGCGCTTGTCCCAGCAAGCGCAGGCCAACGGCCCGGGGTTTTGCATGGTGATGATGGATATCGACCACTTCAAGGTGTTCAACGACACCTACGGCCACCAAGTGGGCGACGACGTATTGCGCCTGGTTGCCCGTACTCTGGGTCAGTGTGTGCGCAGTGGCGACATGGCCGCGCGCTACGGGGGTGAGGAATTTGCCATATTGCTGCCCGGCACCACTTTGCCTCTAGCCATGAAACTGGCCGACCGGTTGCGCGCCACCATTGAGGGCATGTCCCTGACCCGGCGCAACAGTGGCGACAAGCTCAGTCGCGTCACCCTCTCTGGTGGGGTGGCCGAAGTCGTGGCGGGAGAGACGCCCGATGCCCTGGTGGCCCGCGCGGACGCTGCGCTGTACCTGGCCAAAAGCCGTGGCCGCAACCGCATAGAGGTGCATGCGGGCGGCCGTTAAACCTTCGCCCGCGGGCCCAAAGCGCCTCTAGGCCAGCGCCTCGCGCACAAAATCAAGCCGGTCTTGGCCGAAAAACATCTTGTCACCCACAAAAAAGGTGGGTGCGCCAAAGGCGCCGCGCGCCACCGCTTCTTCTGTGGTGGCCACCAGAGCGGCCTTGACTTCGGGGTCGGCCACCAAGGCCAAAAAGGGCTCGGCGCCAAAGCCTGCCGCACCCAGCACCTCGGTCAGCACTTCGGGCGCGCCCATATTGCGCGGCTGCACCCACATGGCGTTGAAGACGGCGTCCACGTAGCGCATCAAGTCTTGCGGGTTGCGCAGTTGCAGGCCGGCGGCGCCACGCATGAGGGTGAGCGTGTTGATAGGGAAATGCGGGTTGTGTGCAAAAGGCACACCGTAACGCGTCGCAAAACGCGCCATGTCCTGGCCCATCCAGCGGCCTTTGGCGGGCACGGTCACCGGGCTGGCGTTACCCGTGGCCTTGAACACGCCGCCCAGCAGCATGGGGCGGTAGACCACTTGGGCGCCCGTGTCTGCGGCTAGCTGTGCCAGCTGCGTGTGCGCCAAGTAAGTGGTGGGGCTGCCAAAGTCAAAGAAAAATTCGACGGTTTTCTGCATACAAGCTCCTGTTTATTTTTGGGCTGCGGACTTACCAGCTTTCCATCCAAGGGCGCAAGTCAAGCTCGTGCGTCCAGGCGCTGCGGGGTTGGCGGTGCAGCTGCCAATAACTCTCGGCAATATGGTCGGGGTTGAGGATGCCGTCCTGGTCTTTCAGGGCGTAACGCGCCGGAAAATTCTCGGCAATGAACTGGGTGTCAATCGCGCCGTCAATCACCGTGTGCGCCACGTGGATGCCCTGGGGGCCCAGTTCGCGCGCCATGCTTTGCGCCAGCGCCCGCAGCGCGTGCTTGGCCCCGGCAAAGGCCGAGAAACCGGCCGCGCCCCGCAGACTGGCGGTGGCCCCGGTAAAAATAATCGTGCCATGGCCGCGTTTGAGCATGGCTTTGGCCACCTCGCGGCCCATCAAAAAGCCCGACAGCGCGCCCATTTCCCACACCTTGCGGTACACGCGCTCGGTCGTATCGGTCACGGAAAAGCGCACATTGGCGCCGATGTTGAACACGGCCACCTCAATCGGCGCAATGTCGCGCTCAATGCCTTCAACCAGTGCCACCATTTCGGCCTCGACCCGGGCGTCCGAGCCAAAGGCGTGCGCCTGGCCGCCTTCGGCCTCGATTTGCGCCACCAAGGGCAAGAGCTTGTCGCGCTGGCGCCGGGTCACGCAGGCAATCAGGCCTTCGCGCGCAAAGCGCCGGGCAATCGCGCCGCCGGTGGCGTCTCCGGCGCCCACTACCAATACCGATTGGGGCGTGGTCATGGTCAGGCTCCGGCGTAGCGTTGGCGGGCCAGGGCGGCGCCTTGGGCCAGGGCTTCGAGCTTGCGCAAGGCAATGTCGCGGTTCATGGGCGCCATGCCGCAGTTGGTGCAGGCAATGAGCTTCATCTTGGGCACAAATTGCAGCGCTTTGCCAATGGTGTCGGCCACTTCTTCGGCGGTTTCCACCACGTCAGACGCCACGTCAATCACGCCCACCATCACTTCCTTGCCCGAGAGCAAGGCCATCAAGTCCATGGGCACGTGCGAATGAAAGCATTCCAGGCTCACCTGCTGAATGCTGCTTTTGGCCAGGGCGGGAAACACTTTTTCGTATTGGCGCCACTCGTGGCCCAAGGTGTTTTTCCAGTCCATATTGGCAGCGATGCCGTAGCCGTAGCAAATGTGCACTGCCGTTTTGCAGGTCAGCCCCTGGGCGGCGCGCTCCAGGGCGGCGACGCCCCAGTCGGCGGCGTCTTCCATGTAGACGTTGAAGGCCGGTTCGTCAAACTGAATGATGTCCACGCCGTCGGCCTGCAGAGCCAGCGCCTCTTGGTTGAGCAACTCAGCAAAGGCAAAGGCCATTTTGATCTTGCCCTCGCGCCCGCCGCCATAAAAGCGGTCTGCCACGGTGTCCACAATCGTCATCGGGCCCGGCAGGGTGAATTTGAGCGTGCGCTTGGTGTGGGCGCGGGCGATGCGGGCCTCTAAGGCGTGCACCCGGCCCTTGAGCTTGAGCGGCCCCACGACTTGGGGCACCTGCGCGTCGTAGCGGTTGTTGCGGATGCCCATGGTGACTTTGTTCTCAAAGTCAATGCCTTCGACCTGCTCCAGAAAACCGTGCACAAAGTGCTGGCGCGCCTGCTCACCATCGCCAATCACGTCCAAGCCCAAGTCTTCCTGGGTTTTGACCCAGAGCAGCGTGGCGTCAGACTTGGCCTCAATCAGGGCGGCGCCCTCGGCTTTCCATTGCGGCCAGAGTTTTTGGGTTTCGGCCAGCCAGGCGGGTTTGGGCAGGCTGCCAGCAATCGCGGTGGGGAAAGCGGTGGGGAACATGGTGCGTGTCTCCGGTGTTTATGGGTGGGTGGCCGCGCCGGTCTTTGCCAGCGTTGGGTTTCAAAGGGGGCGCTTGGCACCCCCCGCAGGACGATTAAGGGTTGCCCAAGAAATCGCGCTTGCCGATTTCTACGCCATTGTGACGAAGGATGGCAAAAGCGGTTGTCACATGGAAGTACACATTAGGCATGGCGTGGCCGAGCAAAAACTGCATGCCTTTGTAATGCGTTTCCTTGTCGCCGCGCTTGGTGACGATGTCTTTGTCTTCGGTGCCGTCAATTTGCGCAGGGGTGAAAGTTTGCACATAGGCCACGGTCTTGGCCACGCGCGCCTTGAGTTCTTCGAAAGTGCGCTCGTTGTCCTCGTACACCGGGCTTTCCACCCCGGCCAGGCGCGCGACCACGCCTTTGGCGGTGTCGCTTGCGATTTGCACCTGGCGGCGAAAGCTCAGCATGTCGGGGTAAAGGCGAAAGTCGATCAGCGCGGCGGGGTCGATCTTTTTGGCCTCGACATGGGCTTGTGCTTTGTCCAGGATGTTGATCAGGTTGTTGAGGCTATTGACCAAGCGTGGCACGCTGGCTTGGTACATGGAAATCGTCATGGTGGGGGCTTTCGGGTGAAGTTAGGCGCGCAAATTGGGCGCGCAAGCATCTTATCTGCGCCCATTGGCGCCAGCGTAATTGCCGGTCTTTGGCAGCGTTGGGCGTATGCTGCGCGCTCTGACCCCTTGCGATTGAGGAAGCCCCGACCATGAACGCCCCCGCCATTCCCCACAGTTTGATGCCGCAGCTCGCACTGCGCGAGGTCCCCCCAGCGCTGATTGACGCGCTGCAAACCCATTTCGGCGCCCGCTGCTCCACCGGCCAGGCCGTGCGCGAGCAGCATGGGCGCGATGAATCGGCCCTGGTGGCGCCGCCGCCTGCTGCCGTGGTGTTTGCCGAGTCAACCGCAGATGTGGCGGCCGCCGTGGCGCTTGCGGCCCAGTACCGGGTGCCGGTGATTCCATTTGGCGTGGGCTCGTCACTTGAAGGTCATTTGCTGGCGGTGCAAGGTGGCATCAGCATTGATCTGGGGCGCATGAACCAGATCGTGGCCATCCACCCCGAGGACCTGACCGTGACCGTGCAGCCGGGCGTGACGCGCAAGCAGCTCAATGAAGCGCTCAAGAGCAGCGCTTTGTTTTTCCCGATTGACCCCGGCGCCGACGCGTCCCTGGGCGGCATGAGCGCTACCCGCGCCAGTGGCACCAATGCGGTGCGCTACGGCACCATGCGCGACAACGTGCTCGGGCTTGAGGTGGTCACCGCCAGCGGCGAAGTGATTCGCACCGGCACCCGCGCGCGCAAGTCGTCTGCCGGTTACGACCTCACGCGCCTGATGGTGGGAAGCGAAGGCACGCTGGGCGTGATGACCGAAATCACGCTCAAGGTCTATCCGCTGCCCGAGGCGGTGATGGCCGCCACCTGCGCTTTTTCTACGCTGGCTGACGCCGTCAACACCACGATTGAGATCATCCAGATGGGCGTGCCGATTGCGCGTTGCGAGCTGCTGGACGGCAACACAGTGCGCATGGTCAACCAACATTCCAAGCTCGGGCTGGCCGAAGGCCCGATGATGCTGATGGAGTTTCACGGCTCCCCGGCGGGCGTGCAAGAGCAAATCGCCACGGTGCAGGACATCGTCAATGACAACCAGGGCCACGGCTTTGCATGGGCCAGCACGCCCGAAGAGCGCACCCGCCTGTGGACCGCGCGGCACAACGCCTACTTTGCCGGCGTACAGTCGCGCCCCGGTTGCCGCTGCATTACCACCGACACCTGCGTGCCTATTTCCAAACTGGCAGATGCCTTGCTGGAGTCGGTGGACGAGGCCAATGCCGCAGGCATTCCCTACTTTATGGTGGGCCACGTGGGCGACGGCAATTTCCACATGGGCTATTTGATTGACCCCAATAGCGCCTTGGAGCGCGAAACGGCGGAACACCTCAACGGCTTGCTGGTGGCCCGCGCGCTGCGCCTGGGCGGCACCTGCACCGGCGAACACGGCGTGGGCCTGCACAAAATGGACTTTTTGGTGGCGGAGGCGGGCGCTGGCGCCATCGGCATGATGCGCGCCATCAAACTGGCGCTGGACCCGCACAACATCATGAACCCGGGGAAGATATTCGCGCTTTGACGCGCACTTTGAGTGGCGCCCTGGCCGGCGTTGTTTCAGGCCCGGCGACGCACGCCTCGCGCAGGCCGTTTGGGACAGCGCTGCGCCTGTGCCACTCCCAACTTATGGCACATTAAAGCCCATGCTTCAGCCCACCACTTATCCCACCCTCGAAGACGCCATTGGCAAAACGCCGCTCGTCGCACTGCAACGCATAGGCGCTGCTGACAATTCCACCCGCAACAACGTCGTACTCGGCAAGTTGGAGGGCAATAACCCGGCCGGCTCGGTGAAAGACCGCCCGGCGCTGTCCATGATCCAGCGCGCGCAAGAGCGCGGCGACATTGCGCCCGGCGACACCCTGATAGAAGCCACCTCGGGCAACACCGGCATTGCGCTGGCCATGGCCGCGGCCATCAAGGGCTACCGCATGGTGCTCATCATGCCCGAGGACTTGTCGATCGAGCGGGTACAAACCATGAAGGCCTTTGGCGCCGAGCTCATCCTCACGCCTAAAAGCGGCGGCATGGAATACGCCCGCGATCTGGCCGAAAAAATGCAGTCCGAGGGCAAGGGCAGGGTGCTTGACCAGTTTGCCAACCAAGACAACCCCCGCATCCATTACGAGACCACCGGCCCCGAAATCTGGGCCGACACCCAGGGCCGCGTCACCCATTTTGTGAGCGCCATGGGCACGACCGGCACCATTACCGGCGTGGCGCGCTACCTTAAAGAACAAAACCCAGCCATCCGCATCATTGGCGCCCAGCCGTCGGAGGGTTCGCGTATTCCGGGCATCCGCAAATGGGCGCCGGCCTATTTGCCCAAAATTTATGACCCGGCCAATGTGGACGAGCTGCGCTACGTGAGCCAGACAGACGCCGAAGACATGTGCCGCCGCATGGCGCGCGAAGAGGGTATTTTTGCCGGCATCTCAGCCGCTGGCGCCTGCTGGGTGGCGCAGCAAATTGCCAGTGAGGTGAAAGACGCCACCATCGTCTTTATCGTGTGCGACCGGGGCGACCGCTATTTGTCTACCGGCGTGTTTCCGGCCTAATTCTTTTTTTAGAACCTATTTTTGAGTCACAGCCCATGAGCCACGCTTTCAAATTTTGCCCCCAGTGCGCCACGCCGCTGGCCCTGATCAGCCAGTTGGAAGACGGTGGCGACAAGGTGCGCCTGCGCTGCAGCGCCTGCGATTACACCCACTGGAACAACCCCACACCCGTGTTGGCGGGCATCGTAGAAGTGGACGGCCAGATCTTGCTGGCCCGCAACGCCGCCTGGCCGGGCAAGATGTACGCACTGATTACCGGCTTTATGGAGGCGGGCGAGACGCCGCAAGAAGGTATTGCGCGCGAAATCGC
>Ga0194037_1003046_pt1 | contig 10645 bp, 10 predicted proteins | sample JunL306m_MetaG_FD_148653 | JGI IMG/M metagenome (GOLD analysis project Ga0194037, IMG submission 148653) | Anoxic zone freshwater microbial communities from boreal shield lake in IISD Experimental Lakes Area, Ontario, Canada - Jun2016-L304-6m | ecosystem: Environmental > Aquatic > Freshwater >...
GGCTTAGGTGATCTCGTCCTGACAGCTACCGGCGACCTCTCGCGCAATCGGCAAGTGGGGCTCGCAATTGGCCGAGGGCAAGCTCTCGACACGCTGCTCGCCTCGGGCCTCACCGCTGAAGGAGCACGCTGCGCAAGAGCAGTGCGACAACGCGCACAAGCTCTGGGTATCGAGATGCCCATTACCGAAGCGGTCTACAACGTTTTGTTTGAAGGCGTCAAACCGCTAGAAGCCGTTACGAGACTTTTGTCGCGTGTGGCAACCACTGAATAAATTCATTTTTTTTGACGACCTTCATGCGCTTCGTTCGCCACACCCCCATCTCGTTAAAAAACTTATGGTCCGCACTTTGCGCCAGCTTAGTGCGCACCGTGACACTTTGGTTTCTGGTGACTGGCGTCTTAGTCGCGCCTAACGCCTTAGCAGCATGGCCCAGCGATCATCCCATTCATTTAATCGTGCCGTTTCCAGCAGGCTCCTCGCCCGATCTACTCGCCCGCATCGTGGCTGAGCCCTTGAGCCAGGCACTCAAACAAAATATCATCGTCGAAAACAAACCAGGTGCCGCGGGTAATTTAGGAACCCGCTTAGTCACGCGCGCGCCCAATGATGGCTATACCTTGCTCTATACAATCAATGGCCCTTTAACCACCGCACCCACGCTTTACAAAAATACGCTTGGCTACGATCCGGCTTCAGATCTGGCACCAATCACCCTGGTGGCCACCAGCCCAAACGTACTGGTCGTAAACGCAAATGTTGCAGCGACCACCACAACAGCGTTTGTCCAACAAGCAAAAGCGCACCCAGGCAGGTTGAACTACGGCTCGGTCGGGGCAGGCAGTGCCGCCCACTTAGCGATGGAACTCTTTAAACAACAGGCAGGACTCGATGTATTGCACGTCCCCTACGCAAGCTTTCCGCAGATCACCACGGCCATGCTTGCTCGGGACATTCAGGTCGCGTTTATGGTCCCTGCAATCGCCATGCCGCAGGTCAAAGAAAAAAAACTCACCGTACTTGGGGTGACGAGCCTCCTGCCCTTTGCTGCGTTACCGGGCGTCGCGCCCCTCGCCGAGCAAGGGTTTGACAATTTCGAGGCGATCTCTTGGCACGCGCTGCTTGCACCCGCCGGTACAGACGCGGCCATTTTGCTTAAGCTGCAGCAGACATTAACCGAAGCCCTCACAACACCAAGCGTCAAAGAAAAATTCTCTGCTCAGTATTTTTCAGTGGTCGGATCTGATGCGCAAACGTTACGCGCCCTGATGCAAACCGAAAAAGCCCGTTGGGACCAGGTCATCAAACGCTTAAGTCTGTCCCTAGACTAAAACGCCTTCTGCCAGAGTCTTTGCTTGCGCACGTCGCACGCTATACGCCCCCAACATAGCCTTGTTGCCGCCACGCCTCGAACACCACAATCGCGACCGCATTTGAAAGATTCAAGCTGCGCTGCGCGGGCAACATCGGCAGACGCAACGTCTGCTGCGGATTAAATAATGCACGTTGCTGGGGCGAAAGCCCGGCCGTTTCACAACCAAACACAAAGACATCATTGGCCTGCAAAGCAACCTGTGCCACGAACTGCGTGGCTTTCGTTGTGATCGCAAACACCCGTTCGCGGGGCGCACCCGTTGCCGCAATCGCAAGCTCAAGTGAATCGTGCACTTGTACCGGTTGCCACTCATGATAATCAAGCCCAGCCCGCTTGAGTCGTTTATCGTTAATTTCAAAGCCAAGGGGGCGGACCAAATGCAAGCGCGCGCCGGTATTAGCACATAACCGAATCACATTGCCGGTGTTGGGAGGGATTTCAGGCTGTACGAGGATGACATCAATCATAGGCGCCATTTTGCCACGCGCGCGGCGTGTGGGCGGCCGCAAGTGCCACCACTCCAGCTGCCCCGGCGTGACGCAAGGCCAGCGCCGCCGTGCGCATCGTGCTACCCGTTGTGACCACGTCATCGACCAAGCCCACCCAAATACCAGGCAGAACATACTTGCACGCGTAGAGCCCTTGGACACTTTGACGTCGCCCTGCTAAATCAAGTGTTTTTTGATGCGTCGATTCACGCGTTCGAGTCAACCACTCGCGCTTGAGCGCGCAACCGCTCAGGCCGGCAAGCTCACGAGCGAGCTCGCCTGCAGGGTTAAAGCCACGACGTCCAAGGGCTTGCTGGCTGGCCGGGATCGGCACGAGCGCCCCAAGGCTTGGCGTGTGCAGGCGCGCGCGCTCACACGTTTGCCAGGCGCCCCATATCAACCGCGCAAACAATCCCGCATACGCCAAATGCCCACCCTCTTTAAAACGCTGAATCAACAGATCACCCGGGTATGCATAATCGATTGCCGCAATGAGGCGGAAGTAAGGCGGTGCGACCTCTCGGCAACGTGCGCAGTGCGCTTCAGGCAGACGTTGGGTATGCACGGTCGATACTCGCAAAGGGTCTAAACAAACGTCACAACGTGGCTGGCTGCGCACACACCCCACAAAATCTTGCATGCAGCCCGCACATAAGTCGCCTCCTCGAGCACTCAAACCACACAAGGGGCACGCTGAAGGTAGCTTTCGTAAAACTTTGGCACGGATAGAGTACATTTTGATACCTTTGTGCGCTCGCTCAATCCACCATTCTGGCCTTCAGCCCCTATTTTTTGTATCACCTAAGATCACAATGTCTACCCTAGATACGCTGGCACTTAACTCCAACCATGTCGCGTTGCAATTCAAACGCCGCGGGGATTTGTCTGCCGCACAATTTTTATATGGCGAAATCGCTCGACGTATGGACGAACGCTTAAGACTGGTGCGCTTAAAGCCCGAGCAACTTCTTGATGCAGGTTGTGGCGCCGGTCAACAAATCGGCTTGCTGCACGCCCGCTATCCCTCTGCGCGATACATCGGTCAGGATCACAGTGCGCCGCTCTTACAACATGCGCAGCACGCAGCCAAAAAAGTTTGGCCAATGGGTTGGCATACCTTGTTAAAAAAATTGAGTGGAAACCCCGCCCAAGCGCAATGGCTACAAACTGATCTAGCACACACGGGCTTGGCGCCAGAGTCACTCGATCTGGTCTGGTCGAATTTGGCCTTGCACTGGCACGCAGCACCTCACGATGTCTTACAAGAATGGGGCCGCATCCTTCGTCTCAATGGGCTCGTATTTTTTTCGTGTTTTGGCCCAGCCACCCTGCAAGAGGTGCGCACCGCTGCGCAGCAGGCCGAGCTTCAAACGGTTACCCCAAGCTTTGTCGACATGCACGACTTTGGCGATCTGTTGATCGAGAAAGGTTTTGCCGATCCGGTTATGGATCAAGAGGTGCTCACCTTGACGTATGCCACCCCAGAAAAGCTCGTGGCCGATGTGAAGGCTCTGGGGGGCAATCCAAGCATTGGGCGGCGCTCAGGCTTGCTAGGACGAGACCGTTACCAACGTTTGTTGGCGGCGCTTGAGGCGCAACGCAAAGATGATGGTCGTCTACACCTCACCATTGAAGTGGCCTATGGCCACGCCTGGCGCACAGGCACACTGCGCACCACGGCGGGTGAGACCCGCGTGAGCGTCAGTGCAATCAGTCGCTCGAGACCCGACGCTTCAGCCAAAAAATGAGGTGTAGGCCTTAACGCTCATGTATAGCGCCAACCCAAACAGCAGATAGGCAAAAATTCGCTTCAATGTTTTAACCGGTAGCTTATGCGCAATACGCGCCCCAACCGGAGCAAGCACCACGCTAAACATCGCCAACACAATCAGGGCGGGCCAAAAAATATAGCCCACCATTTGGGGTGGCAATCCAGTTTGGCCCCACCCCGACCACACATAACCAATCGTATTGGCCAAGGCAATCGGAAACCCGAGCGCGGCCGAAGTTCCGACAGCCTGATGTAGAGGCACGTTACACCACAGCATGAACGGAACCGAGATAAAGCCGCCGCCTGCACCGACTAACCCCGAGATAAAGCCGATCGCACCACCCGACGCCGCAGTGCCCATCGGACCCGGCATCTGGCGAGAAGGTTTAGGCTTCTTATCCAAGAGCATTTGAAGCGCAGAGTAGGCCACAAAGACTGCAAAGAAAAACGCAAGCCAACCCGTTTTAAGCAACGAAAACAGGGCCCCGCCCGAAACCAAACCACCCACGACGATGCCAGGCGTCAACGCGGCCACCAGGTCCCAGCGCACGGCGCCTTTTTTCTGATGCGCCCGCACACTGGAAACAGAGGTAAATAAAATCGTTGCCATCGACGTCGCAATCGCGGCGTGTACCGTCAATTCAAGTGACAAGCCCTGCCAAGTGAACAGTATCGTCAAAAACGGTACCAAAATCATTCCGCCCCCTATCCCCAGAAGTCCGGCGGCAACTCCCGTAACACAGCCTAAAACAGCCAAAGCGAGTGCAAATAGCGGATCCATATGATTTGTCTCAATATCCATACGAGGAAAGGGGCTTAGTATACTGACATGACTACCTGTCCTGTGGCAGACTGCCCAATCCAGGTCTTTTCGCGCGTAGACGCGTTTCTCACAAAGATGTAGCCGCTATGGATTCTCTCGATACTGAAGTTCTCAAACACGCCCACCAGTGGCTCGCCAGTGGGCACACCGTTCACCTCGCTACGGTTGTTAAAACATGGGGCTCTGCGCCGCGTCAGGCCGGGGCCATGCTCGCCGTGCGCAAGGACGGACGTCTTGTGGGCTCAGTGTCGGGCGGTTGCATTGAAGATGATCTGATCGCGCAGGCGCAAGCTGGTAGTCTGCCCGCCCGCCCCGAGTGGGTCACCTATGGCGTCTCGCAAGAAGAAGCGGCTCGCTTTGGTCTGCCTTGCGGCGGCACCTTAAAGCTTGTCATTGAGCCGCTCAAGGCAGGTGACTGGCTTGAGCGTGTGATTGAAGTCACCACGGCTCAAAAACTGATTGGCCGCTGGCTAGACCTCACAACTGGTCAGTCGACGCTCACCGAAGCCAAGCCAGGCCAACTCACCGAAGTCAAAGAACAAGGCTGTTATTTTGTGTATGGCCCGCATTGGCGGCTCTTGATTATCGGCGCCAACCAGACCGCTCGGGCACTGGCACAAATCGCCACCATGCTTGAGTTTCAAGTGATCGTGTGCGATCCGCGTGAAGAATTTACCGCCGACTGGAACATGCCAGGCGTGGCGCTGCAGCCGGGCATGCCAGATGATGCAGTGCTTGAAATTCAAACGGATGCTCGCACCGCGATCGTTGCGATTACGCACGATCCAAAGCTTGATGACATGGCGCTGCTCGAGGCGCTACGCTCGAAAGCTTTTTATGTGGGTGCGCTGGGATCCGGACGCAACCAGCAAAAGCGCCGCGAGCGTTTGCTAAGCTTTGATTTGACTGAAGCCGATATCAGTCGCTTACACGGACCGGTTGGCCTACAGATCGGAAGCCGCACCCCTGCCGAAATTGCAGTGGCTGTTGCCGCACAGCTTGTACAAGAGCGCCGAGTGTTTGAAGACGCTCGCGTGGGCGGCCTTGATACACCGCCTAGCGACTCAGCAACCTGAGCTGGCGCCGGGGCAAACGCCCTACTTGCTTGCCAGCTCCATCCAGCCCGTCTATTTCTGACGCGCTTGAATCGCGGTCAGCGTACTGGCAATCGACTCCGGCTTGATCGACACTGAGCCCTTAAATGGCTGATCGCACGCAAAAACGATCGTCATCAAGCCGATTAGGGCTGCCAATTCCATCGTGATCCCAATCGCGGTCAGCCACCGGTTCAGGATCAAGCCAAGCGCAGACATAAATAACACGCTAAAAAGGATTGCAATGTTCACAATCCAATAAATCGCATGCAAGCCAACATGAGAGCTCTCTATGCGCGTTTCACGCAGCTCTGCCATCTCGTTTGTTTTCTTCAGTAACTCAGCGAAGATCACAGACTCGCGCATTGTGGTCGGATTAATTTTTCCAATCTCTGTTGAAATTGAACTATATAAAGCCGCGACCTCTGCGCTCTCTTGTTTACGCGCGAGCTTGGGCCACTCATCCTTGACGATCGCCTCGGTGTAAGCCGTTAATTTTTTACGAATATCCAATAATTGTGGATCGCCGTATTGGCTTAACAAACGATCAGCATCATTAATTCGCGACGCTTCAGAACTGACATTCGTGTCGACATGCTCGTAGTTGGTAATCACGATCACCAATGAGAAACTCAACACGATGGCACTTAATGCTACCAAGCCCGATTGGATCGCAATTAAGAACTCTTTCTCGTGATCAGAAATATCAGTCAGGATGGATGTCTTCTTTAATAAAAAAGACAATAGATACATGATGCCGACCGACACAACCAAGCCGATCACAAAAATCATCACTTCAGATTGTGCGTAAAGCCAGTCAGACATTTGAATCTCCGATCACCTGGTTAAGCCTTAACTCGTTCTTTTGGTAATGGTTTGAATCACTTCAATAATTGGCTCTGGCTTGATCCCGGCCTCTCCTTTGAGCGGTTCATCAAATGAAAACGTTAATGCCAGCAAAGATGAGAAAGCGGCCATTTGAACAGCCAAAACAATGTCCGAACTGCGCGAGCGATCTGCATACGCAGACAGCACGGTTTTTAGCAGAAGTAATGCCGCGATCATGAGCCAAAAAATACTCGGGATCGCAAATTCAGCCGCATCTAAACGATCACTTCTTGAGTCCGCCAATGAGTCCGCAATTTTTAACATCTCGTTATAAATCGCAACCTCTCTTGGGCTAACCGGTTTAATCTCAATAACGCCTTTGGATACGGGCTTAAAAAGGGCATCAGTTTTGGGGCTCATGTGACCCGCGTCCATCTCTGGCCACTCGTCGGTCACAATGGATTGCGCATACGTGCGCAAGGCGACTCTCACCGTTTCGAGTTCAGGATTTCCGTAGCGAATCAGCAGGCGATCTAGATTATTAATACGCACCGCTTCTTGGCGCACAATATGTTCGGTCGCCTTGTACGTCGCCACGGCTTGCACCAACGAGAACGCAATAATCAACGCCAGTAGCGTTGAAAGTGAGTTGTGAATGTTCAGCGCAAGGTCTGCTTTATATCCGGGCGCATAACGATCGAGTAGCGCGCGAAAAATCTTATGAAAAACTATCATCAGACTAATCGAAACGAATGCGAACAAGAGCAATAACGCCCAGGCGGGCATATGATTAATATAGTACATCATGGCATCTCCTTGTCGATCAAATGTCAGCACCGACCTGAATCCTATTGTCGAGTCGGATTTTTTCTAACAAAAATATACCATGCCGAATCGGCCAATTAGTTACAGCGCTGTAGGGGCTTTATGTTTTTATTTGTAGCCCATCGCCTGTTAATTCAAGCGCACAACAACGACTAGCTACCGCGCTTACGTGCCTCAATGCCTAGCTGTTTAAGCTTGCGATAAAGGTGCGTGCGCTCAAGCCCTGTCTTATCAGAGACGCGCGTCATGCTGTTGTTTTCGCGCGCCAGGTGATATTCAAAATAGACGCGTTCAAAGGCATCGCGCGCCTCACGTAGCGGTTGATCAAGCGAGATATCACCCAGCAAGCTTTGATCCACCTCGACGGCAACCGGTGGCGCAGGCGCGGCAACGGGCATCGCCGCGAGTTGCGCGGTTGACTGAGGAATCACCGGTGCAAACCCACCCGAAGCTGATTTGGCCACGGTCAGGCGGCCACGTGCCAAGCCCGTTGAAATTGTTTTCAATAACCGCTGCAACGTAATGGGCTTCTCGAGAAAATCAATCGCACCAATTTTTGTCGCTTCAACCGCAGTATCAATCGTGGCATGCCCACTCATCATGATGACCGGCATGTCAAGCAACCCCGCTGAGCTCCATTCTTTCAGCAGCGTGACGCCGTCTGTATCGGGCATCCAAATATCAAGCAACACCAAGTCAGGACGCCCACGCAAGCGGGCCGCACGCGCCTGCGCAGCGTTTTCGGCCAACTCGATCGTATGTCCTTCGTCGTAGAGAATTTCGGAAAGTAACTCACGGATTCCGATCTCATCATCGACCACTAAAATTCTGGCCATAAACTTTTAATCACCTATTGCAAGCTTGCATTATCGTTATCTTGTGGCGTTGCGTCTACCTGTTCTGCTAATTGAGTCAGCAGAATCGACACCCGGGCGCCCCCCTCTTTGCGATTTGAAACGTCAATTCGCCCGTGATGCTCATCGATGATTTTACGGACAATCGCCAGGCCCAAACCGGTTCCTTGCGTTTTTGTGGTGACGTAGGGCTCGAACGCCCTTTGTAACACTTGCGCCGAAAAACCGGCGCCATTGTCGGTCACGGTAAAGCGTACCGCACGGCGAGCCGTTGTTTCAACGCCCTCTGAGGCGATAACTTGGGTGCTGACCTGGATCACGCCGGGGTGCGAAACCTCGGCCAGCGCGTCTCGGGCGTTCGCTAATAAATTATGAACAACCTGTCGCAACTGCGTCTGATCGCCCAAGATAACCGGCAGCGCCGGGTCCAGTAATACCTCGAGCTGCCAAGGCTGATTCGCATCCTCTTGGACCTGACCACTCAGCGGATCCCAACCATACAGACCTAGCACCTCGTCGACCAACGCATTGAAATCAACTGGCACCAACACCAAGGGGGGCTTACGCGCGTACTCACGAAAATCATCAACCATATGCTTCAAAGAGCTGACTTGATTGACAATCGTATTCGTGGCGCGCTCAAGCAGCTGCGCGTCAAGCGGCTCAAGCTTGTGCGCAAGTTTCACCGCCAAACGCTCGGCTGATAGTTGTATGGGCGTGAGCGGATTTTTAATCTCATGGGCAAGCCGTCGGGCGACTTCACCCCAGGCGACGCTACGGCTAGCCGATATCACCTCGGTGATATCGTCAAATACGACCATATAGCCATTGGCACGGCCATCGATTTGCAGCTGAGTGCCCCGAGCCAACAAGGTCAGCGTAAAACTCTGCGCATCGGGCCCGGGCTCTTGCAAAGTCAGTTCGAACTGCTCTTGCCAATGCGTGCGCTCTGAACCCACCGCGCTGTGCTCAGAAAAAGCCTGTCGAATGCGCTGGGCAAACTCATTCATGCCCTCGACCGTCTGCAGCAGTCGCCCAGGCGCCGTCCGTAAATCAACCTTCAAGATCGTTTGAGCACCTTGATTAAAGGTGGTCAGAAAAAAACGCTCATCAAAGACCAATACGCCAGCAGACAAATTTGCCAGAACACTCTCAAGATAAACGTTTGAGCGCTGCAGCTGGCTACGATTTATTTCGACCATTCGACGGGCCTCGTCGAGTTGGCGCGTCATGGTGTTAAACGAACGCGTCAATTGGCCCACTTCGTCATTTGAGAGCGGCTCGGGCAATGCACGATAGTCGCCGACGCTCACCGCCTGAGTACCTGCTGCTAATGCGAGCAAGGGGCTCACCAATTTTTTAGATAAATACAAGGCTACAGCAATGGCCGCAAACACCGCTAGCAACAAAGCCAGCGTCAAGGTCACTCCAAACAGGTTGCGCAAGCTCTGTCTCGATAAAGCGAGTTCTTGATAATCGCGGTTACCCTGCTGTACTTCGCTTGCATTGCGGGCGATCTTTTCAGACACAGGCTGCACCAATTGCAGCCATCGCGACTCTACGTTAACGCCCAACAAGGCCTCTGAGCGCTCTGGCGCCGAGAGCGGAACAATCACTCTGAGCTGCAAACCAGGCTCAACAGGCCCACCGCTTGGCGCGTCACTGGCATCGGCATTTGAATAGCCACGCGTGATCCTAAGTTGATTCAAGATCGCCGCGGGAGGCGGAACTGGAGATAAGGCCCCAAGCTTGTCGCTTGAAAAAGCGAGCACCCGACCACTGCCACTAAAGACCATGGCATCCACCGGACCACTTGACTCGCGCAAACGTGCCAAGACACCGGCCACGTCGGCATCGGGCGTAGCGTTCAGTTCGGGGGTCATCACCCGGGCGCGCGATTCAAGCTCAGCAAGTTGAGAATCAAGCGCAGCACGAGCGAGCGTCAAGCCCGACTCAAGCGCCGTGTCAACGCGCACGTTAAACCATGATTCAATCGACCGCGCCATAAACTGCAGCGACACGCCATAAATCAGTGCCCCGGGCAGCACGCCAATTAAAGCAAACGCCAGTGCGAAGCGCGCTGTTAGTCGTGCGCCGAACTGTCCGCTACGTAACTGCCAAAGTAGCCGCGCGCTTAGCGCAACAACCCAGACAAATAGCGCGAAAGCCAAGCCTCCATTTAGCCATAACAACAGACCTTGATATTGGGCAACCCGAGAAGCATTACCCGTAGACCAGGCCAATAAACCAAACAGCCCTGCGCCGCTACTGACCCCCACAAATAAAGCAAGCCGAAGTAACCGGTTCATTTGCTCAAGCCCGCCTGCTGAATCGAAAAATCAAATAATGCCCAAGGGGTGACCAATGCCCAGGCGCTGCGATTGGCCGCTTCAAGCTGTAAGGGCCGAGCGAGTTGCGAGGTATCAAGCCTCAGACGAACACGGCCGTCATAGCGCTGATTGCGCTCGAACCGGTCAGACGGCGCGACCGGCCAGGCACGCACTTGTTTGAGTATCGCCAACGCTTCGTTGAGCGTACTCGCCGGCACAAATAAATCGCCCGTTGCGACACGCCACTGCTGAGTGAG
>Ga0194037_1003047_pt1 | contig 10643 bp, 10 predicted proteins | sample JunL306m_MetaG_FD_148653 | JGI IMG/M metagenome (GOLD analysis project Ga0194037, IMG submission 148653) | Anoxic zone freshwater microbial communities from boreal shield lake in IISD Experimental Lakes Area, Ontario, Canada - Jun2016-L304-6m | ecosystem: Environmental > Aquatic > Freshwater >...
ACCCTTCAACAGCACACCAAACACGAGCGCGAAGGCTTTCAAGAGTAGCCGGCCCAGAGAGGTGTAGCACAAAGATTTGATCCTCAACAATGGACGGGCTGTAACGCCCAGGTGTTGCACGTTCTATGACCGGTCCCCCAGTATTGAAGGTGTATCGCGAGTCGCCTTGAATTGATCCGTCTAAAAACCCTGAATCTATTGGTTTTAGTTCGGCGGTGCAAACGACCCCTGCAGGTACTTCGTTGGTAAAGTCATACGCCCAACTCCGCTCATTGAGCCAGCGACCAGAACCCGCAGTTGCACGATCTAGCGAACACAGCACCTCAACCGGAACCGGTAATTTGGTTTCGCCAAAGGTCACGGCAGCGCGATCAAAGTCAATGACGATTTGTCGCACACCGCTCGTCGCGCCTTGAGGTGAAAAACGCGTGATTGTTGCCGCTTGCGACTGGCTGACAAAACTACAAAATATGATAAGGGCAAGCAATCTAATAGTGTTCATCATTTTTTGTCTTCGGGTGAGACGTGTTTTTAGCTAAGCATGAATCGTCCGCTATAGCATAAACTAAAACGACTGCTACATTGATAAGAATTGAATCCAGCTGGCGTTGTTCGGCCCGACCTTCTGGACGTTACCGGTCGAGATCGAACATTTGAGCTGTATCAACAAAAATAGCGGTAAAGTAAGACTCCGTCGCTGATCCCGTCGATCAGTTCTTTAAAATAGGGCGCGAATGAGGCGCTTCATAGAGACCAGTTATATGACACCTTCATTGCATTGCTTTAATGCGACCGAACGAATTAGTTTTGGTGAGTCAGCCGCCTCGGCCGTGGTCAAAGAACTCGACCGCACGGGAAGTCAACGCGTGTTTGTGCTCGGCAGCCGGTCTGTTGCGGCGACACCGTCTTATCAAGCGATTGTTCAGGCGCTAGGCGATCGCTTTGTAGGACAGTTCACAGGGATAACGGCTCATGTCCCTCAAGCTTGCGTGCTAGAAGGCGCCCAGGCGGCGCGTGCAGCCCGCGCCGATGTGTTGCTTGCGATTGGAGGTGGATCGGTGATTGATGCGACCAAGATCATGTTGGTAGCCCTCAAAAACGATTTGTCGACACCAGCCCAGTTGCATGAGGCCGCAGTATTTGCTGCAAGCGATGGGAGTGTTCGACCGGCAGATGCCGCGCAATGGTTACGAATGATTGCCGTGCCGACTACGCTTTCTGCAGCAGAATTCACTTGGTTTGCTGGGTGCTCAGACACCACCGCAGGGGTAAAAGAGATCTTTGGTTATCCAATGACTGCGCCGCGGGCCGTCATTGTTGACCCTCTGGTCACGCTCGATACTCCGATGAATTTATTTCTCTCAAGCGGTATTAAGGCGGTTGACCATGCCGCTGAGTTTATGGCGATGTTAAATGTCGATCCTTGTGTGGACGCCTTTGGTACGGCGGCCTTGAAACTGCTCTCTGAAGGGCTTCCGCGTGTTCTCGCCAATCCGTTGGATCTCGATGCACGACTCGATTGTCAACGCGGCATGGCGATGTCGATTCGTATTCTTGAATTTGGTGCGCGTGTAGGTGCCAGCCACGCGATCGGTCATGTGTTTGGTGCCCATGCGGGGGTGGGCCACGGCTATACCTCGTGCGTGTTGCTGCCTGCGGTGATGCGCTACAACAAAGTCGTGAACGCCTCTAAACAAAAAATGATTGCGCAGGCGATGGGCTGCGAAGGGATGGAGGCTGCCGATGCAATCGAACAGTTGGTACGCAACTTGAACTTACCGACTCGTATTCGCGATGTGGGCGTCAAGCGCGAAGACTTTCAGGTGATCGCCGACAAAGTCATGCACGACTTTGGGATTAAAAACAATCCAAGGCCCGTGACGCATACCAGTCAGTTGCTCGAGATTCTAGAGTCTGCGTGGTAGGTTTCGCGGGCTTTGAAGATATTAAAGGCTGAGTGCTGGCAAATCAATCCAACGTCTTTCAGCGTTGCTTCGATAGCAGGCATCAACTAACTGTATCCCTTTTGCGCCGGCTTTTAGGGGCGAGGCAAAGGGAGTGTCGTCAATCACATACTTTAAAAATGATTCCCAACCCGCACGGTACGAGTTTGGATAAGGCGCGACATCAGGTACTTCAAGCCATTGCGCGTCAAAGTTTTCGCTTGTAGGCACGTCAATGCTCCAAACGGGCTTTGGCGTGGCAGCCATGGGTTGAATAAAGCAGCGATATAAGCCACAAGATGCCGAACCCTGTGTGCCATCAACTTGCAAGGTCAAAATGTCGTCGCGCTTAATACGTGCAGCCCATGAAGCATTGATCTCAACGAGGGCGCCATTGGCGAGCTCAAGTGTGGCGAGTACAACGTCTTCAACATCTACGTCATACGGTTTGCCCTGTTCATCGCGGCGCTTGGCAATGGCTGTCTTTGTGCGACAAGAGACTGATTTCACTTCGCCTAAAAGCGTATCAACGATGTAACGCCAATGCGGAAACATATCCAACACCAAACCACCGCCATCGCGCTTGCGATAGTTCCAGCTTGAGCGTTGCGCAGGATGGATTTCGCCATCAAAGACCCACCAGCCAAAATCGATCTTGGCTTGAAGGATGTCACCAAAAAAGCCCGATTCTTTTACTTTTCGCAGTTTGTGCAGGCTGGGTAAAAACAGTTTGTCTTGCACCGTACCATTCTTGAGCTTCAATCGTTCAGCCATGCGTGCAAGTTCAAGCGCTTCGTTAAGCGATTCTGCGATCGGCTTTTCTAGATAAATATGTTTGCCAGACTGCATGGCCGTTTGGGCGCGTTCAAAACGACCGGCGGTTACGCTTGCATCGAAATAAATCTCATTTTTTTTGTCGGCTAAGCAGGCAGTGCGATCGGTTGACCAGGCAATGCCGTGAGGCTCAGCCAAGGCCTTGAGTTTGTCGGCATTACGGCCAAGCAAAACAGGTTCAGGGATGAGCTTGTCGCCATTTTTGAGTAACAGCCCGCCTTCTTTGCGGATATTGAGTAACGACCGCAAATGCTGCATGTTGCCCAAGCGGCCGGTCGCGCCTTCGATAATGATTTGAATGGTTTTAGTAGACATGGCGTTGTTCAGCCCTCAGAAACAGAATAAGCAATAAACGGAAATTCGCAGGGAGGTCCATCGGCTACGTGCATGACACGACTTTCTAGGTCGATCAGCACGGCACCCGTTGTCATGGTTTGTTTGGCTTCAGGCTGACGCGAATCTGGGTGTCGGCAGAGCGAGTGGGGCACACTGAAATGATCACTCATCGCTGCCGTCATCGCGGCGACATCAATTTTTTTGCCGCCGCGTTCTAACAATCGACGCATACGCGAAGCCCTAAATAACGTACCGGGGCTCACTTTTTCCATTTGAGATTCGCCGTGACCACTTCCGACAAAGTGATTCGAGTGGGTCACGATACCGTTGATAGGATTCAAATAGGTAATGTGATTCGGGCTCGTTTCAAAATCAATAATCTCGCCTTGTGCTGCGCCAATCACGAAATTTCCTGAACAAGTTCGCTTAGTAGAAACAATCGGGGTGAGCGCGTCGGCATATCGATCGGCATCTAACACTTCGCGGCAGCGCATATGAAAAGGTTTTTGATAGGGGTTGCTGCCGTCTAGATGCGAGGCTAGGCCGTTTTCGACTAAGCCGATCCCGCACTCATTGACGCCCATTTTTCCACCAACGATCCCGGCTTCGGTCATACACACCAGGCTTGGCTTATTCGAGCGTTTAATGCGTAAAACGATCGTGCGCTGATGCACGCCTGCAATCCAATCCCAATTTTGCCCGAGCCAGGTATGTCCGTCTGCTGTGACGTCTGACAATAAACCAAAAGTCGTGCAGCCGTCGGTTTCGCCGGTGGCTTGCTGTAAAGCTTGCTCTTGTTTGCGGGCGTCTTTACCAAATATCATAAAGGCGATTTCGTAACGGGCGTTCAGCAGGGCAATGGCGGCCACACTTTGCTCGGCACCTTTGGCCAAACCAAGCATTTCTTCTGCGTAATCGACATTTTGACTTTGCATAGCCGCTTGCCAACGCATCGCTTCTTCAAGCGCTTCGACGCGCGCTAAGCCCGAGGCTTCAAAACGGCGCAAATAGGTTTCAAGATTTGCGGCGACATCAGCAGCAAAGGTTTTTCCATGTGCTAAGCCACGTTCAAAGGCGTTGTCTCCAACAGTGAGGCAGGGCATTTTGTCTCGTCTACTCAAAGTAGCATCACCTTATAAAGTTCGCGATTAATCTCGCTCACCAAACGCACAAATTCGTCTGACAAGCGCGTACCCTCATTGCGAGGACGAGGCAAGTCGATATTGTAAATTTTATGAATACGTCCTGGCCGTGCCGACATCAGCACGACTTGGTCTGACAAAAAAACCGCTTCGGCAAGTGAGTGCGTGACGAAGATGACAGTTTTTTGATATTGTTGCCAAATACGCATCAACTCAAACGCCATGCGATCTCGCGTAATTTCATCAAGCGCGGCAAAGGGTTCGTCCATCAACAATATCGAAGGGTCGAGCGTTAAAGCTCGCGCCAAGGCCGCGCGTTGTTGCATACCGCCCGACAGTTGATGCGGGCGCTTTTTCTCAAAACCTTTGAGGCCCACGACTTCAATGAGTTGCTCAACGCTTTGCGGTGTGCCTCGAATTGGCGTTAACGAAGCATCCAAACCTTTCGCAATAACCAGATCTTTGAGTAAATTGATATTTTTTTCAACCGTCAACCACGGCATGAGATTGGCTTGTTGAAAAACTAAGCCAATCCGACCCGCTTTGCGAAGTGTGCTGGGTTGAGCGCCATCGATTAAAACTTGCCCCTGAGTAGGGGTCATTAAATCAGCTAACACCTTGAGCAACGTGCTTTTGCCACAGCCCGAAGGCCCCACTAAAGAGACAAACGCGCCTTCGGCGACCTCAAGGTCGATCGGGGCTAGGGCTTGTACTGCGTTTGCAGAGCCAAGCCCATAGGTCACTTCAACGCCAGCAATTGAAATGCCGCGACGCGAAGCCTGCGCTGCGTTCATTTTGCAGGCTGCTTCACAAGTTTGGCCAGATCTTTTGCTTCATCCAGGCTGTTGATAATTGCATTGGTGTACATACTTTGGGCCGTTGGTTTTTTTGGTAAATCGCCACCACTGGCCAAGATGTCAATAGAAGACTGCCACTTTGCATCGGTCATTAAGCCGAAGCGTTCAGCATAATCAGGTGTGTTGTACAGATCGTAAATCATACGAAGCTTGCGCGACTCGAGTTTAAGATCGCGGTCGGGCGACACCGCTACAATTTCTTTCATGGCTTGTTCAACATTGCCGTGCGTCCAGATCAAGCTTTTGATCGTCGCCCGAATAAAGCGTTTGACCAAATCCGGGTTGCTTTTGAGTAAGGCGTCGTTGGTATAGATCACGGTTCCGTAGAACTGTACGCCGTAATCGCGCACCGGCATGACATTCACCGGAAATCCTTTGCCTTCAAGTGTTAAGGCCTGACCAAACGAATAGCCGAACAATCCATCAACTTGCCCCGCAGCCAGCATTTGGACTTCGGCGCCACGGGCAACGGTCACAAACTCAATGTCTTTACGAGTGAGTCCGCCTTTGGCTAATACCGGTTCAATCAAGCCCATCACGTTGGCTTGAAACCAGGCAAGCTTCATACCCTTCATTTTTTCAGGCGTTGTGATTCCAGCTTTTACTGGCGTAATCACAGAAAAAGGGTTGTCAGGTTGATCGGCCATGATTGCGACAACGGGTAAGCCACTGCCTTTTGCTTTGACAAACGCGTCAGCGTTGGTGACGCCAAATTGCTCGCGCCCCGTTGCAATCATCACCTCGTTTTGCTGGCCTGCTGCGGGTGGACGAATCTCAAGTTCGATGCCTTCGTCTTTGTAGAAACCTTGCGCGCGCCCGCCAAAGTATTGCGCGTGCATTCCCCAAGGCGTGAAGTTAATGCGTAGTACAACCTTGTCGATCGCTAGGGCAGGGGCCGCATAGAATCCCAGGGTGCTGAGGGCGATGACGCTACCTAAAATATTTTTGTTCAAGCCGCTGCAGAATGGGTTCAACATATTGTGTTCAATCCCTTGAAGTCGAATCATCCAGATCGGTACGCCACGATACGTGCGCTTCGATCCAAGACATAAAATTAAAAAATATCGTACCAATGACCGCTAAGGAAATGATCGCTGCAAATGAGCGGGCCGTATTGAAGTTAAAGCTACCCGACAAGACCAAATACCCCAAGCCGTTCGACGCAGCGAGCCATTCGGCCACAATGGCGCCAAGTACGGCGAGCGTTGTGGCGATGCGCAAGCCCGCAAAAATATATGGTATTGCATACGGCAGCCTGAGTCTAAATAGTAGTTGTCGTTCGCTTGCGTCGACCGAACGAAACACATCGGCCAAGCCGCGATCGACCTCTTTAAAACCTGCCATGGTATTGATCACAATCGGAAAAAAAGCAATCGACATCACCACCGCAATCTTTGAGCCCATGCCGGCACCAACCCAAACCAAGATCAACGGCGCAATCGCAATCTTGGGCACGCTTTGCAAGCCAACAAAGATTGGCATGATTAAACGTTCGAGTAAGGCGAAACGAATCATCAGTGCTGAGATGGCCAAAGCAAATAGCCCGGCTGTCACGTAGCCCGTTAAGATCGCCCAGATGGTTGCGAGCGAATGCATTTGAATGAGCGACCATTCATCAACAAATAGTTCTGCGATTTCAGTCGGTGCAGGTAATAAGAAGTTGGGGACTTCAAAATAACGCACGCCGGCTTCCCATAGCAGCAGCAGTACGACGATCAATATCGCTGAACTCCAGCTTTCTAGAAAGCGACCCATATCCATCCCTTGACTGGCGGATTTTTGAGCGTTGGTGTCGGTACTGCCCGTCATTCTGTATCCTTAGGTTACGCAGCTTGCTAACATATCTGACAGAGCTTACTGTAGTCAACGATTTAGTGCCCATCAACAGGCTATTGCCCAAAAGGATTCACCATGCCCCGCCATATTGTGTGTCTCACCTATGATTTTGACGTGCAGTCAGGGTTTATTTCGCGAGGTTTGACCTCTCCAACACCTTTATCGCGCGGCGAGTTTGGGGTAGTGGGCTCAAAGCGCATTCTTGATCTGGTTAAAGCGCATAGCATCCCCACCACGTGGTTTGTGCCGGGCTTCACAATCGAAACTTACCCTGCTGCCTGTGAGGCGGTGGTGAAGGGTGGGCACGAGATCGGCCATCACAGTTGGGCGCATATCCCGCCCGCCAGCCAGACGCTTGAAGAAGAAGAGGCCGACATGCAGCGCGCCAGCGCAGCGATTAAAACGTTGACCGGTGGCCGGGCAGTAGGCTACCGGTCACCCTCATGGGATCTAAGCGATAACACGTTGAATCTTCTGTTGAAGTATGGCTTTGAATACGACAGCAGCATGATGGGGGGTGACTACCACCCATACCCAGTGCGCGCAGGTGATCAGGTCAAGCTCGGCGACCCGGTCGAGTTTGGCAAAGAAACGTCGCTGATCGAAATGCCCATCAGCTGGCATCTGGATGACCATCCCCACTTCGAATACTGGCGCATGCCCACGACAGTGAACCCTGGCCTGCAAAGCGCCCGCACAGTCATGGAAAGCTGGTTAGATGAATTTAGATACTTCAAAAAGAGTACCGATTTTGGCATCTTGACTTACACCATGCACCCCTACGTTTTGGGGCGCGGTAACCGGATGTTGGCGTTTGAGGGCTTGGTAGAAAACCTCATTAAAGAGGGGGCAGAGTTCATGACCATGCAGCAAGCACTGGCTGCAGGCAGGGGAGTTTTGTACTAGATTGACTAGCTTTTGATGTACTATTAAAAAATCAATCTATCCTGTCATACGGCTTGCAAAAGCCATTGCTTCACTCAGCTAACTTGATATTTCCCTTCTTAATGACCTCAGCCCATTTCAGCGTCTCGGCACTCACAAACGCAGACCACTCGGGCAGTGTTCTTAAGTCGGGCGTTGAGCCACGCTGAACAAGTGCCTGTTGCACGCTGGCTTCAGTCAAAATCTGATGCACATCATCAGAGACTTTTTTAACAATCGCGGGCTGTGTGCCCTTAGGCATAAATAAGCCGGCCCATCCAACCCCCACAAAGTCTGGATAGCCTTGCTCGGCAATCGTCTGTACCTCGGGCAGTTGCGGCGCGCGTTCGCTCGACAGCGAGGCGATCGCCTTGAGCTTGCCCGCTTGAAGATGCGGCAGTGAAGATGCCATGGTGTCCACCGCTAACAAAATATGACCACCAAGCAAATCATTCATCGCGGGCCCGCTGCCTTTATACGAAACGCCCGTGATCTCAATTTGTGCACGCTGTTTAAAAAGTTCAGCCGCTAACTCAAGTGCGTTTGCGCCAAAGCCCCACGTCAATTTTCCCGGAGCTTGGCGTGCAGCATCAACCAACTCTTTTAAATTGTTATAGGGTGCAGATGGATTCGCTAAAATCAACCAAGGCTGAGTAAACACTGCGCCTACTGGCACAAAATCGCGTTGCATGTTGTAGGGGAGTTTTGGATAAAGCGCTTCGTTTACCGCAGTGGTGGTACTGCTTGCAAACGTGATCGTATAGCCATCAGCTGGCGCCTCTTTGCCCGCCAACATACCAGGTATGCTTGCTCCGCCGCCTTTATTGTCCACGAACACAGCTTGTCCCCAGCGTTGCGTTAAACGCTCTGCCAACAAGCGCGCAATGATGTCGGTCGCTTGCCCTGCCGGAAACGGCACCACCAAGCGTACGGTTTTGTTTGGATAAGCACTTTGTGTTTGCGCGGCTAAGTGCGTGGAAGTCAATGCAAAAAACGTTGTCACACTCGTGACTATTACTCTCAACAGTCGATTCATTGTTTGTCTCGTAGCTAGTTTGGTTTCACCGCAAATGTACCGCGCTAGGGTCTCTATGGCGAGCAAGTCGACTTTTGGTTGAAAAAGGCCTTCTGTGCTATAGTCTTGGACATCGCTGAGTTTGCGCGGGGTTTGTTTTTTTTATAAAAATCCAATAACCGACTGATTTTCAACGACAATTCCCTGATAGCTCAGTCGGTAGAGCGACGGACTGTTAATCCGCAGGTCGCTGGTTCGAGTCCAGCTCGGGGAGCCAAGTATTGCCAGGACTGAGCCCAACTTTACGGTTGGGCTTTTTGTTTTTGACTTGCCCCATGTGTCAAAAATTTTGCCACTGTGATTCAATACAGTTATGAGATTGAACCCTGCGCAAATTGAGATGATCCGCAATACAGCACAATTGGTGTTTAGAGATATCGTGCGCATCACCTTATTTGGCTCCAGAGTCGACGATCACGCCAAAGGTGGTGATGTTGACCTTATGGTCGAAGTGGTGGGCATTGTCGATGAGCCGGCGCTCATGGGTGCTAGGGTGGCCAGTCGTGTATCTCGTTCCATGAATGGACGCAAGGTTGATGTGATTCTCAAGGCCCCGAATTTAAAGAATCAGCCGATCCATGAAATTGCGACTCGCACTGGAGTCATCTTATGAAACTGGATGAAGGGCTTAAACTTCGACTGCAGTTTCTGAGCCGCGTAGTCAAAAAAGAAGCTTATTACTTGCAAGATACTGACGCTCGTCTTTTTGCTAAAGCTCTTGATGTCAGCGATTTACAACGCATCGCTGAGGATGCGTTACTCGCAGAACGACTTGATGCTTTTGTCAGTCGTTTTGGGCGCTTACAAGATACATTGGCCGACAAGTTTTTGCCGACTTTGCTTGATGCAATGGCCGAGACTCGAGGGGCCGCCACTGAAAATCTAGATCGCGCAGAGAAATTGGGCTGGCTAGATTCAACCGATGATTGGCTCGTGATGCGTAAGTTACATAATCAGATGGTGCACGAATACATTGAAGATCTTGTTATTTTGTGTGACTCACTAAAAGCAGGTCATGCCTTCGTGAGTACGCTTGTGAAAACTGCAGATCAGTTCGTTGCACAGGCGGACAGTCGCATTGCTGCGTCGCTGAGTTAGTTCTAACAGATAGCTAATCCGCAGGTCCCCGGTTCGAGTCTAGGTTGGGGAGCCAAAATTTCAGGGTCTTGAGGCAATTAGCCCCTAGGCCTTTTTGTTGATTTTTTGCATGTAGGCACGGGTGTAGACAAAAAACATGTCCCCTGCGACCAAAAGATGTAAAAGCCAAGGAAGCGCGTCCATGCCTGATTTATTCTCACCCTATACGCTCAAGGGAGTCACGCTCCGCAATCGCATCGCGATGTCGCCGATGACGATGTATCGGTCTGAGCCAGATGGCAAGATGAACGATTTCCACCTGATGCTGATGGGCTCGCGTGCGGCCGGCGGCTTTGGCTTGGTCTTCCCCGAACAGATCGCCATCACGCCCGACGGCCGCACGAGCACTTCGTGTGCCGGACTGTGGGAGGACGAGCAGATCGAAAGCATGGCCCGCATTGTCAGGATGATTAAGGACATGGGTGGGGTCCCGGCCATTCAACTGGGCCATACGGGCCGCAAGGGAAGCGAGCAAAAGCCTTGGGAAGGTAAGCTGCAAATCGCCCCAGACCATCCCGATGGCTGGCAGGTGCGCGGTCCTTCTCCCATTCCGTTTGGC
>Ga0194037_1003048_pt1 | contig 10643 bp, 7 predicted proteins | sample JunL306m_MetaG_FD_148653 | JGI IMG/M metagenome (GOLD analysis project Ga0194037, IMG submission 148653) | Anoxic zone freshwater microbial communities from boreal shield lake in IISD Experimental Lakes Area, Ontario, Canada - Jun2016-L304-6m | ecosystem: Environmental > Aquatic > Freshwater >...
GATGATCACATACTTTCCTGAAGCGTGGCCTGTTCCGGAAATACTTCCGCTCTCTTTTTTCTCAGCGGTCCTGAATTGCGAAACGATCGGTTTTGCCTTATCCGCACTGTCGGTTAGCGCAGGATCAACGCTGACGATGTAAGTCCGGCCCGCTTGAAATCCACCGGTTGGTTTCAAGGCAAACGTGCGCGGATCAATTGATACCAATGAAAAATGAATTGGCTTCTTTGTACCGGAACCTGCTTCTGAAAGGGTGGTTGCCTGGCTGAGTGCTGATGCGGGGAGTGGAGACGATACCTTGATCACGACTACTTTGCCTGCTGACGGCCATGCCATATCAAGGTATGCAGGTTCACTGTTGTTCTCAGGTGAAAGGGTTATCGAAATGTGACGATTTCCTGAAGGCCGCGACGAGCCGCAAAATGGAATTGTTCTGATTGTTCCTTTTCCGTCATGAGCGCGGTAACTGATCAGATAAGGCTGGTTCGGCTGGATCTTGTCGGTCACAATAAGAAATTCCCTCTCATACAATAACCGGTTTTTACTGAACCAGCTGACAACGGGAATCAGGGTATGCGACTCCGCATGATGGAGCTCAAGCTTGTCCGGGTTGAATGAGGTGGTGCAGATCGGACGGGCGAATGTTATTGCCAGCAGTTGCTGTTCAAGAGGCGAGCAGGATACCAGCCCATCGGTATCACTATGGACACCGTCAATTCTCAACATCAGGTTTGAAGAGCCTTCACGAACAACGGAAGCACTGCTTAACCCAACCTCTTCACTCTTATTATAGCGCAGTTCATTGTTTCTGTTGTTGACAGCAAGAATTCGATACGACCCGGAACCGATGTTATCAAAAGAGAAGGTTCCAGAGGCATTTGCCTGTATAAGGTAGTCAGGCTTTCTTGTCAGCAGGGTTTCCGTCGCAGAGACTTCAGGTTGTTCGGTAAAAGCCAGCATAAGGGCATTTGTGGCTGGTGTAAAGTCAGCATTGATGACGTTACCGCTGATTACCCCTGTATCGATCAACGGTCCGGTTGAAAAAGCAAAAGAATACGGGCCAGGAAAGGTGCATCCGCGATAGTCCCTGAGATTTTTATCAATGGTGACGACATAGGTGCAATTTTTTTTCAGGGGTTTGAACACCGTTATATCAACCTCTCTTCCTTTAACCGCAATGTCATAGTTACCGATGGAGGGCGAAAAGAAAAGAGCATTAAGCAATTGCCTTCCGGAAATATAATGGCTGAAAGAAAGATGGATTCTGTTTGTGGAAACATTGACGGACGAGGGCGCAGGATTGGAAAATACCACATGCAGTGGTGTGTTGTCGACTGGGCCTCCTGTAGGCGGACGATCGGAAGCGCACCCTCCGGCAAGCCACAACATGATGAAGAAAAAGAAGCGAAAGATGCCTGGGGTACTTTGCATGAAAATCCCGTCAGTTCTCTGGTAAGAGAGGCTTGATTGTATGTGTCTGTGAAAATTCGTAAATTAAAAACTAAAGTAGTTCTATGAAAGTTTTTCGTGAAAAATTATAGATTGATTGTGATATAGATGGCCAGACGAAATATTAAAGTTCTTTATGTCTCCGGTGAAGTTTCTCCTTTTGTAAGAATCAGCGCACTTGCTGATTTTATGGCATCATTCCCACAAGCGATCGAGGACGAAGGGTTCGAGGCACGTATAATGATGCCAAAATACGGCACTATTAATGACCGGAAGTTCCGGTTGCATGATGTATTACGTCTGTCTGACATAGAGGTTCATCTCAAGGAGAAAATAGACTTACTGAACGTCAAGGTGACGGCCTTACCCTCGAGCAAGATCCAGACATATTTTTTGTATAACGAGAAATATTTCAAGCGCAATGGTCTTTTTACTGATCTGTACAGTGGAAATGATTTAAAGGGAAGTGCTGACAAGGTTGTTTTTTTCAATGTTGGCGTTCTCGAAACCCTGCAGCGGTTGGGTTGGAAGCCTGATATTATCCATTGTCACGACTGGTATGCCTGCCTTATTCCCTTATTGCTGAAAACGGTATACGCCTCGCATGAGTTTTTCAAAGATATCAAGACGGTACTGACCATTCATAATATTTACCGTCAGGGTATTGTCCCCTGCAAGACGTTTCAGAAGCTTCTTCCTGATGAGGTATGTTCCGCCTTGCACTGCACTGATGACAATGTAAACATGCTCTATACCGGTGTTGAACATGTTGACTTTTTTACCACGACATCAAAGCAGTATGCCAAGGCGATTGTGCATGATGGCCCACAGGCTTTCGGTCTTGCTCCGGTTCTTGAAGAGTATCAGGATAAATTTTACGGCATTATTAACGGTATCGATAATCGGCAGTGGAATCCGTCGACCGACAAGCTCATCAAGAAGCGCTATGGTCTAGAACACATGGATGGCAAGCTTGACAATAAAAAAGCTCTGCTTGAGGAGACAGGCCTGCCCTATCGTGAAGGGGTTCCGCTTGTAGGGGTTATTGCCAATTTTGACGAGTTTCAGGGTGCAGATCTGCTGCTTCAAAGTCTTGAAAAACTTGCAGCCCTTGATATACAGCTTGTAATCAGTGGTTCGGGCGATAAAAAATATGAAAAATTGTTTCAGGATTTTGCAGCTGAACATCCTGAACAGGTTAGCCTGCACGCCGAATATTCCGATTCTTTTTTCCACCTTGCCATAGCAGGGCTGGATATTCTGCTTATGCCCGGAAGGATTGAATCGTGCGGGATGATCCAGATGTTTGCCATGAACTACGGAACCATACCCGTAGCTTATGCCGGCGGTGGGATTGTTGAAACCATTGATGATGTTGCCGACGAAACCGGGTCAGGTTATATTTTTCATGAATACACCGTTGACTCGCTGGTCAGGAAACTCAATGAAGCTATTGAATGCTTTCATGACGAGACGAGCTGGGAGCAGATTATCAACACTGCAATGACCAGGGATTTTACCTGGAAAAACTCAGCTGAAGAGTACGATCAGCTTTACCGTCAACTTCTTGAACAATAGGCGGCGATGGCGCAGACAATAAAGGTACTCTTCCTTGACAGGGATGGTACGATCAATCAGGATACTGGCAGTTACATTTTCACTAAAGAACAGCTTATCCTGATTGATCGAGCTGATGAAGCAATTGCACTCGCAAAGATTGCAGGGTTTCGGATTGTTATTGTGAGCAACCAGGCTGGTATTGCTCGGGGTATAGCTTCGGTAGAGCAGGTTGAAGAAGTCAACCGATATCTTTTTGGGCTTCTTTCAGCCAAAAACGCCGGGTTTGATCGATGCTATTATTGCCCCTACCATCCTGAATATCCCCATCCGGAATACGATCGATTTGTGGAGTTCAGGAAGCCGGCAACAGGCATGGTTGAACAGGCCATTGATGATTTTCTTGCTGAAGGTCTTATTGTTGATAGAAGTGCATCGTTTTTTATCGGCGATAAAACGCTTGACGTGGAATGCGGTTTGCGTGCCGGACTCCGTTCTGGACTCGTAAGAACAGGACACAACGAGGAAGAACTCTGTCTGCAGCGCAATATTATTCCGGAATTTGTGGCTGACGATCTTTATAAAGCCGTAACGGAGTATATTCTTGCGCATTCCTGATTGTGATGTGCGTCTTTATGCCAGCCTCTGCCGATTATGCTGAGTCTTTATGTGCATATTCCTTTCTGCAAAACTCGCTGCAGCTACTGTGATTTTTATCTTGTTACGCGCAAAGATCATATCGGCGCATTTTTCAAAGCTCTTTCTGTTGAAACAGCATCCCGCTCGTCCGTTCTGAAAGGACGGACTATCGGTGCCATTCATTTTGGAGGAGGTACTCCTTCGATGGTCCCCGTGCGCTATCTTGCCGAATGGCTCGATAAGGTATCCGCTTTGTGCAGTTTTGCTCCTGATATTGAAATAGCACTCGAAGCTAATCCGGAAGATCTTGATGGCAATACCATGGATGAGCTTCACAATGCAGGGATAACGCGGTTAAGTCTCGGGGTTCAGTCGTTCACACCCGAAAAGCTGCTGGTACTCGGCAGGGCGCATACTGCCATGGAGTCGGCGGAGGTAACTCAAAGAGCTGTCAGACGGTTTCGGTCGGTAAGCGTTGACCTTATCTGCGGGGTTCCCGGAGAACATCTCCAGCAATGGGAAACCGATCTCCATGCAGCTATCGGGTTGCATCCACAGCATGTTTCGGTTTATATGCTTTCGGTTGAGCCGAAGACTAAGCTTTACCGGAATATTTTACGTGGTACAGTCATTGTTCCTGATGATGCTTTACAAGCTTCCTTGTATGAACATGCGCAGGGTATGCTGGCGGTTCAGGGATATGGACAATATGAGGTATCTAATTTTTGCCTGACGGGTCATCATTCCCGCTATAATCTGGCCAGCTGGAAGCGGGAGCAATACCTTGGTTTTGGGCCTTCTGCCCATAGTTTTTTAGTTTCTGAGGATCAAGAGACGCGTTATGCAAATGTTTCGAGCCTGACCCGCTATATGGCGACTCCCGGGGATGCCATAGATTTTCGTGAAAAGCTTTCTGCCGAAGAACGGTTTACTGAACAGGTTTTTCTTACTCTTCGAATTAACAGCGGTCTTGATGTTGAGTTTTTGCGAAAAGAAAATAAATTAGGACATCGTCTTTCAGAGACTATTGCCCGATTTGAGCAGAAAAGATGGATAGAACAGCATGAAGGGCATCTTTACCTGACCCAGAAAGGTTTTTTGTTTGCTGATCTCATAGCCGGGGATTTTATTTTCGGGTAACAGGCCCATTGAAATGATATTTTATTTATGACACACCGGACGATCAACCGCACACTTGCAGCTGTTCTCTTTTTCACCGCTGTGATTTTGTATCTCCGCACCATGGCTCCCACATTTTCTTTCTGGGATTGCGGTGAATCTATCGCTACGGCTTATACCCTCGGGATTCCTCATCCTCCAGGTGCACCCTTATTTCTATTGATCGCGCACCTGTTTTCAATGATTCCTTTTTTCAGTGATATTGGTGCGCGAGTTAATCTGATCAGTACTCTGGTCAGTTCAGCTACCGTCATGCTGACCTACCTTATCACGATCCGCTTGATCACTCTTTATCGTAACAGTGATCCTGACAGCTGGAGTCTGCCTGAAAAGGTATCTGCTTACGGAGGAGCTGTCATAGGGGCCTTTGCGCTTGCTTTGTCCGACAGCTTCTGGTTTAACGCCGTTGAAGCAGGCGTATGGTCTTCGTCATCGTTTTTTACGGCTGTGGTTGTCTGGCTGATTCTTCGCTGGTATGAGGAGGATCCCAAGCCTGGTCACGAACGCTGGCTTTTGCTCGTCATGTACATGATAGGTCTTTCAATCGGTGTGCATCTGCTCAGCCTGCTTGCGATATTTGCAGTTGCAGTTGTTTACTATGTTAAAAAATATGAAGTCACGGTTAAATCCTTCTCACTGTTTATTCTCGCGTCAGTAGGACTGTTTTTTCTGATCTATATAGGAGTCATCAGGGGACTTCCAGTATTATTTCATCTGACCTCATGGTGGGGGTTTTTCCTGCTTATAGGGGTGCTCGGTTATGGTACATGGTACTCACACAAACATCGGATGGCCCTCCTGAATACCGTCTTCATGTCTCTTTTTCTCATAATTATCGGGTATACCTCCTACAGTCTGATCTATGTCCGTGCACAGGCTGGCCCTCCTCTCAACGAAAACAATCCTTCAACACCTGAGGCTTTTTTTTCGTACGTCAACCGTGAGCAGTATGGCGAGATGCCTCTCTGGCCAAGACGCTGGTCGCCCGAGCCTGTACATCAGTATTATTACCAGCAGTACTCGAGTGATCTCGACTATTTTGTCACTTATCAAATGCAGAAGATGTACTTCCGGTATTTCGGCTGGCAATTCATAGGGCGGGAACATGATATGGAAGGAGCCGGAGTCGATTGGTCGGTCCTGTGGGGAATTCCTTTTCTCGTGGGTCTTGCAGGAGCGATTTCACATTTCAGGCGACAATGGAAGATGGGACTTGTGGTTTCAGCGCTTTTTGTTTTGACGGGCGCAGCACTCGTGATCTATCTTAACCAGACTGAACCTCAGCCTCGAGAGCGTGATTACAGTTACGTAGGCAGTTTTTTTGCTTTTGCTCTCTGGATCGGGATAGGGATCGAGAGTATCTGGTACTGGCTTGGGGAACGGCTGAAGATTACCGGTCTAAAGAATCAGCTTATTCTCGCCGTGCTGACGGTTACCGCAGGCTTGCTGTTGATCAACGCAAGGATGCTTGAGGTAAACTACAGGGTGCACGACAGGTCTGGCAACTATGTCCCATGGGACTGGGCGTGGAATATGCTTCAGAGTTGTGAAAAAGATGCCATACTTTTTACGAACGGGGATAACGATACCTTTCCTTTGTGGTATCTCCAGGAGGTTGCCGGCATCAGAACCGATATCCGCGTTGTTAATCTGAGTCTGGCCAATACCGGCTGGTATCTTGAACAGCTGAAAAACACCAGGCCGAGGGGGGCGAAACCGGTTGCGTTCAGTCTGAGTGATGGCGAGATTTCAGGTATTACCTATATGCCTATTGATTCAGTTGATGCCGAGCTTCCTGCATTTGCGGCCCGACAGAAGCTATTGCGTGAGTCGCGTCTTCATGGATATGCATTGCCAGGCGAACCGTCTGATACGATGAAATGGCTGCTGAAGCCTGGAATGACTTATAACGGGCAGGGGTATTTCCGTCCACAGGACATTGCTGTCTATGAAATTGTCATGAACAATTTTGCGGATCGACCGGTTTATTTCGCTCTGACGGTTGATCCTGAAAGCATGATCGGCCTTGAAGGTCATCTTCGTCTTGACGGGCTTGTTTATAAGATAGTGCCGCTCAAAAGTGCCGACCCAATGACCTACGTTGATCCGGTATTGCTCTACAAAAACCTCATGGAGGTATACCGGTTCAGGAACATTAATAATTCGCAGGTTTTTCTTGAAGAGACATCAAGACGGCTTTGCGCCAATTACACTCCTCTGTTTGTCCGGCTGGCCCTTGAGCTGGCTGGTGATCCTGAAGGTGTGCTTAAATTACATGAAGCCTCAGGTTCATTGGGTGATGTTCAGCGCAGAAAGCTCGCTCTGCAGGTGCTTGATACTTCGGGAAAACTTCTTTCTCCTGCACAGTATCCCTTAAATCCGGAACTTGCAGGTTCTGTAGTGGCTCTTTATGTTCAGCTTGGCGAAAAGCGAAAAGCCTCTCAGTATATTGCCTATCTTGAAAAACTTACAAGTCATTCTTCGCCTGGTTCCGATCCTCGCCTTTTTTATGTATTGGCAAAAGCATATCGGAATACCGGCAGGAAGGAAGAAGCCAAGCGTATTATTCAATTCCTTGCAAAGGAGTTGAAACAGCCAGGGTTAGTGGAAAAGTTTGAAACAATGAAAGAATAATCTATATGCAAAGCAGTATCCATGCAACTGCAGTTATCGGCCCGAGTGCCGTTCTGGGAGATGGTGTTACGGTAGGTCCTTTTACAGTAATTGAGGATGATGTTGAAATTGGTAATGGCACCTCGATAGGTCCCAATGTCCATATAGCTTCAGGTGCACGAATTGGCAACGCCTGCAGGATTCATTCCGGTGCTGTTCTTGCAACAGAACCACAGGATCTCAAATTCGCTGGAGAAAAAACCTATCTTTACATCGGAGACAGGACTGTTATAAGGGAATGTGTTACCCTTAATCGGGGGACGATTGCGAGCGGAAAAACTGTAGTCGGATCTGATAACCTGATTATGGCCTATGTACACGCCGGACATGATTGTGTGATTGGTAACCATGTTGTTATCGCAAATTCCGTACAGTTTGGCGGGCATTGTGAAGTCGGGGATTATGCGGTTGTCGGGGGACTTACCGGAGTGCACCAGTTTGTGCGAATCGGCCGGTTCTCGATGGTCGGTGGAATTGCAAGGGCTTCACTTGATGTTCCTCCTTTTGTCATGGCCGGCGGGCATGACTCGTTCCGTTACGAGGGGCTGAATGCTATCGGGTTGAAACGGAGAGGGTTTACGTCCGAAAGGATATCCCTTATTAAAGATGCCTACCGGATTCTTTTTCAGTCAGGACTTCTGCTCAGTAATGCACTTGAAAAAGTTAAGTCTGAACTTGCTCAGGAGCCTGAAATAATCGAGATCCTCGACTTTTTTGCATCAGGGTCTCACGGGCGAAAATTTATCAGACCGTTCAGTAGCTGACTAAACGATTCAATAACTAAGTATAAAAGCACGGAAGTATGTCCCGATGGTCGATAGGTATAGATCTTGGAGGTACAGCGATAAAGGCTGCGATAGTAGGCGAGATTACAGGTATTCTTACTGACAGGACGATTCCAACCGACACAGCGTCAGGGCCCGCCGGGATTGTTTCTCAGCTTGCTGGGATTGTTGCGGATCTCTACCGCGTTGCTTCACTTACCTTGACTCCTGGCGACTGTGCAGGAATTGGTCTTGGAGCTCCGGGTGCGGTCAATGCTGATACAGGAACACTGAGTTATCCACCGAATCTTCCCGGTTGGTCAATTGTACCTTTACGCGATGACCTGCAGGCCTGCCTCAAAAAGCAGGAGCAACTTTCATTGCCAGTTTTTATTGACAATGATGCTAACGCTGCTGCGTTTGGTGAAGCATTGTACGGTGCAGGGCGGGATTTCAGAGATTTTCTCATGGTAACTCTTGGTACGGGTGTGGGTGGCGGAATTATCCTCAATAGAAAGCTTTATCGTGGTTCAAACGGTACAGCAGGTGAGGTAGGCTTCATGATTGTTGATTTTGAAGGCTCCAGTATTCATGCAGGTATAACAGGTACTATTGAGAGTCTTATCGGTAAGAAGTCTATGGTGAACCTTGCCCGAAGAATGATTGATGCAAGTTCTACCGGTTCTACTGTTGGAAGGTTTTGTAACCATGACTATTCAAAGCTTTCACCCCGCCATCTTGAACATGCCGCCAGGGAAGGAGATGAAATCTCTCTTGCAGTATGGAACAGGGTAGGCGCCATACTCGGTGTTGGTCTGGCAAACGTTGTGTCGCTCATGGATATCCGAAAATTTGTCATCGGTGGCGGAATCTCAGCGGCCGGAAACCTTATTTTTATTCCAGCTCTTGATCAGCTCAGGCATTCGACGCTACCTTCAATGCATGATGGACTCGAACTGGTGCCCGCTCTCCTCGGAAACAAAGCAGGAATGTACGGCTCGGCATCCTTATGCTTTGGTTAAATATAATAAGGATTTACCTTGCTTGAACAGTGGCTTCACCTGCTCTTTCCCAATGTCTGCGTGCTCTGCTTGAAACTTCTTCTGCCTTCAGAAAAGTGCTGCTGCAGATCATGTATGGCAGATTTCGATCCCTTCAAAAACCCCTTTGAGGCAGAACAGGTGCTGCGTCAAATCATTGCTTCCCGTTTTGGTGAAAAAATTGAGTTTGAACGAGGATGGTGTCATTACCATTTTCATAAAAAGAGCCCTCTGCAGCAAGCGCTTCATGTGATGAAATATGAGGGGCTGTTTAATCTCGGAACCATGTTCGGACGTCAATTAGGTGAATGGATGCTTTCCGGTGGCGATATCGGGGATATTGAGTGCATTGTTCCGGTTCCGCTGCACCGCCTTAAAAAAATTGAACGATCCTATAATCAGGCAGAAAAAATTGCAGAAGGTATCAGTCAGTCGCTTCAAAAACCAGTGTTACCTAAACTTCTTGTGAGAAAAAGGTATACCGTATCCCAGACAGGACTTCCTGCTGAAGAGCGAAAAAAAAATCCTGAAGGAGCGTTTCAGGCAGCCAAAGGTATTAAGGTACGACATGTTCTTCTTGTTGACGATGTTGTAACAACAGGAGCAACTCTCGCTGCCGCCGCCTCGGAATTGCGCCATGCCGGAGTTGAAAGAATCTCTTTTGCCGCTGTAGCGTTAGTCGTTAAGGAGTAAGAACGTATGGAACTATTTTACACCTCCCGCGAGAGCATCAAGCTCGATTCATCCAGACTGGTTATTGATGGTGATGAATTTCATCATCTCGTCCGGGTTCTTAGAAAAAAAACAGGCGATCAGATTCTGGTTACTGATGGTCACGGTTTGCGCTGCGAAGCCATTATCGTAGATGTTGGTAAAAAATCACTTGAAGCTGATATTTGCAATCATTCAGTGGTTGAACGGTCAAATACCGGAGTTACCGTCGCACTCTCTCTGCTTAAGGCACCACAGCGGTTTGAGCTCTTTCTTGAAAAAGCCACCGAGCTTGGAGTATCAACCATTATTCCAATGATTACAGCACGTACTGTCAGTCAGCCATCAAGTGAAAGAATTCAAGGCAGGCTTAACAGGTGGCGGACAATTCTCCTTTCAGCCGCCCGGCAGTCAAAACGCTACTACCTCCCTCAGATTGCCGAGCCACATTCTTTCAAACAGGTTACTTTGCTTCAGGGATACGATCTTAAATTGATTCCTTATGAGGTTTCAGACGAAGCTCCCAGAGTGCAATGCGCTGGAAAAAACACACTTTTTCTTATCGGTGGTGAAGGTGGCTTTACTGCAAACGAGGTTCAGGAAGCCCGAAAAGCTGGGTTCAGCGAAATAT
>Ga0194037_1003050_pt1 | contig 10639 bp, 12 predicted proteins | sample JunL306m_MetaG_FD_148653 | JGI IMG/M metagenome (GOLD analysis project Ga0194037, IMG submission 148653) | Anoxic zone freshwater microbial communities from boreal shield lake in IISD Experimental Lakes Area, Ontario, Canada - Jun2016-L304-6m | ecosystem: Environmental > Aquatic > Freshwater >...
CTCCCTGATAGTAATTTTTTATAACGTTTCCCAACTCTTCAGCGAGATCGGAATAGAAAACTGCTACACTGGCCTCTGCTTGGCGGACAAGCAACGGAAGTGCTGATCAGTCGTTTACCTGATATGCCTTGTCTCCCGAGATTGGTTCAGAAATTTTGGCAGTGCTCATGATGAGCCTCTAAATTGCTAACAATAATTAGATGGATCCGTCTATACCGCAGATTTTTGAGTTCCAGTAGATATAAGGAAGACGTCATTTCCAAACCATCGAAAATATCTCTAACCTATTTTTTATAAATCGTTTAAATCAACTATTTTTTTTATTTCTGCATCTTAGACGGATCGGCATAACAACGTTGACTACAAGTCGAGAACGAGGCTGTAAACCACTGATGGTGCCCGAGTTAGTATCAATAAATAACAGAAGGTCAGACAGTGTTCTGCTGCTCTGCTTTACCAACAACCTTCCATTGCGCCTCAATTGTGTCCGCTGACAAATCCGCACCACACGCCCATTCGACGAAGTATCCTCCGTTGATAACCTTTATGAATTCATCATGGTCACGAAGCTCTTCAAACGCTTCGTATTCCAGATAAGGAGTAACATCAAAACGACCAACACGGCCATCTTCCGAAACAATTGACAACACCCAATCAGGTTGTGGATGTAGTTCTGCAATTCTCATTGATCAAGTCCCTTTATCGGAAATGGTTTCTTTCCATTTACTGCCAAATTCCAGTCAGCCAATAAATCTTCGTGATGAATCTCGATCCAAGCAACTACCAGCTTGTGTTTGTTCGGTGGCAGTAAACCTGCCAATAGCGTTCCTTCAGGGATAGAGTACACTGCAACGTTTCCCTGATAATCTGCATGTATGTGCGGTACATGATGTTTCTCGGCATCCCGAAAAAACATCCGAATAAGAATCCCGTAAAACATTGAAATCGTAGGAATTATGCTATTTACTTTCTCTTGTTGAGTTTATGATATACCTAACGTCTGAATTCAGCGGTGAGCGAAGCGAATCCGCTTCAACGCAGTGTTAGGCTCCGGACGCTCAGGCTCAGGCGCAGGAATAAATGGATGACCAGCGGCAATATGTTCAGCTTCTGACTTTTTCAGATCAGCATAGATAGCCCGCAAGTCATAACCGAATTTGGCTGCGTGGGCATCACGAATAGCTCTTACTTCATCTACGATTTCGTCATTCCACATCTTCTTCTCCAAGTAGTTCTTCGGGGGTGCAAATAAATGGCAATGATAAGCCAATTTCTTCGAGGTGAGCAGCAATACCTCTTTGTATCTCCGGGTTTGCAATGTGCCTACAGTTCCAAGTCAGAAGATAATCAACTCCATTAACTGTGGCAATTGCAATGTGAAGCGCATCTTCAGCCGCCTTGGCTGGAATAATCCCCTTCGCTATCAACGAGTTGGCAATATCGAGTGCTTGCTCGGTTATCAAGATCAAGGGCACATCATTCAACACAGTCAGCCGCTTTTTTGCAGCATCGGGGTCACCAGCACCGCACTCACGTAAAACCGACTCAGAAACTACCAAGTCGTACTGGCTGCGGGTTTCCCACCAGGCTAATGTAATTTGTTGATGAGCCGCTCCGAGAATGGTCTTGCTGGGCCGAGCCGTCAGGTAGCTGATGACGGATGTTTCGATATAGACCTTACGTTTCATAATTCCTCATACCGAACGATTAGGGTAAGACTCATGCGTTTTGTTGCGCGTCGTTTTAACTCGCTTGTTATGCATTAAAATCAAACAGGCGATCCATGATGATATTTTGTTGGCCTGTTGTTGGTTTTGGAATTACATAATAGCTGTCCATTTCTTCATACTCTAGCCCATCAAACAGCGCTTTGTGATCTATGCTGACAGCTAACTTTCCACTATCATGCAAGGTAAGTAGTCCTTCAAATCCATCTTTGATAAATTTGGTTTGCCCTTTTTTTCTGTACACCTTCATATTAACCCTGCCCTATTAATTTATGTACATAACGCAAAGTTCAGCGGGCTGAGCGCAGAGAGCGGTAGCGAACGAAGCGAAGCTCCGCTGGAACGTTGAGTTAGGCTTTGTTGTAACTCGAATGATGGGCTTCGTACCTCAGCACATCCTATAATTAGCTCACCTTATCGCGTTTACGGGGCATTCGGAAGCCACCGTAAAACGTTAACATTTTCAGTAAGTTAATCTAAATCCCAAAGTTGCGTTGATTTTCCTTTTTTGGGTAGGTCTGTTTGCTCTGAAGATTTCTTAACAAATTGAGATTTCAGCAATTCGCTTGGCTGGTCATTCTGCTTGTTTTCTTTCCTTGGCGAAACATTGAGAATTTTTTCTAGCATCTTTGAAGCTGCTTCTTTTCCAGATTCTATCGTCTTTTGAAATACTTCTTTTACATATTCTATTACATCTTGATCATTTATCTTTTTTTCCTCTATACAATTTTGCGATAGTGGATTTTCTCGGCACTGCTCTGTTTCTCTATCGTCCTGCACGGTAGATTGTGTCGCCTGTAAATGTGAAATGACTGGCGTTTTTTCTTTTATCATTTCTTTATTAATTGGCAATGACGCAATAAGTAATGGACTGTCTAATACATCACGCTCTCGACTCAACCCAAAACAAAGCGATGCTTCGATAGGTTGTTTAGCTATAGTATTCCAAATATCCGCCTTAAGTATTTTTTCATCATCTGGGATAAAGAAAATCTTTCCAGTTTCTTTAAAATTAATGAGTGGTTCGAGTGGCTTTGGATTTAACTCACTATTTCCTTTAATATTCCATTTCTGTAGCGTATAAGGCAGTCTAATTGCGATACGCGAAGACTCTTGATAAGGTTTGACAAACCATTGTTCGACAACATATTGATAAAGTGGAGTAAATAAGGATAGTTGTAATTGATCAAATGCTGGCGCAATTGCCTTGCCATCGTTGCAAACATAGCCCACAAAAAGGAAAAGCGGACACGAGCAGTTGTCTCGCGTCATCGTTGCCCAGTTACTAATATCAATATCAGTAGATTTGGCGGCATCAACTAGCTCGTTTGCCATGCAAGTAACGCCAAAAACACACTGTCGGGCATTTCGGTAAAGACTCCAACGCGGTTGGCTCGGCAATTTTTCGGCTAATCGTGTGCTGACTAACACATACGACTCAATATCGGCTATATCATCGTTGGTATATCCTTGAGGAATTGCGATAAATCGAAAATCAACCTCGTATGTGCGGGCATAGACAATTGCCGACCATTCAAAATTAGTCATAAAAATTCCCCATTAGTAAATAATACCTAATATAATTCCCACGGTGATTTCCTCTTTAATAAATTCCCACTTGATAGTTTTCTAACAGCAGTGAGCTGTTCGACATAGTCATCCAGACTTTTGTCTTTATCTATCAATGGAAATTCTTCCAAGCTACTGGCTAGTGATTTCAAGGACTCATTGGTTGGCTCTATAATTTTCTCTAATTCATAAAGTTTTGCTTTCGCTAGTTCATAGAGTTCTCCATCGGTAGGTAAACCAAACATTTTACTAAATATCCAATCACCTACACCTCTGCCCTCATCACGTGTACGTTTCTCTTCCTCAAACCTTTCTCTGAGTTGATTAAGATACAATGCTTTTATGTAAACCATCACATGCAAGGCATATAGTAAGGGTACATGCACATTAATTGAACTTACCCCGCAAGCCGTTGGAATAAACGCACCATTAACCATCTCGCTGGCATTTACAGCACTGATCAAACCTGAAAAATGATCGATCATCGGGCGAGTATAAGCTGAAATCATATCACTCTTTGTCAACACAACAGCAAGTGCCATAGGTGTTTCAATATCTCGAACGGCATGATGTATAAGACTGTTTAATCGCCCTAATTGGTTGGCTTGGGTGTCGCCACGGGATAATGCTTCACTATCACAAAATAATATCAAACCATCTGCATATTTAAGGTCTTCTTGTAGCTTGCGGGCTTGTTCTTCGGTCTTACCTGATAGAAGAATTGCCTCACCTCTATAATCTGCCCACTTAAACTCAAAAACCTCCTCATCGTTATGAAGCAATGAGAACATATACTCCTTGCGTTGATCAGTTCCGAGAGGATAATTGCCTTTAGCAATTATTTGTGAAAGATTCAACAACCGTTGGTGATCATCATTGCTAGGAGCTTTCAATTTAAAACCATTCCGTTGTTGTTGCATTGCGCCATAAAGCGATGCCATATAAGTCGTCTTTCCAACACGGCTATGTCCGAGCATAACGATTTTAATTGTTTTGCTGTCATCATCGCTGGTTGTTGTCATGATAATTAACCTCAAAAATTAAAGTTGCCAAGGCGAATTAGGTTTTTCACTTTGATCATTATCTGGCTTCTCAGCAGCAGAAGATTTCGGCTTTAAGCCAAAAGATTCTTCATTATCGCTTTGCGGTGGAGGCATGTTGTGTGATGAGCGTTTTTTGTTTGTGCTATCAAAAAAACTCATCCCAACATAAGAAATACCACCTAAAATCACCATAGTAGGCAATACAGGAATAGACAAAGTGTTAGCTATCCAAATACCTACACCTGCGCTCACACCCGCCGCCACCAATTTGTCACCTCGCGGCATGAGCCAGTCTGATTGTGAATGGGTATCGATGGTTGATTGGCTTTTAGGTGGCAAAGCCGATGCTGATTGCTCGGCAGATTGCAACGGAAGCGTTTCGGCGGCTGTGACTCCATCCACAGTAACATTTAAAAACAATCCATCCATTGCGTCACGCTGACGATTCAACCCTATACAAAGTGAAGTAGGTTTTTTCGATGCAGTGGCAAGCAACCATAAATCTTGTTTCTCGACATCATTGTTAGGAAAGATACCGACATAGTGCGGGTTTGTATTAAATACTCGCTTCGTATCTTCCGATACTGTCTGATTCGGAACAGTGCGAACTTCTTCTTCAAGCAACGGTACAGCCTGAAAATGCGTACTGATAGGCTCGCGGGATTTCGGATTGTACGGTTTAACATCCCAATGTTCAGCAACAAACCGATACAGTGGTGCAAATAACGGTAAGTCCAGCGCTTCGTAAGATGGCAGTATTAAATCTTCCTTACCGACACGCGCTATATAACCTGCGAAAAGAAAAAGCGGACAACCATGATTGTCGCACCCCATAGCTTCCAGTGTTGGGTCAGATGCAGCAGCAATTAACTCTCTAGCCATACAGGTGATACCAATCAAGCAAAACTGTTCACCGCGCACAAATAACCAGCGTGGTTGCTCAGAAAGTTTCTCTGCCATACGAGTACTAACTAAGATATAAGGCTCAGCCCACGCCAGCACTTGTTGCCTATTTTCATCGGGTGCAGCTAAAAAGCGAAAATCAACTTCTAACGTACGACCGTAAACTATTTCAGCCCATTTCATCGATAGTTACCTCTTCTCCATTTAAAAACAAATCAACCTCTTGCAATTTATTGGCAAGAAGACGTATTTTTGACAAGTATTCTTTACGTTCCTCTTCGTTAATGTCTATCTGTCCCTTAAACCAATCACTCTCGTCACCATTCCACATGCGATCCCAAAAACCTTTCTTTTCTTCGTTAGTGAGTTTTCCTTTAAGTTGTTGTTTACGAGCTAGAGCCTCTAAATAAAGCCCGTAATAATGCGTATAAGCCATAAAAATCATCGGCAGTTCCACGTTCACGGGATTAATGTTTGCGTTGTTGCTATCTTCTGCCAAACCTTTTCCTAAAGTTACAGGACAAATCATAATAAAATATCCTTTAGTATTAGGATCAAATAAAGTACTAAATATTTTTTTAACATCGGCGATTAATTCTTCGCGCGGACGCTGATAGCATTCATCATATTTAGTAATCAGTATCATGACAGGAAAAATTATTTCTGTTGTTTTCCTTGTCTTTGATAATTCAGTTAAATTCCAATTCATCATCTTGACATTGGATTTAGTCCCAATTTCTTGTAATGAGTTGTCATCAACTTTTTTCTTCAAGAGTTCGCCTGAAATACATAATAAAACGCCTTGCGAATTAACAATCTGATTCTGAAGTTGTTTTCTATCAGAGTCAGCGGATGTAGCCATCAAAGCACCTCCACGATAATCAAGCCAATCAAACTGTATCATCGGCTTGAAACCATAGCTGAATTCAAAAACATAATTCTCGCCTAAACCTACATTTTTCGGCGGCCAGCGATCCTCGCCTTTTTCCAGTGTCAGCATAGACCACCGATCAGTAAGCTCGATTTCTTGATCTAAATCGACCGCACGGAGCGTAAAGCCTTCAATCCCCATTTGCATACGCGCATACATGCCCAACATATAGCAAGTCTTTCCAACATTACTGGGAGCAAGCATGGTAATTTTGATTTTCGGTATATCGTTCATAATGTATTCCTCGGTAGTAATTTAATGTAAATCCCATGTACTGTTTGGTTTGTTTAAGTCCCAAATACTATTTTGTTTGCTATATTTAGTAGCGGTTTTAGTTTGGGTAGATTGGTTAATGAGTTGCTGATGGGTAGGAATAATTTTTGTATCTTTTGAAATATCAATTCGTATTAATTCCTGTGCAACAATTTCATTATTAGTTCTTTGCAATATTTCAGTAACTTGCTCAATAAATAGTTGGTCACGAGAATCCAGTTTAGAAGATAACTTACAGATATTATCAATGTATTCTTGCCAATCCACATCCACCTGTTGTGGCAGGCAGTTGGCATCCTTTTCGGCAAGCCATAAACAGAGACCTTCTTTAGCGATAGTCTCAGCGATATTTTCATAGCCTTGCGTGTGTAGCAAAGATGCCGCCGTGTCTAAATAAATACTTTTCATCTTGTCACCGTGATAGCCCGTTGCTGCCAGCGTAGCCAATACACCACGATAAAAGGCTGCCAAATCAACCGATAACGCAAAATCAAGTGTTTCTTGATTCATACGCATTGGCATAATTGGAGCTGTACCATATTCAATCAAATGGTAAATGTCGGCATACAATCCCGTGAAACAACTTAGAGCTGCACCAATACCTTTGGTTATTTCTTTATCTACATTCGTTACCACTTCACAGGCTGCACGATAACGTCGAAAATTTGCTTCAATCAGCTTATCACGCGTACTATCTGATGCTCGTGCTTCTGCGTCCAGTAGCTCAAAATTAAATTTCAGTTCACTGGATATATTAGGTAAACCAAGAGGTAACAAACGCTTGGATTCTTCGCGCAATAATGTGCCACGCATAACGGCAATATCCATAGATAACAGCGTCTTTGTAATAGGATACGCTTGACTACCACAAGCCCCTAATCCCCAAAACGACACTCTAAGACTAAGTGTGTCGCCGTTATTTAGCAGACATGGATTTAAGACAATAACAGGTTGTCCTTGAAGTCCATCCCATAAAGATTTAATGAATACATCTTCTTGAAGATCGCCATCGCGCCAATCGCCGATATGGGAAATAAAGGGATGTTCACCTGTCAGTTCGTATCCCTTTTCCAGAAACATTGACAGTTGAGTATTAATTGTCCCTTCCAAATCATAACGCACATAATCGGTATTACGATTGGTTTTAGTGATAAAAACGCGGCAAGGAATAATAGAAGATTGCTGACTATTTCCGCTAATAGTCAGCGGTTGTAGGGAAAAGTCTTCATAGGGTGTTTTAAGCGGCCATACCCGTTGGTCGAAAGATTTTTTCTTAAATTGTTCATATTGATATTCGGCTTCGGCTAGTCGCTGTTTAAAACTTTCCTGTTGCAATTGAACTTTACTGGCATGGTCAATTTCTCTCGTACGATACAACATTTTCAAATCAAGCTCGTGCTGGTAATCTTTGAAAGCAATAGCTTCTTTACGTTTTTCATCGCCATTTGCTTTAGAGTCTAGCCAACTGCCGACTGGCTTAGTGATAAGCTGAATTGCAGCATTCGCAGCGTACATTAATAATAAGTCATCGATTACTAATGGCATATCTTTTGCCCTCCCTTACATCAATAGTGATCATGGTAATTATGTCCGCAGTTATCGCAACACTGCCCATTTCCAGTGAAGCCTCGACAAGAGCATTTATAGCAACTGGAATAACCCGCAAAAGATATTCGATCGTGATGTTCATGATGATGAAGACCATGATGATGTAAATGATCTGTACTATCGGTAACCAATATAGACGAATCAGTATCGGGTGGTAATGCCGTAAATGAATCATTCAAGAAATTCCGGGAGTCTGCCGTGGTAGTTGCATCATCAAAAACCGTGCTAACGTCAATAAAGGCCGATTGGTCATCTTCAGTATTGAGTAATTTGCTATCATTTTGATCGCTAGTATTGATAAACGAATCACTCTCTTCATGATTGTTATCTATCTGATCAGGATCGTCAGGCAGATTTTCTTGCTCATTTAAATAGTTCATAAGTCGTTTCCTCCTAACAATATTTAGATTGATCCGCCTATACTGGGGATTTTTGAATTATAATCCATATAAGACGTCATTTTCAAACCACTCAAAACATCGCCAACCGATTTTTTATAAATCACTTAAATCTATTGTTGCGTTTTATGTCAACGTCTTATACGGATCGGCATAAGAACTTTGCTTAAAACACGTCAACCGGGCTTTTTACGCCATGGCCACCTTTGTTTAAAACATGCGTATAAATCATCGTGGTGCTAACATCCTTATGCCCCATGAGTTCCTGAATAGTTCGAATATCATACCCTGCCTCAAGTAAATGAGTTGCAAAAGAGTGCCGAAATGTATGGCAAGTGGCTCGTTTTATCAATTGTGCATGAAAAGCCGACATTTTAACAGCCTTTTGAATCAGTGACTCATCAATATGGTGCCGACTCTCTTCGCCAGTTTTCGTGTTCACCCACCGATTTTCCTGGGGAAAAACCCATTGCCATCGCCATTCTGATGGTGCATTGGGATATTTACGGTCCAAAGCGCCAGGTAAAAGTACACGCCCCCACCCATCAGCAAGATCTTTATCGTGCATGCTTTTGACATTTTTCAGATGGTCACCGAGAGGCTTTTTCAATGATTCAGGCAACATGGTTATCCGGTCTTTTGTTCCCTTGCCATCACGAACCATAATTTCATTACGGGAAAAATCAATATCCTGAACACGCAATCGAAGACACTCCATCAGCCTCAGTCCGGAACCATACATGAGTGATGCCATTAACCACTTGTCACCTGAAAGTTGGTCAAGAAGAGCTTTCACCTCTTCACGAGTTAATACAACAGGCAAATGAATCGGCTTTCTTGCTCGGATGACGTGTCCAAGGTCACCGACTTCTTTGCCGATAACGTTCCGGTACAGAAATAACAGTGCGCTCAGTGCCTGATTCTGCGTTGATGCACTGACCTTTCCCGCTACGGCAAGATGGGTTAAAAAAGCATTGATCTCCGGCTCACCCATCTCTTTTGGATGCCTCATGTTGTGAAAATGAACATAACGCTTGACCCAGGCACAGTAGGTATCTTCTGTCCTCTTGCTGTAATGACGAACACGCATAGCCTCCCGAAATAATTCCAGTAATTTCGGACTGTGTTGCAATGTCGAAGAATTTACAACCGGCTGTAAAAGTGTGCGAGAATCAGCTATCATCTCATTTTTTCCATCACTTGCTCTTTCCCGGCAATAACTTACTGAAAGTATAGCGAAATAATATCGAGCCTTCAAAAAAACACGACCAGAAATACCGGATAACTACCACAAAAAGCACACGCTTTCAGTAGTGTCCGATTACAATAAAGCGAGCTGTAATCAACCTGAAGCCTGTTGCCACCCACCCCGAGTTGAAGGTGTCCAATCCTTGCACGCCAGTTGCCGAAGCCGTCACCGTTTTTGATGGTTTACAAAACAACACTATCTTGACTGATGTTTTTGCTGAATGTCAGGCAACACGGTCAGTGCATTATTTTACAATGCTTTGTTGCTATCGCCGCAGGGCGCAATAACCTTACCAAGCCACAATGAGAGAGCTTCTCCTTATCAATATCACTGCCCGGACAAACCGGGCTTGACGTCGAAAATAACGGCTATACTTGCTGACGCCAGAATACCGGTGCTTGATATCGGCCAGGCTGTTATCCATAACCATCTTTCGCTGGGGATGCTGGTAGAGGTGCCCAAAGAGTCTGCCTCTTCGCCGGTGCTGAAGGATCTGCTCTTCTGCGCCCATACGCTTGGCATTCAGATCACGTTTACTCCGGTGACAGACTCGGAGTATGAGGGTTGGGTGCATGAGCAGGGCAAGCACCATTATCTGCTCTCACTGCTGGCGCGCAAGATTACGGCGGAGCAACTTGAGCGGGTATCGACGCTTATCGCGGAACACGGCCTTAACATTAATTCGATCAACCGCATGTCGGGACGAATTCCGCTTGAAAACGAGCATGGCGGGCACACGAAGGCGTGCGTGGAGTTTTCGATACGGGGTACGCTGGAGAATGAAAACCGCTTTCGGGAGCAGATGGTTGCCATTACGGACAGCCTTGGCGTTGATATCGCGTTTCAGGAGGACAATATTTTCCGCCGCAACCGCCGGTTGGTGGTGTTTGATATGGACTCGACGCTCATTACTTCGGAGAAATGTCCCTGGCCAAGTC
>Ga0194037_1003051_pt1 | contig 10638 bp, 9 predicted proteins | sample JunL306m_MetaG_FD_148653 | JGI IMG/M metagenome (GOLD analysis project Ga0194037, IMG submission 148653) | Anoxic zone freshwater microbial communities from boreal shield lake in IISD Experimental Lakes Area, Ontario, Canada - Jun2016-L304-6m | ecosystem: Environmental > Aquatic > Freshwater >...
GTGGACGGGCGGTGGGTGGACGATGATGGGGAGCCCGCGCATGTTCAGCGGGCGGCCGCCGACAACGACAACGACGAGCCAGCAGCAGCAGCAGCAGTAGAGGAGGAGGGGTACCGCGCGTTTGAGCCGCCACAGGGGGAGGTGAAGGGGATCCTGTACAAGATCCCGCGGGTGGACCCGGTGCTGTACGAGCGGCTGCGGCGGTATGTGCAGAACGGGACGCAGCACGCGGACTGGCGGTTCGCGAAGGAGGTGTACGGGCTGATCAACACGACGGGGCGGCGCGAGTTTGGGCAGTTTTGGGAGTCGCCGTGGGAGGACGACGAGGCGCGGCAGGAGAGCGCGAGCAAGCGGAAGCAGGACGAGCAGCAGCGGTCGATGGCGGTGCGGTCGTACATCCGCGCGAGCACGAACACGCTGGGGGAGACGGGCGCGAACGCGCTGGACGAGGGCGGCGAGAACCTGCGGCGGTTCCTGCGGACGGTGGACCAGCTGAAGAAATGGGACGAGGGGCACGGGCAGCGGGCGCTGGTCAAGACGGTGTCGCGGGTGGTGCAGAGCTACGAGCGGACGGGGCTGGTGAACCTGCTGGCGCACCTGAACGGCGGCAGCGGGATGGGCACGCACCGCACGCTGGTGCGGCCGTTCCTGACACAGCCGCCGCCGGATGAGGAGACCGGGAGGCTGCACCACCACAACGCGACGTCGATGGTCGCGTGCACGCTGCGGCGCAACGACCAGACGTACAATTTGTTCGCGGAGGTGGTGGCGGCGGAGCTGGTGTGGGCGGACGCGACGAGCGCGGGGCGCAACACGACGAACCACCTGTCGGAGCGGCTGCGCGCCAAGTGCGTGGCGGCGTACGTGAACCTGATCCGGAAGCTGGGCGACCTCCTCCAGTCGCAGGACGAGGAGGAGCTGCAGCCGGACCGCCATGGGATGCCGCTGATGGACATGAACCGTAGCATGATCATCGCGCAGCACGGGATCCTGTGCGTGGTGCCCGGTACGGCGGACGCGACCTACATCCTGGACGTGGAGGGGCGGGCCGAGAATGTGGATTTCAGCCAGATTCGGCGGATCAAGGTGCTGCGCGTGGTGGACCACGCCTGAAAAAAAAAGGGGAAGGCGACGGCCGTGGTGCTGCTGCTGCTGCTGCTGCGTGAGGCGAAAGAAGGAGATGCAGATCGACGCCGAGCTGCGCGCGCCGTACGTGGCGCTGCTGCAGGAGGAGGGGTTTCTGCAGCGGATGCTGCTGCACATGATCAACCATCGCGTGCAGGACTTTTCGGACCCGCTGACGTCGACGCTGGTGCTGATGGCGACGTCGCCGCTGCAGTTTGTGCTGTGCGAGTCCGGGCTGCTGCCGTTCAAGACGAACCTGCTGCCCGTGATGCAGTACGGGAGCCTGACGGTGGAGGAGCGCGCTCGCTTGGCGGCGCTGGTGCAGCGGGTCTCGACGGACCAGCTGCACGAGACGATCGAGTCGAATGGGCAATACACGCTGACGGTGCTGCCGTTCACGCACAACGCGTCGAGCAGCCCGACGGTGTGCTTTGTGTGCCGGACGCGGCTGCTGCACGCGTTTGTGGACGTGATGCTGAGCGGCTCAACAAAGGCTGATGCTACTGCTACTACTACTATGATGGCGGACGACACCAACAACAACAGCGTGATTGTGAACAGCACGCTGTGCAACATCGTGCTGCAGCGCTTCTGGAGCCGCGTGCCGACGCCGTCGGAGGTGGTGAACCAGATTATGGCGCGGCTGCCGATGGCGGCCTCGTACGCATAAAAACGCGTGGGGTGGGGTGTGGTGGGGATGTTGGGTGCGCCGGTCTACTACTGCTGCCGGCCGCCGGCCGCAGAACAAGTTTCGACGTCGTCGTTTTGGTGGCCCGTCGCTAGCAGCAGCAGCACGCCGGCGCTGCGCGCGTGCGAGGAGGGGGGGCTGAGCGCGGACGTGCTTCGGCGGCTTCATTCACGATATGATGCCGACGAGGCGTGAGGCCTCGGTGAAGAAGAGGCCGAGCTGGAGGCAGATGACGAGGTCGTCCTTGAAGCCGCCGACCTTGCCGCTGAGGGCGACGCGCTCCTTCTGGAAGACGTTTTCGGGGGCCTTGAACTGGAAGCTGTAGATCTCGAGCTGCTCGCGTATGCGGCGGCGCGCCTCGGCGGGATCGCGCGCGATGAGGCGCGCGACGGGCCAGAGGAAGAGCCGGTGCTCGCGCAGCATGACGTTGGTGAGGGTCATGGCGCCGTACTTGACGACGTCGGTGGTGAGCACGCCGGTGCGGGAGGCCTGCTCGTCGCGGTAAAAGGTCGTGTAGGGCTCGTCGCGCAGGGCGCGGTGGAGGTGCTCGGCCTCGAAGCCGAGGTTGCGCTCGACAAAGATGAGGAGGTGCGACTTTTCAAACTCGGGAACCGAGCGGCGCAGGTCGCGGATGTGGGTCCGGACGAGCTGGAACTGGCGGTCGGGCTCTGTGTGTGTGTGTGTCATGTCAATAAAAAAAAGGAGGCTGCAGTGGTGGTAGGAGGAGTAGGACCCACACCTTTGCATCCGCCGAGGTAGTCGATGCCGACGACCTGATCATAGGGACATATGGACAACAACGAGGTTAATTTTGCGGAGCCGCAGCCGCAGCCGCAGCCGCAGGAGCTGCCGGATCTGCGCGCGTTTGGGCTGGTGCGCTCGATGGACATGATCATGTATGTGCTGTACTCGGACGACCAGTCGTTTGTGAAGGACATGGTGAACAAGGTGCTGACGGAGGTGGCGGAGGAGCAGCGGTGCGAGGAGCTGGCGGCGCTGGCGCGCGACTACGGGGAGCGGCCGCAGCTGTTTGTGTGCCTCTTTTTTCTGCTGCTGGACTTTCACGCCAAGTTTAGGTACTGGGTGCTGCAGGAGACGGGGATCGGCCTGAAGCCGGTGTGCCCGCACAAGGCGGGGCGGTTCCTCAAGGTGCTGCGCACGGACATCGTGCCGCGCTTCCTGATCAACGAGACGCTGCGGATGGATGATCTCGAGCGCGAGCTGAAGATCGAGTACCTGCGCTCCTAACTAAACCCCTCGTGGCCAAAATGGCTTACCAGGATTTGGCCCTTGAGGCGAATAAAGGTGATGAGGGCAAAGTCGCTCTGGGGTCCGCCGGCCGCGGGGTCGATGACCATGAAGAGCTGCTGGCACCAGGGCAGCTTTTCGGGCGGGGGCGCGGTCATGAAGGTGTCGATGTCGGAGCCGCGGAAGCACTGCTGCAGGGCGTCGAAGGCGAGCCCGGAGAGCTCGGACTGGATGAGGTCGGGGCGATCGGACATGACGGCTTTGAGGCGCTCGTGGCGCGCGGAGGACTGCCAGCGCGGGACGAGATGCAGCATGTGCTTGCACTGGGCGGCGAGCCCGGCGTCCTTGCACGTGTTGCACGCGAGGGTGACCTGCAGCTGCGCAAAGACGGGGAGGCCGGTGACGGGGTCCTTGATCTTGAAGAGACGGGTGTAGAAGTTGACGTCGGAGGTGAGCGTCGAGATGCAGATGAGCGAGGTGACGCCGATGAGCAGAAGCGGCGCGACGGTCTCGTAGAAGAAGCCCTGGTCGACGTAGGCGGCCTCCTCGAGGATGATTGCATCGCCGCCGGTGCCCTTGGTGGTGCCTGTTTTGTGTGTGAAAAACGTAAGAACCCAAACAAAAAAGAAAGGGCTGCTGTTGTGTGTGTGTGTGTGTTTTTTAGGGTTTAGGGTTAGTAGTAGCTGGCGATGCCTCATCGGGTGGCATATATGCTGCAGCGAAGGGTAGCCACAACAACCATCATATGCAGACGGCGCTGCACGCCTTTTTGGTGGCGGGGCCAACCACCACTGCTACTACTACAACAAAGAAGAAGTACCGTGCGAAAAAGTTGTTGTCGGACGAAGAGGCGAGCAACGAGTACATGCTGTCGCTGTTCGAGCTGCTGCCGGCCGCAGCAGCAGCAGAGGCGCCGGCCGCAGCTGTTGTTAGCAGCAGCAGCAGCAGCGAACCAACCATAACCACCACAACAATAGCAAAGAAGCAGCCGCCGGCGCACGTGCTCGCGCAGTTTATGTCGACCGTCGTCGTGGCCGACCCCACAGCCGCAGCCACCGCCAGACGAAACCCGCTGAGCATCGGGGAGGCGGTGGCGGCGCACTACAACCAGGCGAACGTCCGCCCGAACCCGGCGTTTGCGTCGACGGAGGAGCAGGGGATCCAGCCGGTGCACCTGACGACGGTGCCGCATCGTGGCACGGCGTGCGCGCCGAACGAGCGGGTGATCCAGGTGGCGCGGTACGGCCGCGTGTACAAGCGCAAGACGGGGTGGCAGAAGCGCACAGCGCAGCACCTGGGCGGACCGCCGGGGACGCGGTTCTGCCGATTCTGCGAGGCGCACCTGCCGCTGGAGGCGTTCTACACGCACATCAAGCGCTTCGTGTGCCGGCGCCACCACGCGCTGCGGGTGCAGCGCACGGAGCGGATGCTCGAGGGGGAGGACCCGACGCGGAAGGCGTCGTGTCTTATGTGGGAGGCGCTGAAGCAGGTCAAGCACCTGCTGGGGTATGTGCATGTGAACTACGACTACGCGGACATGCGGGCGCTGCTGATCCACGCGGGGCTGCCGTTCCACATGGAGCTGCGGCTGTGCCCGATCGACCCGGCGTGTCCGATGCGGCCGCGCAACGTGGCGGTGGTGACGCGTGCGTCGTTTGAGCTGCTGATGCAGACGTACGCGCACATGTGCAGCCGGGCGGTGTACATTGCGATGGTGCAGCACTGCAACCTTTTTCCAAAGGACATGGACGTGGGCTGGCCGGAGCGTCCTAGGCACGATCCGGCGTACCGCCGCGAGGATATCGACGTGGGGCCGCTGCTGGTGGCGGAGCAGCAGCAGGAGGCGCCCGCGTGCCCTGACAGCGAGCTGATCGAGCGGCTGCTATCGCAGGAGTCGCAGGAGGTGCCGTGGGTGCGGAACGCGAACCACCCGATTGCGCTGCGGATCGGGATGCGTGATCGGTGGCAGCGGCACAGCGCGCGCGCGATGGCGAAAGAAGAAGGCCAAGGCAAGGCCAAACCGGAGGCCGTATTTAAGAAGAGGGCCGGTGGTGGCACCCCACCATCATCCTCCTCATCGGCCGCATGAACAATAATAATAATGACGGCCCGCTCGCTGGGCTGCGTGGCGGGTACGGCATCCGGCAGCCGGACGCGCTGATCAATGTGGGCAGCACGCCGCTGCCCACGAACATCCCGTCGATCCCGGCGTTTACGTCGGCGGACGGGCGCTACAATGCGACGAGCTCGCTGCTGCCGGGGGGTCTGGGCGCGCCGTACGCGTACGGGACATCGGCGCGGATCTCCACGCAGACGCAGCAGGCGCACCCGAACCGGGTGGCGCTGATCATCGCAAAGCTGTACCTGCCGGCGCCCGAGTCGGATGGCACGATCCCGGAGGACCCGGTGCTGCAGCACGCGCTGTCGGACGGCGACCTCGCCTTCACGCTGCGCATGCCGGCGCAGATGTTTGCGTACGGGAGCCAGTACTGCGTGGCGCCGTACGGTTTCGCCGCGAAGGCGGTGCCGCTGGTGAACCTGGCGACGCTCAACTACCTGCTGTGGGGGCTGCAGGTGGGCTTTTCGGGCCCCAAATCGGCGCGGTGGCGCGACTTTTTCCGCATGCTGGCGGCCGAGGGGGTTCGCCCGCAGGACTTTTGCGCGGGGCGCTCCGGCGAGCACAACAACCTGGGCACCAAGCTCGGGCGCCGCCGCCGCAGGGCGGAGGTGGAGCAGCGGGTGTGGAACTTTTTGCGGACGTACTTTTGCCTGTTTGGGGTGCAGCACGGCGGCGATCAGCAGGGCGGCATGCACGAGACATCGTCGTCGACGGAGTCGATCGTGACGCACGGCGCGGTGGATTATGTGTCGTCGTACGCGATCGAGGGCAAGCTGCGGCACATCAACAACTGCTGGCGCGACTATGACGTGCACGAGAACGACGACCTGATCCTCGCGCTGCGGTACAAGCGGGCACCGCACTCGGACCTGCAGTTTGTGCTGTCGTCGTCGGTGCGCGCGACGCGCAACGAGCGCTGCGCGGTGCGCGAGGGCTTCTTCTACCTGCGGCCGGAGGTGCTGCAGTACCGGTCGTTCTCGGACGTGCCGTACATCCACGTGGCGCGCGCGATGAACTACTGCGGCGCCTACACGCGCGGGTTCGAAGGGTGCTGCTGGGACGCGCGCATGGCGGTCACGCCCGGCGCGCCGCTGCACGCGACGTTTGAGCCCATGTTTGTGAACTCGGACCGCATGTTCTACCGCACGTGGGAGCACTACCACCACCAGCCGTGCGGTGGTGATACGGACGCGGAGGAGGAGGAGCCCGGCGATGCGCGGGTGAACGAGGACGAGGACAACGACGACGATGACGACGACGATGATGCAGATGACGCTGTTGCGGCTCCTTCGACATCGACGACGACGACGACGTCGGCTGTCGATGCGCGCGCGCCGACGCACGGGCTGTCGCGCCCCACGCCGACAGCGGGTGACAACAACACCAACAAGCTCCTCCTGAAGGCGCACGCGAGCAAGACCATCTTTCCAAAGGAGGCGGATGCCGCCGTGGCGGCGGCGCCCAAGCCGCCCAAGAAGGCGCGGATCGCGTCGCCGGCGTCGAGCGTCTTCTCGAGCCTGCTGGGTGGAACACCGTAGCCGCTCCGTGGTGGTTTGTCCCGGACGGTGAACAAGAAGAAGACGAAGGCCGTGCCAAAAAAAATAAAAAAAACTTTTTTTTTTAAGAGGGGTTTAAAGCGGGTCGCCGTAGTAGTGGGGTTGTGGTGCATGATGATGACGATAGTACGGCTGCAGCAATTGCCGCAGGACCTGCAGGCGCGAATCATTCGCTGGCTGGGCGACGACGGCCGCAAGGCGATGCGCCGTTCGAGCAAGGGGCTGCGCGATTTGGTGCGGCAGTGGGAGCAGAGTAGCAGCGGCGGCGGCGATGAGCTGCGGCTGTTTCAGGTGCTGCGCGTGCAGCCTGACCGGCAGGGGCCGCGTTTGTCGGAGGCGACGGTGGCGCTGGCGGCGCCGCGGCGGCGGATGCTGCATGTGGTGTGCAGCCTCCCGCAGGGGGTGCTGGACCTGCTGAAGAATGAGGGTCCGCTGCTGAGGGCGGGGCTGATGGCGCAGATCTTCTGGGCGCACCGGCACGACTGGCGCCGTACGCTGCGGCGGCTGCTGGGGCTGCTCGTGACGCTGGAGGCGAAGGCTATGCTGCCTCTGGTGCGCTGCTGGCGAATGTCGTGCATTTTGCCGGTGTACGGGTACGAAAACTCGCCGGACGAATTTCTGACCTGGCCGCCGTCGCACCACGGCTCGAATGAGGAGGTGACGTTTGGTCAGCGCCTGCTGGCGGCGCTGAAGGGGCTGACGGGGCTGGAGAGCGTGCGGCTGCAGCTGTGCGCGCCGCACAACCACTTCAACGCGGCGACGGGGCGGATCTGCTGCCCTGGGCATGGCCCGTGCAACCTGGGGCAGTCGACGCTGCTGCGGTCGCTGGTGCGCGATGCGCTGCCGTCGTGGGAGAGCCTGCGGGAGCTGTCGCTGAGCGACGTGTCGTTCCGTGGGGCGCGCTGCGAGCTGGATCTGGTGCGCGTGCTGCTGCTGGCGCTGACGCGGGACGCAGGGCTGACGGATCGGCTGTGCCTGTTGGCGGCGTCCGACCCGTGGGAGCTGCAGGCGGCGCTGGCGCTGTGCACGAAGCCGGGGCGGCTGGAGCGCCTGCGGCTGAAGCACGTGATGCTGAGCGGCGACACGGAGACGACGATGCTGTTTTGGCTGATGGTGGGGGCGTTTCCGCCGGGGAAGCAGCTGGAGCTGGTCAACACGTGCATCGGGTGGCCGACGGCGGAGCACGTGCACAGCGGCACGGGGACCATCTTTCCACCGGATTTTTATTCCCGGGAGCCGCAGCAGCAGCAGCTGGAGATGGACATGGACACGAACCACTTTGTGGAGGCGGTGGATCGGGCTGCGCTGGTGCGTCGCTTCTGTCGTTACGAGGCGGTGGTGCGGGTGCGGCTCAGCGCCGACGATGCGCCGCCGGCCGTTATCGATGGGCTGAGCGATCCTCATGATGACACGGAGGAGTACGACGACTAGCAGCGGTGCAGTGGCGAAGGGTGGCGCGCTCGAGCTCATCGGTGAGGGTGCGGCAGCGGCGCAGCATGACCGCGCTGGCGCCGCTGTCGCTGAGGTTGTAGCGAAAAAACTCGAGCAGGACGTCGAGAGAGCGGCGGGTCTCGCCCTCGTAGCGGCGGCGGAGGTGGATGACGAGGCTGGCCTCGTCGACGACGCTCGCCTTGGTGAGGGCCTGCTCGAAGCGGACGACGCGCTGGACCAGGTCCTCGTCGTCGGCGTGGGTGTCGAGTCGGACGACGATGCGCATAAGCCGCTCGCGCAGCTCCGTGTCCCACTCGGCGCCGCGCTTGCTGGTGTCGAGGTCGAATCGGCGCGCGACCTCGGCCTGCTCGATGCCCAGAAAGGTGTTGGCGCGCGGGAAGGTGTCCATGAGGAAGGGGCGCCAGACGTGGACGTGCCAGGTCTCAAAGGGCATGACGCCGCGCATGCGGCCATTGAGGTACACAAAGTGCGAGGCGTGAAAGGTGGCGACCATGCGAAAGCGGATGCCGCCGCCGAGGGGCGACTGGCCCCAGTTCCACAGGTGCGCGATGCAGCGCCAGACGTTGGCGTCGGAGAGGAGGGCGTGCTCGGTCTTGGGGGTCCAGCCTTCTTTGTCGCCGTCGTGTGTGGGAGGCGAAAAATAAAGGGCGATCTGCTGCAGGAGGCGACCGGCCATCAGCGTCGTGGCCTCGCGGCCCTCGAGCTGCGGCACGTCACTGTCGCGCGTGAGGCTGAAGCAGCGGTATGCGGCGAGCACGTGCGAGTAGATGCGGTCCATGGCCTTGTTGCAGCGCTTGCAGCTGGGCACCGTGAGGTTATCCACGACGCGCTTCTGTGTGCTGACGGCGCGCTCGTAGAGCCTACTGCCGCCCTCTTCTTGCTGCTCAGCAGCCTCAGCGTCGTCCGCCTTCTTATTATTATTATTATTTGCGAAACGAAGGTGGTGGTGTTTGTTTTTGTTGTTCTTGGGCGGCGCGACAAAGGAGGAGAGAGAGGGGGGCTCCGACGCAAAGATCTGGCGCCACAGGCGGTCGAGGGCCGCGGGGTTGGCCGCGCGCACGCGGGCAAAGTGGGTGCGCAGCTCGGTCTTGAAGACGCTGTGGTCCTTGGGGGCGTTGCGCTTGCCTTCGAGGAAGGTGTAGTCGTCGATGATGTGGGCAAACTGCATATCGGCGAGCGCGTTATAGCGCAGGAGCGTGAGGCGGATCGAGTTCTCCTCGGTGAGCAGCCGCCCGTCGGTGTCGATGCCCTGCTGCGGCGCGTCGTCGTTTAGGTCATTCTCATCCACCGTCGCGGTGGTGTTTTCGACCATCATCAGCAGGCTGGACTGCGGGCTCGCCATGATCTGGCCGCAGATGCAGCACAGCCCCATGCACCGCCGCCACAGGTTGACGCGGTGCCGCGTGTCGTAGGACATCCTTCTTTTGTAGGATGGCGTCGGCGTCGAGTATATATTCGCGCGAAATTCGTGAAAAAAATGGTTGGGTCCTTTTCTAGACGATGGGGCGACGACGAAAGCCCCAACGGAGGAGGAAGCGATGGCTCGTCGTCGACCGTCGACGGCGGCGAGCCTTACCATCATCATCATCATCATGAGGACGAAGTGAAGCCCAAAAGAGGTCTTACGCTGCGAAACGCCAAGGCGCACCATAGCCCCGATGCCTACCCTGGCGTGCGTTTTTTGGTGCCAAAGGCCCAGTGTCACCGTTTGAATAGGCGGGGCGCGCGGATCGACGCAGAGGCGTGCATGCACGCACAACGGGGCGACCCCACGCTGACGCTGGAGCAGCTGGAGCTGGGGTTTTTGTTTCCGCTGCAGTCCGAGGATAGCGGCGATTCCATTGGCTGGTGGGTCCAGCTGCACTCGGCGAGGCTGATGCCAAGAGGCCGTCGCGCGCGCGTGGTGCTGGAAGTGATGGTTTAGCGCCCACGTATTTAAGGCGCGCGCGCGTGTGTGTGTGTGATATGACGAGCGTGGAGCTTACCAACAACAACAACAACAACAACTCGGGCGATGGGCTCATTGTGCACCAGGCGCCTCCCCCCCTGACGACGACGAGCCAGATCAACGCCATCAACAACAACAACAACAACAACAACAACAATGAGGCGGGCAACAACGCGGGCAACATGGCGATCCTGGCGCGGCTGAAGGAGCTGGAGATGACGAACCAGCAGATGGCCAAGGCGATGGAGGACCTGCGGAGCGACGCGAGCGTCAAGGAGGAAAAGATCAAGACGCTGAGCGCGGACAAGCGCAAGGACATGGAGCAGATGATCGAGACCGCCATCGACACGTGGCTGAACTCGCTCACGGGTATCTCGGAGGACGTGCGCAAGCAGTTTCGAACGGGGATCTCGCGCATCGCGGAGCACGCCGATATGAAAAACGCGGCGTGGGAGGTCGTGTGCCAGGCGTCGGCGCTGCACAACACCAACGTGGCCAAGAT
>Ga0194037_1003052_pt1 | contig 10637 bp, 13 predicted proteins | sample JunL306m_MetaG_FD_148653 | JGI IMG/M metagenome (GOLD analysis project Ga0194037, IMG submission 148653) | Anoxic zone freshwater microbial communities from boreal shield lake in IISD Experimental Lakes Area, Ontario, Canada - Jun2016-L304-6m | ecosystem: Environmental > Aquatic > Freshwater >...
TGGACACACCGCTCCGACCCACACCATCGCCCCCACGCTTGATGCCTTTGACAAAGCAGTGGGCTTTAGTGACCCGAACTTTCAGTAGCGAACGAGAACCACGAATACCCCACCCCCATAAAGGAGAAGCAATGTCAGTCATCATCAGAGTCCCTACTCAGTTACGCCAACTCACTGCTGGTACCGGCGAGATCACCGTCGAGGCCTCCACGGTTGGCGAAGCTCTTCATGCATTAGAAGCGTCCTATCCCGGATTTGGCGAGCGGATCTTCGATGAAGCGGGGGCGTTGCGACGCTTCGTGAACGTCTTTTTGGCCGACGAAGACGTCCGGTTTCTTGAGGGTCTGGCCACCCCAGTGGCGGACGGGGTCACGATTTCTATCGTTCCCGCCGTTGCGGGTGGCTAAATCTGGCAGTCCAAGAGGGGGTCTGCTAGCACTCGACGCCGAAGAGTGCTAATCTAAGAGCCCTACCAAAAAGGCCCAAACGCCCCCAACCGAAGGACAGAAATGTCAAAGATCATTGCATTTGATGAAGAAGCTCGCAGGTCACTTGAGACCGGGATGAACAAGCTGGCTGACGCCGTTCGAGTCACCCTTGGACCGAAGGGTCGAAACGTCGTCTTGGACAAGAAGTGGGGAGCCCCCACGATCACCAACGACGGTGTCTCCATCGCGAAAGAGATCGACCTAGAAGACCCCTTTGAGAAGATTGGCGCAGACCTGGTCAAAGAGGTTGCCAAAAAGACTGATGACGTTGCCGGTGACGGTACGACGACTGCCACTGTGTTGGCGTGGGCCATGGTGCACGAAGGCCTGCGGAACGTTGCAGCTGGTGCGAACCCGATGTCACTCAAAAAGGGAATCGAAGCAGCGGTTGAACACGCAGTAAGTGGACTCCACGCGTTGGCCAAGGAAGCCAATACGAAAGAACAGATTGCACAGGTTGCATCAATCTCTGCAGCTGACACTGAGATTGGCGGCATGATTTCTGAAGCCATTGACAAGGTCGGCAAAGACGGCGTGATCACTGTTGAAGAGTCACAGACCTTCGGTATGGACATGGACCTCGTTGAAGGAATGCGTTTCGACAAGGGTTACATCTCGCCTTATTTTGTGACCGATCCAGAGCGTATGGAAGCATCGCTTGAAGACCCGTACATTCTCCTCGTTGGATCCAAGATCACCGCAGTTCGAGACATGCTCCCGGTCCTCGAAAAAGTAATGCAGGCTGGTAAGCCACTGGTGATCATTGCTGAAGACCTAGAAGGCGAAGCACTCGCCACACTTGTCGTGAACAAGATTCGTGGAACCTTCCGTTCGGTAGCGGTCAAAGCCCCTGGCTTTGGTGAGCGACGCAAGGCCATGCTCCAAGACATTGCGATCTTGACCGGTGGTCAAGTGATCACCGAAGAAGTAGGACTCAAACTTGAGAACGTCACCATGGAGTTACTCGGCCAAGCCCACAAAGTGCTCATCACGAAAGATGAGACCACCATTGTGGAGGGTGCAGGATCCAAGGACGACATCAACGGACGGATCAATCAGATCAAGGCAGAGATTGACAACACAGACTCTGACTACGACCGCGAAAAGCTCCAAGAGCGCTTAGCCAAGTTGTCTGGTGGAGTGGCGGTCATCAAGGTTGGAGCGGCGACGGAAGTCGAGCTCAAAGAAAAGAAGCATCGTATTGAAGATGCTGTTTCTACAACCAAGGCCGCCATCGAAGAAGGCGTGGTTCCTGGTGGAGGCGTGGCGCTTCTTCGTAGCCAAGTCGCGATCAACGAACTCGCCGACAAACTCAGTGGCGACGAAGGAACCGGAGCGCGAATTGTTGCTCGGGCCGTCGAAGCTCCACTCAAGCAGATTGCTGAGAACGCTGGCCTTGAAGGCGGTGTCGTCGTCGAGCGTGTACGAAACCTCAAGAATGCGACTGAAGGCTTGAATGCCGCAACGGGGGACTACGAAGACCTCATTGCTGCTGGTGTCATCGATGCCACCAAGGTGACTCGCTCTGCCCTGCAGAACGCAGCATCGATTGCAGCGTTGTTCTTGACCACTGAAGCGGTCATCGTGGACAAGCCCGAAGAGGCCCCCGCAGGCATGCCTGGTGGAGGAATGGACGACTTCTAAGTCTCCTCAAAATTCAAAGATTTACGGACGGACGACCCTCTGGGTCGTCCGTTTCGCGTCCCGCTTTCTGCAAAGGTTCTCTTCGGTGGCTAGGTTATTGCTCTCAGCATCTCAGAGAGAGGAACGCCACACCATGGACGAACAAGTTCGCCAACACAAGATCACGCTCGAAGAGTCAGAAATGCCAACGACGTGGTACAACCTCGTCCCTGACCTTCCAAGTCCTCCACCGCCAGCTCTTCACCCCGGAACCCATGAGCCAGCGGGTCCAGAAGACTTTGCACCCTTGTTCCCGATGGATCTCATCATGCAAGAGGTCTCTCAAGAGCGCTACATCGATATTCCAGGCGCAGTCTTGGACGTGTATCGACAGTGGCGTCCCACCCCTCTGTTTCGAGCTCACCGTTTAGAAGCAGCATTAGGAACACCCGCTCGGATCTATTACAAATACGAAGGTGTCTCCCCAGCGGGAAGTCACAAGCCGAACACCGCCGTGCCTCAGGCGTATTACAACAAAATTGCTGGCGTCAAGAAACTTACGACAGAGACAGGTGCCGGCCAGTGGGGTACCGCGTTGGCGTTTGCGTGTGCACTCTTCGATCTTGAGTGCGAAGTCTGGCAAGTCGGAGCGAGCTACCAGAAGCAGCCCTATCGACGCTTGATGATTGAAACCTTTGGAGCCCAAGTCCACCGCTCACCTTCCGAGCTCACTGCGGTGGGCCGTGAATTCTTGAAAGATCCAAAAAACCTTCCAGGTTCACTCGGCATCGCGATCTCTGAGGCTGTCGAAGTTGCGGCCACGAACGATGATGTTCGCTATGCCTTAGGCAGTGTGTTGAACCACGTACTGATGCATCAAACGATCATCGGTGAAGAAGCACTGCTTCAAATGGCGAAGGCCGGCGAAACAGCAGGGCCAGACGTCATCGTTGGGTGCACTGGTGGAGGTTCAAACTTTGCGGGACTTTCCTTCCCATTCTTGAGAGAGAAGTTGGCCGGCAACATGTCACCGATCATTCGAGCAGTGGAGCCCGCCTCATGTCCTTCACTGACCAAGGGTGTCTACGCCTACGACTTCGGTGACACCGCAGGAATGACTCCACTCATGAAGATGCACACCCTGGGACACGATTTCATGCCTGACCCAATTCACGCAGGGGGTCTCCGCTATCACGGTATGGCGCCATTGATCAGCCACGTCTACGAGCTTGGCCTCATGGAAGCGATCTCAATCCCCCAGATCGAGTGCTTCGCAGCAGGACTTCAGTTCGCTCGCACTGAAGGGATTGTGCCGGCTCCTGAGCCCACCCACGCCCTTGCTGCAGCAGTTCGAGAAGCCCTGAAAGCGAAAGAGACTGGCGAAGAAACCGTCATCTTGACCGCACTGTGTGGACATGGCCACTTTGATTTGGCCGCCTACGAGGCATATATGGCTGGACTGATGAGCGATGAAGAAATCAGCGATGCACGATTTGCTGAAGGACTAGCAACGATTCCCTCTGTCTAGGGTTTGATCTGGACCACCCTTCAAGACCAAGGAGACCAGTCTCTCAGGGTTCAGCCCTAGAATGAGGACGTGAGTACTTCTCCAGCACCACTCGTGCCTTCAGTTGGGTGGAATGTCATTCATCTCTTCGTGAAACCCCGAGGCGACGTCAACCTTTCCTCTATAGGAGAAGCCAAAGACGTTGCCGAGAAGGCCGGTTGCCAGGTGGTGATGGCGGCCATCGTCGGTCACAAGGCCGACGCGTGTGTCATGGCCCTTGGGGAAGACCTCTGGGAGTTGCGTCGACTTCAGACGTCGCTTGAGCGAGCTGGTCTTGACATCGTGGAGTCGTACGTGAGTTTGACGGAGATCTCGGAGTACGCCGAAGGGACTCCTGAACATATCTTGGAGGCACGGCTTCACCCTTCGCTTCCCCCCGAAGGAATGCGGGCGTTCTGTTTCTATCCCATGTCAAAGCGCCGAGGTGAAGAGCACAACTGGTATGCGCTGCCCTTCGATGACCGAAAAGCCATGATGCGCGAACACGGGAAGTCTGGAAGGAATTTCCACGGTCGTATTCTCCAAGTCGTTACTGGTTCAACCGGGCTCGACGACTGGGAGTGGGGGGTCACACTCTTTGGCGTGAAGCCCGACGACGTCAAAGACTGTGTCTATACGATGCGCTTTGATGAGGCGTCAACTCTCTATGCCGAGTTTGGTCCGTTCTACACAGGCATTGTTGGTTCCGTAGACGAGGTCTTTTCTTCATTCACGCCATGACCGAGAGCGCCACTGATCTGTTACTTGAGCACATGAAGACAATGGGGCCCATGGTGGTGGCGTTTTCAGGTGGTGTTGATTCGACGTATCTCGCCAAGGTGGCGACCCAAGCTCTGGGGCGAGATGAGGTCCTCTGCGTGACGGCATCGTCAGCATCAATGGCAGCCTCTGAAGCAAGTGAAGCGTCGTTGCTCGCCAAAGAATTAGATCTGAATCACCTTATTGTTGAAACTCATGAACTTGAGGACCCGCGCTACAGCGCAAATAACTCAGACCGATGTGCGTGGTGCAAGACGCATTTGATGGATGCGCTTGAACCACTGGCCCAAGAACGCGATGCCTCCGTGATTCTGGGCGTCAACGTTGATGACCTTGGTGATCATCGTCCAGGACAAAAAGTCGCCCAAGATCGTGGGGCGAGATTTCCTCTCGTGGAGATGGGGCTCGATAAATCATCCATCCGACAGGCATCCAAGCTTCTCGGCTTGCCCACTGCAGACAAACCAGCGTCGCCCTGCTTGGCGTCTCGGCTTCCCTATGGAACGCCGGTGACGCTCTCGTCGCTCTCGGCCGTTGAGCGAGCAGAAGCTGGAATTCGGGCCCTCGGCTTTGAAGAGCTTCGAGTTCGTCACCACGGCGACGTGGCGCTCGTAGAAGTTCCACCTTCCGACGTAGAGCGGGCCACAGTGGCTCGAGAGGCAATTGTGGCCGTCTGTCGGGACGCTGGATTCCTCTTTTGCGCACTTGACTTAGAGGGGCTTGGCTCCGGGCGGTTGAATCGAGTCTTGGGCTAGGTTGGAATTCTATGAGCACTGATTTCTGCGTTCGCGTCAAACTCACCATTCCTGAGTTACTCGTTCGAACTCCCGTGTTGGCGAGACTCGTTCGTGACTTTGACGTCACTCCTGATATCCGTAGAGCAGACATCTCAGAGTCAGTGGGATGGATTGTCTGTGAGATTGACGGAGATCCGAAAAATGTTGACCGTGCGCTCGACTGGTTGCGAGCCGAAGGTGTGGGCGTCGACCTCCTGGGCGACGTCCTCGAGAGCTAAGTCTTAGACCTTCCAGCCTGACTGGTCGATGCCACGAGACTCATAGAAGAGACATCCTTCGGGGCAGGCAAAGGGGAGCGGTTCGTTCGCATCGAGTTTGCAGCGCTCAGTGACATCGTCACCTGCTTGGCGTCGAACGTAGTGGCGACAGTCTTCGTTTACCGGCATTTCTCTATTCTGCCCGGTTTCTCACACCAAGCGTGAGTTTTGATTGGTAGCGTGAGCATCTGTGGAACGCCCTATCCCCGAAAGAGTCCTCCTGCGATGGTCGGAGACTCTTGCTGCTATCGCCATGACAGGGTTGGGCTTCACTGAAAGTCTCTACGAAAAAGAACGATTTGAAGAGATCCTGAAAGTCGCCGGGGATATCAAAGTCGCCTCAAGCCATGAGCGCTTCGAGCTCGATGATGCCGAAGGCCATGTTGAAGAGTGGATGAGCAATATTGGTCAAGGTGTCGCTGGCTACCAGACGCCGAAGGTGGCGGTCGGTGCGGTTGTTGGAAATGACAACGGCGAGTTATTACTGATTCAACGATCGGACTCTGGGGTTTGGCTCTATCCCACAGGATGGTGTGACGTTGGATACTCGGCGGCCGAAGTGGTGGCGAAGGAAGTCGAAGAAGAGACAGGGATCGAAGTCGAACCTGTTCGGGTGATTGCAATTCTCGATGGTCTTCGACTGGGCATGACCCGCTTTCCTCTCTATTCGATTCTTTTTTACTGTCGAGCCGTGGGTGGCAGCTTTAAGCCACACCCCCTCGAGGTCACAGATGTTGGTTGGTTCTCGAAAGAGAATCTTCCTTCCCCCTTGGTGGGCTTTGAGCGCTGGGGCGAGCACGTCTTTGCCACTCTTGAAGGCGAAGAACGCCCCGTCCTCTACGACGCCATTCGCTCTCCAAACTGGAGAGACGAGGAGAAGCCGTCATGAGTGGGATTCGAATCGAGCCTGCGATCGTCGCCGACGAAGAACTCGTTGAGGCCTTTCAGCGGCTTTTACCTCTGCTTTCGAAATCAGCGACACCACTTGAGGCCTACGATCTTGAGTCAATTGTGGCTTCACCGGCAACAACGTTGTTTGTGGCAAGAGACGGTGAGAACCAGATCGTTGGAACTCTGACGCTCGTCCTCTTTCGATCTCCCAGCGGGGCTCGGGGCTGGATCGAAGACGTCATCGTCGACGAAGAGGCGCGTGGAAACGGAGTCGGAGAAGCACTCGTCGACGCAGCGATTGATCTTGCACGACGGTCCAACGCTCGCACACTTGACCTCACCTCAAACCCGACTCGAGAAGCCGCAAACCGTTTGTATGTTCGTTGTGGTTTTGAACAGCGGACGACGAATGTCTATCGATTTTCGTTGGAGGGCTGACTTCAGCCGTAGGCCTCTCGTCGGTGACCGATCGTGATCACGGCAACGACAAGGAGTCCATCATCAATTGTGTAGATGATTCGATAGTCGCCAACCCGAACTCGCCACCCGGGTCGGCCGCGAAGTTGGCGAGAGGCTGGGGGACGAGGGTCCTCAGCAAGGAGAGTGATAGCTCCCCTTAGTCGCTCGCGAGATTGGGGCTCGATCTTGCGAAGCTGACGCGCAGCGGCCGGTCGGAACTCGACCCGGTATCGGCTCACGTCCAGCCGAGATCTTGCTTCACCTGCTCCCAAGGGATGTTGTCACCCTCTTCGGACATAGCGGCATCAAAGGCGGAGATGTCTCCGATTTCCTCAAGTGCCTCCATCATCTCTTCATAACGGTCTGCACTGATCATCACGGCTGCCGGTCGCCCGTAGCGCTCGAAGACCACCGCCTCGTTCCGTGCGACGTCGACCATCTCAGACAGTCGCTCACGTCCTTCACTCATTGTTACCTTGGCCATAGCTTCATTGTACATCATAGAAACTATGTTGTACATAATGACACCGATTCGTTTCTAAAGTGGGAAGAGAAACCAATGTTTCTCGTTTCTTTGGAGGCCTGATCAGGCAAGGGAGAAGTTCGGATTAAAGATGAATCCGAGAATGCTGCCGAACGGGGTGGTGACGGTGGCAGTGACGATGCCATCTCCAACGTCCGCCACCGGTGTGTGCTCCGTCGAGCCGGACGCGATGGCGCGTGCGACGGCCTGGGGCACATCAGCGACTCCCCAATAGACAAGAGCGCCGAGCGCTGGATCGGCATCTGGCAGCAACGCCAACTCGTAGCCGCCGACATTGAAACCGACGTAGAACGGCTGATCGAAGTACGGCTTGACGCCGACGAGTTCGGTCCACCATTGCTTGGCCCTGTCGAGGTCCGGTGCCGGGTAAATGACGGTGCGAAGTCCTTCAAGTGAGATCGACATGGAATCATATTACCAGGAGGCACTGACGCCTCCATTGAGCAACTCAAGGAGGTAAGCGATGGGCGCGCACGAACCAACAGTGCTTCGAGCACGTCTTGAAGAGTTGCCAAACGAGCTCCCTTTCGAGGTGACAACCCGCCCGATGATGGGTGGCTTCATCGGGTACGCCGATGGCCGAGCGTTCGTCTCGATCTCCACCGGTGGGCTGGGCGTCAAACTTCTCCCAGCCGACCGAGATCGAGCCCTCACCCGTCCGAGGGCCGCTCGAATGCGCCATTCGCCCGAGGAGGCCGAGAGCATGCGCTACGTCACGTTTTCCGATGCGGACACCGCTGACGATGACTTCATGATCGACTGGTTGATAGTGGCAGGACGGTCAGCTCCGCCCAAGAAGAAGCGCTAGGAGAGGCGGCTTGGATCTCGGAGATCTGGGGATTCTGGTTTCTACCGTAAAGAGAGACCAATGTCTATCGGCTTTCGCTTCACGGCTGAATTCTTCGGCCAGCCTGGCAGAAATCTCTTTTGCTAACGTAGGCAGTGCATGCACGCGGCTCTCGTTGGATTCGCAACCGGACTCTCTCTCATCGTCGCTATTGGTGCACAAAATGCATATGTCTTACGGTTAGGTCTCAGCCGCCAGCACATTGGTGTGGCGGTAGCAATCTGTGCGGCGTCTGATGTCGTGCTCATCATTCTTGGGATAGCCGGAGTCGGTCGTGTGGTCCACTCATTTCCTTTAGTGCTCCAGGTCTTGAAGTGGGTGGGGGTTGCGTATCTCATTGGTTTTGGCCTCTACTCATTCTGGCGAGCAAGCCGTACAGATGCTCTCGTCGTTTCTGATGAAGGTCGCCAATCGATGCGTGTGGTTGCAGGAACAATGCTTGCATTGACCTTTCTCAATCCCCATGTCTATCTCGATACAGTGCTTCTCCTTGGTTCGATTGGGAATCAATATGGTGGCGCACGCTGGTACTTTTGTATTGGAGCTTGTCTTGGATCTGTGGTGTGGTTCTCCTTTCTTGGTTTCGGTGCACGAATGCTGTCACCCTACGTTCAGCGTGTGGTTGTGTGGCGAGTCATAGACCTCGTCATCGGTATTGTGATGCTTGTTGTTGCACTCAACGTGGCGATGACACATTTGACGACCTAGCGCAGTACTTCTGAGGCGTCATACCCAGGGTTGGCGACATTCTTTACTACCCTAAAGAAGGAACACTTCAGCGGGGGGATGACGCATTGATGAATGCAATCACGAAAGAGTTCACGCACGTGATGCCGAAGAAGCTTCCTGGACTCGTGATTGTCACTGCGGGAATTCTTCCTCTCTACATCTTGGGTGTAGCCGGAAAGACAGCGGCCATTCCGCTTTCGCTACTCATCCTTGTGGCGATGGTGATGGTTGCCGCGTTTATGGGGCCGAAGTTAAGTCTTGCGATTAGTCCTCTCGTCGCCTTGGGCTTCGCGGGAACGGCGTACTTTAGTGACAAGCCCCTTGCAGGAGCGCTGTTCATTGCTGTCGTTGCGTTTCTCTGTCGAGCTGCGATGGTGAGCAGCAAGGCGGCAATGCTAAATCTGATCGCTATCTTCATTGCGATATTTATCACGGGTCCACCCCTTTTGACGGGTCACAATCCTGTGGCATGGGACAACATCAGAGATATCTTCCTCTGGACACTCGGAGCCTGTCTGTGGGCTTCCTTTATTGGCTGGCTGCTGACGCTTCGAGTTCCGATTCCCAAACTCCCCGCACTTCCCTCTCTCAAAATTGCAGCGGTGTCGGGTCTCCTTGTCGGTCTCCTCGTTGGTGTCGCCACGTGGGTAGTGCTTGATTACCAACTCGGCAAAGGTGGTGGTTGGCTCATTTTGACCTTATTCATTGTGTTCCAACCATTCACTCCGGGCACAATGATGAAGGCCGCCCATCGAGCAATTGGAACCCTTCTCGGGTTTTTCCTCTTGTCGCTGCTGCTTTTGGTAGAGCCCAACTCTGCACCGGCATGGGCGTTTGCTCTTCCCGGAATCTTGGCGATGACCGCAGCATTTATGGACAAATTAAAGTCAGATTCGCCCTACTGGGAGTACGTGATGTTTCTCACACTCGGGGTGGTCTTGATCGAAGGGTCGGGAAGTGGACAACAACATCTTGTCGAGTCGATCCGACACCTCTCGGTACTTCGACTTCACTACACCATCATTGGTGTTGTTATTGGACTGATAGCGACTGCACTGTTCTTAGGGGTACAAAATAAATTGAGCTCCGGTGCGCTTGAGGAAATATCGACGCACGTCTAAGCAAGAAGCCGCTTCCGCCCGAGACTATGACGTCCTTGGTTCAATCGGAGTAATTGGGCCGTACCCATTTTCGATTTCTTCAGCGATTGAGAGGACTTTCAGATCGCTGAATCGAGGCCCAATGACCTGGACGCCGACAGGAAGCCCATCGGCCATCCCACCGGGAACGACAGCACAGGGCAGGCCGAGCAAGTTCCCTGGGAGGACGGGTCGAAAGAGTTCCAACGTGGCCATTGCTTCTTGTTCCCCTGCGATGTCAAAATCTTTCTCAAAAGCTGGCTGTGTCCAGGTTGGCGATAAAAGAATTGGATATTCTTGAAACCAAAGTTGCCACGTTCGCCCCACCCCATTTCGTGCTTGGTGAGCGAGGTAGGTCTCGAAGGATGTCATCTGTGGGAACTGTGACAGCGCAAGATCAATCAGTTTCAATCCACCTTCACCCATGACCATATCGAGTTGATCTTTGAGGTCATAGAAGTCCGGGAAGAGCATCATGCACCACAGCAAGAGGCTGAGCTCGTAGTCGGGAGGAGTTGCCTCAACAACGTCATGGCC
>Ga0194037_1003054_pt1 | contig 10630 bp, 5 predicted proteins | sample JunL306m_MetaG_FD_148653 | JGI IMG/M metagenome (GOLD analysis project Ga0194037, IMG submission 148653) | Anoxic zone freshwater microbial communities from boreal shield lake in IISD Experimental Lakes Area, Ontario, Canada - Jun2016-L304-6m | ecosystem: Environmental > Aquatic > Freshwater >...
GCTGGTTCCAATTTTTAGCCATGGTCTGATAGCACTTTCAATATTCACACGGAAAGTGTAACGATTATAATCGTCGTTTTGGGCAATTCCCTTAGTCTTGTTAACCGATCCAGAGAAAAAATATTTAGTATCTTCTGTTCCACCCGCTACCGAAACATTGTGCTGCTCGCGTTGACCCTGACGGGTAACCAGACCCAACCAATCGGTATTGGTTCCTTTGGCATATTCATCTTTTTCAGGGATTGTAATGGAATTAATACCTTTTCGTGCAATTTTAAAGTTATAGAATTCTTCTGCCGACATCATTTTAGGAGTATTTGCCATAACATCTACCCCATAGTAGCCATCATACGATATAGTTGTTTTTCCCACAACCCCTTTTTTGGTAGAAACCAGAATAACACCATTTGCTGCTCTGGCTCCATAAATAGCTGCTGATGAAGCATCTTTCAAAACTTCAACAGATTCGATATCGTTGGGGTTGATTTCGGAAAGATCACCGGCATATGGTATACCATCTACAACCAGGAGTGGACTGTTTCCTGCAGAAAGAGAACGGGTTCCCCTGATCTGGATCTGGGTAGAACTACCATCTGCTGACGAAGTGCTAGGTATGATCTGCACGCCGGCCATTTTACCTTGTAGTGATTGAGCAATAGAGGTTTGTGGTGAATTTTTAATTTGATCACTCTTTATAGATACAACCGAACCGGTTACGTCACGTTTTTTCTGAATACCATAACCAACAACTACTACTTCATCAAGTTTTTTGGCATCCTCACTCAATACTATAACCAAGGTTTTCTTAGTACCTATATTTATTTCACTTTTTAAGTATCCAATATAAGAAATGTCAAGAATAGCATTTTCCCGGGCATTGAGATTAAAATTTCCTTTAACATCAGTAACTGTTCCAGTAGTTGATCCTTTTATAAGTATTGAAGCACCAATAATTGGTTCTCCATTTTTATCAGTAACTACACCTGAAATACCTTTTTGTTCTGGTTGAGCTGCTTTTGTACCTAGAACAACAAGATTGTTTTTGTCCAATTTAAACTTAATGTCACTGTTTGCCAGAAGCAGTGTCATAGTTTTTTCAACTGACTCATTAACAACCTTCAGAGAACAAATTTTGTCTAATCCTTTAAGATCTTCATTGTAAAAAAAGCGATATTCACTTTTTTGCTCGATTTGCTTTAAAATTTCTTTTAAAGGCTGATTAGTTGCGTCAACCGTGATTTGAGCACTTAGGTTGAATGTGAATAATGCCAGTAGGAGAACCATACCTCCTTTGAGCATAATCCACTTGATAGGATTTTTTGTGATAATTTTTCTTTTCATTTTTTTTAATTTAATATTAGAAAATTCTAACGGTTTATAGATATACAGTTCAAGAAAATAATTCCACTAACCCAAACTACAATATTAACTATTAAAGAAAAACAGCAGATTGTATTTAACCAACCTACTGTAATGAATCCATTCTGAAAATCTATTATACTCACTTTGTTAATTCCGTCTGTCGTCAGAAAGAATTACTTGTTGGTTTATAATTTTAAACCCGACAGGAGAACTTAGAGAAATGACATTGAGTACACTTTCCAGGCTATTATTATTTATTGTTCCGGTATATCTGAAATATTTAATCCTTTCATCTGCAAATACAACTTCAATATTGTATATTCGTTGTATTTTAATTGCCATTTCTTGCAGAGTTTCGTTCTCAAATCTCAGTTTATTGTGTATCCAACCGGTAAAATCGGTTGCGTTTGCAACACTTTGCTTATTCATTCTGTTCGTTCTCCTGTCAAAGAGAACCCTTTCATTGGGGAATAGAATTTCAGATCCGATAGGTGTTGTTACACGAATCTTTCCGTGCATAAGTATAGATGATATCAGATTATCTTCGGAATATGCATTTACACCAAACCCGGTCCCTAAGGCTTCTACAGAGATATTACGACTTTGAACGATAAATGGTTTTTGCGGGTTATGTGCTACTTCAAAATAAGCTTCACCATCCAATTTTAATTCTCTCTTTTGGGTATTATACGAAGCGTTATATATTAATTTTGATTGAGAATTAAGCCAAACTCTACTACCATCTGGTAATGTTATATTTGCTTTTTGCCCGCGCTCAACCGAAATAATGAGTGGTGCTCCCGTTGAAACCGCAGCATCGTTCTTGGACATAAAGAAGTACATTACTACAGCCGATAATACTGGCAATATAAACATAGCTGCAATGCGCAACCATTTTTGTATTGAAATGTATTTATCACCCCTGGTAAAACTTAAATTATCGTTATCTTGATCAATCAATTTCTCAATATTTTTCAACATACGAATCTTAACTTCCCTATCAATCAGTGTTGATGAGTTTAACACTTGCTGTTCAAGAAATTTTGAAACTTTATGATCGTGATTAATCCAACGACTTAAACGCCTGACTTCATCATCGGTTGCGCTATTTGACACATAACGTTCAAATAATTCCAAACATTCTTCTTTTTCCATATATTTATTCTTGTATATAAATGTATACAGTTGAGGCAAGTAATTTCATGACTCAACTCCCCAACTTAAACATTATTTTAAAGAAGATGTAATCAATATAACAAGGATATATTCATAATTCTCATTAATTTGAGTTTTCATATAAGAAAGTGCTTTAGAAAGCTGAGTTTCAATTGTGCTTTCACTAATTTGAAGTTTTTCAGCTATTTTTTTATTAGAAAGCCCTTCTTTCCGACTTAATACAAAAATCTCTCTGCGTTTTGGGGGTAATTTTTCGGTAAGTTCATCTATATATTCCGACAGTAAGTTTTTGTCCACCTCATCTTCTGTGCTACTGTCAAAATCCAGTTTATTCGCTTTTACATACTCCTGGTAAATATATTGAATGGTTTGATGTTCATATTCATTTAGAAGCATATTTTTTGCGATGGTACATAAATATGAAATAAATGATTTTTCGGGATTGATATAATGACGGGTTTCCCACACTTTAATGAAAGTGCGTTGAACCAATTCTTCAGCAACAAAGCTGTCACCTCTTGAAACCTTCATAACGAAATTGTACAGCTTACCACTATACCTTTCATAAAGACTCAAAAAAGAATCTTTTGAATCTACCATCAGCAATTTTAATTCTTCTTTTTCAGAACTAACCATACTTTACCAATTATTTAACTGAATAAAATAATCTTTAAAAACATCTAAGGGTTAATTTATTTCCTATATCAGAAACATTTGTTGAAGCTTTTAATTTACATATTTTAGGTTTGACAAGTATCACAAAAGAAAGGTTAAATCTCCTTATCATTATCTCCTCTTTCAAAAATTTGAATACATATTTATTTTCCTAAAAAAATAACCGGCAACTTAAATTAAGTAATACCGGTTATTTGGGGGTGACATCAAATTAGCTTTCAATTACTTCTCAACTTTTATACTGAAAGTTGACGGTGATAATCCGGGTAATGTTGTATTATACGTTGTCTGATCAGAATTTTCATAAACGATGAAAACCCGCTTGCTTACTCCGTTGATGGTGGTTCGAGTCAGCACTACTGAATTGCTAATTATTCTGCTAGAGTAAGGGAAGGTAGTTGCACCTGTCGGATAAGATACCAGTGAAACATACATTCCTGCAGTTGTTGTGGTTGTTGCACCAACTGTTTGAGTTGCCATCGCATCAGCATTCAACGTCATGAAATCAGCTGAAGTAATACCACTGGCAGCTTTCAACTCTCTTACTGCATATGTTCCCGGCCATGTTGCTGCTGAATATTTATCGGTACCGGAATAATACCAGTCGCCCCAATCATCAAAAGTAGCTGCCGGATTAATTTTCATATTGTAGATACGCAAATTAGCCGATGAACCAGTAGCACAAAGTACAGCATCTAAATTTGGAACCAGCGATTTTGCATCCCTTGGTAGATAAAATGGATTTCCATCTGCTAAGCCTTTATTTATTGACAAGAATCCCCCTATGGTTGAGTTTGGCAAACCATTTCCACTACCGGCACCAATAACATGCTCAAATAGATAATACCCAACTGTTACCGGAATTTTACGAACTGTAGTCTTGTATAGACTTGAAACCTCAATATTTATCCATCTCAGATTTAAATCGGCATTCACAGCAATATTAAGTGGACAATTTCGGGCATCTGTAATGGATACATTCTCTGAAGTTTGAGTTCCATCTAGCATTACTTTGGTTATTTTAATGCTCAAAATATCAGTAGTTGCCGTTGCATTTCCAACAATATTGATGCTTGCGTTTTTATCAAAAGCAATAGGCATTGAGCTCGGCAAGGATGAAGTTGGTGAACTCAACGTAACAACCGGAAACGGATACAGTCCATTGACAGTTATACTACAGGAGTCTCTTGACGTTTTTCCTAATGCATCGGTTGCCGAAACAACGAACCACTTCATATCGACATTTGCATGAGCAATCGAATATTGAACAGGTAAAGTATTGATATTTGAAACATTCTGATTATTAACCTCGGAAATTCCATTTATTGTTCGGATATAATACTTCACGGAAGTTAATAGCGAATAGCCTGTAACAGTACCAGTAACATTAATAGCTGTATATTCATCGGCAGTGATTGAATGCAAACTGATTTTTGGCGCTGGCATCTGTACAAATTTTATTGGCATGGTAATAATTTTTATTTTACCATAAATATCTGTAGCAGTTATACGAATACCTGTAGTTAATCCATAACTTCCATCTTTATGTAACACAATTGGGAATACTAAATTATCATTGGTGAAATTTTTCAGCTCGTTCAAAACAATAATATTGCTATCGGGAGCATTTGTAAAGGTGAAAATACTATCACCAACCAGATTAGGTAGTCTATCAGTGATTCTATGTATCGCAATTGATTTTAATCCACCTCTACTGGTAACTTTTGCCGTTATCAGGGGTATATCTGTGCTTCCCTCCATATAAGTAATTGAATCAGGTATGAAAGTAATAATAGGAGCAGGAATTACTCCTTTTATAACGACAGGTACCTCACGTACAACTTTTCTATCAGCCAGATCAGTAACTTCGAAACGAATACTAGTAAGCTCCGCTGTATAAAGAATAAAAGTATTTAATGAATAATAATTATTTTCAGTGGTACCAAAATTGGTTATTTCTTTAACTAATTCAGCTTTTTCTCCTTTTACGGCATAAGCCTTTACCGATTTGAAACCGGCTTCGGTTTTAGCCACACACATAATGGCAGGATTGCTTGAACTATTTAAATCAGCAAATATTGTATCATAACGCACCTGAATAGTTGGTGGCTGTGTATTTGCATACGGATCATCTTTGCAACTATTCAGCACTATCCCACAAACCAGGAAAATTATGGCTATAGTTAAATGCTTATTCAAGGTATATTTTAATTTGTTTATTGATTTCATTTCAATGATTTTTAAGGAGTTAATTTTTATCTGCTTACTTTATCGTAAGATGCATAATTCCCAAGTACATGCATTACACCGTTTGTAACAAACAAATTACTAGTTACAGCTTTATACTCTGTAGCAGAAGCTGGCTTATAGCTATTTACACCCAACATACAATCTGAAGTAGATGAATAGGTAGGTATTGCGGCCTGGTCTAATTTCAATACCATTACTGAGTTTTTGTCTTTCCAGAGTGTGATTACATTTACTGGATTAAAACCCAGATTACCTCCAGGCAATCCATAATAATAACCATCTATTATGTGATATAATAACCTGTTTCTTAAATCTGCTTTCTGTACGTCAGTTAAAGTTGACATGTTAGCAATCGACGAACCGTACTTGTCATTTAATAATAAAGCAACTGCGTTAGCATTCATTATCAAGTAGGTGTATTTTTTTTCAGTTTGAGCATAAAGCATGGTATCAATTCCCGAAACTTTAATGAGCGAAACAAAACTCTGAAAATCGCCACGTTGATTAATAAAACTCCAGGTATTCATTTTCATGTTATTTTCTCTGGGGTTTGGACTGTATTGAAAATCTTCCATAAGTGGCAGACAGCTTTGTAAAACAAAACCCAGTGCGAAGATGATTATAATTAAGTATTTCTTCATAATATATTATATTTAAAAATTGGCATATATTTAATATTTTGCTCTAAATCAAAATTCAATCAACCGGAGGAAGAGCTAAGTTTGGATTCTGTAGTAAATGATCGCGATAAATGGGGAAATAAACAGAATTTGGATTATCAGTACTATTTCCAATCCGCGGATAGGTATTGGTTCTTATTAAGTCGAACCAACGTTTTCCTTCACCCACGAATTCAAGTCGACGTTCCAAAAGAATTGCATTCAATAAATCTGTAGGACCAACGAAATCAGATTCGATGTACGCAGTTAATCCTGCTCTTACACGCGTAGCGTTCAAAGCAACTATCGCCTGAGAAACTTTTGATTGCATACAAAGTGCTTCAGCATAAAGTAATTGTACATCAGCAAATCGATAGAGAACCATATCATTATCTTGGTTTGTAACTGAATAAGTTTCACCATCCGGTATAAATTTCTTACTTAAAGTGCTAGTTCCCTGGGCAGCTGGCCGTAAATCTGAGGTAGAATAAGCTGCCTTTAGTCCATCAGATAAATATACGTTATTTGCAGTAGATGTACTAAATAATGCTTTTGAAGCATTTGTACCATTTTCAGATCTAACGTAATTCATTTTAAAAATGATTTCCTTAGGTAAATTCACCCCCAAAACGGTTGGATCCTCCAGGAATATACTTCGCCAGTTTGCTGAAAAACTGGAGGAAGTGGTAAAACTGAGTCCCCATTTTGTCGAGTTTGATGCTATGAGTGGATTGAATTTTTCAACCATCACTTTTTCTACCAAATCATATTGATGTGTCCATGCGTACACATCCATTTCCAAAGTATATATAAGACCTAAGGTTACGTATTTTTTATCAACAAAAGTTGAACCTGTCATTAACAAGTCGGCTTGTAACAAGTCCTGTAGAATAACATTGTAAATACTTTCCTTTTTTGTTCTTCTCATGTAAATACTGTCGGAACTAGACTCAAAAGGTTTTAGGGTCAAAGGCACATCGCCCCAAGTGCGAACTAAATAGAAATAGGACCATGCTCTCAAGGTATATGCCGATGCCAAAAGCCTATTCTTATCAATAGCTGACATACTAATATCGGGTATATATTTAATCGCAGTATTTGCTTGTCCAATGGCCTGGTATAACTTTGTCCAGATACAATCCGGATTATCATACCTTACTAAATTTTGCACAATCTGTATTTGATTTTGAGCATTAATTGGATTATTATATACAAAATTATCGCCAGCCAATTCACCCATTGTCCATAAGTTTGGACCAGCATTTATATTTTGTCCTACGGCTTGTGAAAAAGAATAATAAATAGCCGATACTCCGGAGTTGGCATCACTAGCTGTTTTCCAGAATGACCGTGCAGTCATGTCACTTTCCGGTTGTACTTGTAAAAAGTCATTACACGAAGTGAAAGTAATCGTCGCTAAGACTAATATAATATATTTCATTTTTTTCATTTCTATATCTTTTATAAGTTAACATTTATTCCCAATCCTGCTTCTTTTTTTTGTGGATATCTGTAGCTATAAATTCCCATTGACAGCGCTCCACCCGAACTTGGAATTTCGGGATCAAATCCTGAGAATCTAGAGAAAGTCAACAAGTTATTTCCGTAGACATAAAAAGACAGGTTGCCAAGATGTAATTTTTCAACCATCTTTTTACTCAGTGCATAACTAAACCGTAGGGATTTAAGCCGGAAGTACGAGGCATCCTCTAAATAAAGACTTGTTGGCAACATTCTGTTATTGGCCACATTCATTCTTGGAGCATGATAATCGGTTACATCTCCCTGATTGATCCACATATTCTCAATATAATTAGGCGAAGGTGTAGGTCCTGTTGTACTTGTCAAATTGCGATTCTCTTCAGCGGCATTATATATTGTTCCTCCAATTGAGTATACAAATGAAGCATTTAATGAAATAGCATTATAACTAATTGTAGAATTAAATCCTCCTGTAAAATCTGGTTGAGAGCAAGCCAATAAGCTTTTGTCTTTATCGGTAATTACACCATCTCCATCCAAATCCTGTAAATTGATATCGCCACCATGAAGTGGAGTAATTCCATCGCTGTCGAATTTTTGCTTTATAGTCCCTGTATAAGGTACGCCGTTTAATATATATTTGTCAAATACACCATTCACAAAAGTTGGTGTTAATTGTTGTTTGAAGTCTGGTGTAAATGCATTGGATTGATCATAAGCAAAAACTCCCTGGAACTGATAACCCCAAATTTCGCCAACCCTGCCATTTTCAGAAACATAAATTGCATTGTTTGTGCCTGTATAGAATGGTACACCATTAGCCAACTCTACAATAGTTGAATTATTTTGCGAAAGATTAATCGAAGCCGTCCACATCCATTTCTTTGTTTTAAAGATTGTGGCATCCAGATTTATCTCATAACCTTTGCTTTGCATGCCTCCGATATTACTTCGCAACACAGAAAACCCGATTTCTTTTGGTAAATCTACGTTATAAAGCAAGTCAGAAGTGTTTTTAATATAAGCATCAACCGACAATCTTATTTTACTGTTCAAAAATGATAAATCCAAACCGGCATTATACTGCTCGGTTCTTTCCCAACCAAGGTTCGGATTATCTAATCCTAATGACGCTATTCCATTCACACCGTTATAAATAAATCCGGGTGAATAAAGTTGTAAGGCATCATAGTTTCCAATTTGCTCATTACCAGTTACTCCCCAACTCACACGTAGCTTGGCATCGTTCATTACATTCTTAGTGGCTTTTAAGAATTTTTCTTCAGAGAAACGCCATCCCAGAGAAACGGAAGGGAAAAGTCCCCACTTTCTGTCTGACCCAAATCGTGAAGAACCATCTTCCCTGATATTGCTATTGAAAAGATATTTGTCCATATAAGAATAGGATAATCGTCCGAATACAGATGCCATTGTGTGTTTTGAAATCGTTGTATACGTACTTTTAGTATCAAAACTGGATACACCGTTTAAAGTATAGATTGCTTCTGAAGAATAATCCAACCCACGTATATTTGAAGTATATGCTGACCAAGCCTGAATACTTGCACCCAGTAAGGCGGTCAAATTATGTTTCTTAGTCTTGTAATTGTAGTTGAAATAATTCTCGTTTGCATAATTATAACTCAAAATACTATTATCAGTTCCCGAATAAAGGCCATAACCACCAACCTGATTCTGGGGGTCGTGAACTTGGGTTTTATTTAAGGTTAGCTGCCCTTGAAGATTTGTTTTAAAAGATAATCGTGAATTGAATTTCACTTCCAAAATATTAGAGTTGGTAACATTGTACTGCTGATTTAAATTGATACCATTTACAGCAATAGCAACATAGTTTTTGCGATCATTCAAACTCCCAACAAAGGTACCATCCGGATTATATACAGGGTAATATGGGGGTCGAATAACCAATTCGTTAAATGAGGAAGGCTCATCTTTTCCATTTCGGTTTCCAATAGACATTGACAATCTGGTACTGAAAGTTGTTTTTGGTGAGAATTTATAATCCCCATTCATTCTCCAACTAATACGCTGATAACCACTATTGAGAATTATTCCATCTTCGTTATAATAGCCTAAACTCACAAAATAATTTGCTTTGTCAGTTGCTCCGCTAAAGCTAACATCTATTTGATCACGCTTAGCTACCCTAAACAAGGCTTTGAATATATCCAAATCGGTATTGGCATAAGCACTCAGGGTATCGGTAAATGTCAGAAAACTTGCACCAATATTTGCTCTTACACCATCGTAAAAAGCCCGCTGTTGAAGGTTAGCGTGTGGAATAATTCTGCCAAGTTGACCTATACTATGTAAGTATTTAATTTCAAATTTTGGCTTTCCAATAGTCCCAGATTTTGTTGTAATCAGAATTACCCCATTTCCAGAACGTGAACCATAAATAGCTGCAGAAGCAGCATCCTTCAGTACTTCCATCGATTTAATATCCGAGGGATTCAAATCATCAATATTTTCTTGAATTAAACCATCAACAACATAAAGTGGTTTGTAACCTTCTCCAAACGTAGAAGTACCACGAACCCGAATGTCGGGAGCTGCTCCCGGACTTCCACCTGAATTGGTAACCTGAACTCCGGCAGCTTGTCCTTGCAACGCATCGAATGCATTAACCGGTGTACGAGCCTCAATAGCATCTGCAGATACAGAAGTAATAGCACCTGTCAAGTCACGTTTTCTCATACTTCCATAACCGACTACCACAACTTCATCTAAGCTTTTAGCTGTAGGAATCAGATTTATGCTGAAATTAGTTTTCTTCCCGATTTCAATGTACTGGGTTTGATAACCCATGTAGGATAACATAAGAGTTTTTCCCTTGGGAGGCACTTGTAAAGTAAAATTTCCATTCATATCGGTAATTAAACCGATATTGGGCAATTCCTGAATTTTTACGGTAACTCCGATTAAAGGTTCGCCCTCGCCGGTTACCGTTCCTTTGATGGTTATGTTTTGCGCTATCGTTCCTAAAAAACTCAAAAGGGATAATG
>Ga0194037_1003056_pt1 | contig 10623 bp, 7 predicted proteins | sample JunL306m_MetaG_FD_148653 | JGI IMG/M metagenome (GOLD analysis project Ga0194037, IMG submission 148653) | Anoxic zone freshwater microbial communities from boreal shield lake in IISD Experimental Lakes Area, Ontario, Canada - Jun2016-L304-6m | ecosystem: Environmental > Aquatic > Freshwater >...
GTTTATAGGGCTGCAAATATAGGCACTTGTATCGAAAATTAAGGGATAAACAAAGTATAGGACAACCATAGCAGAATGGCCCCTGCAATTGCAATAAAGAGTCCGCTCCATTTTTTTCTTTTGATATACAAAATCAAAATCATTCCAGTGAGAGAAACCAATACCAGTAATACTGCTGATATATCGATTACCCACGACCATCTTGAACCAGTATCACGACCCTTGTGCAAATCATTCATGATGCCAACAATACCGGCACGTAAAAGGGTTAATTCATAAGCTCCATCTTCGCGATTGATAAATGCATCAGCCGCATATCCTGGTCCCTTAAAAGAAATGGTGCACTGTGTATCATCAATCCTAAATTCACTAACAGCAGCTGTGATATGATGGTTCTTTCTTAGAAACTCTACGATTTCTAGTTTCGCAATTTTATTGGTGTCTTTATTCATCACCCAATTGCTATCCAATTTTCCTTTCTCTTGAGTGGTTTTAAGTTCACCAGCAAAATAATCAGGGTGGTTTAATGTAATACCGGTAATAGAAAAGAAAAACACGATCGCAAAACTAATCATGGATCCATAGATATGCATCCATCTTGATAACATGGCTACATTCCTTTCAAATGCTAATTTCGTTTTTGACTTTACCTGGTTCAATTTTATAGATGATTAGTTTTCGATTGATTTATTTTTGTAAGCTACACTTACTGATCCCACTTCTGAATTTCCTTTTAAGGTAAATTGTTGATCAGCTGTATTGCAAATTACTTCCTGCTCTAATAAGTCGTATCCACCATGTTCCCGAGCTACTTCAATATGTACTGTATATTTTCCGGGTTTTAATGATAGTCCTTTATCATCTTTTCCATCCCATTTCATCGTATATTTTCCGGGAGAACGTGTTGAACTGGTGATGGATACAAATGTACTGGGATCGGCAGAAAGAGAACTTCCATTTTTGCGATACCAATCCCTCAAATCGGGTAACCATCTTCCCTTGTTATACCATAGCGCAATGGTCTTCACTGTTTTCAGATCTTTATCTTCTATCCATATCGCAGCAAATGGTCTCTTTGCATAACCCATTTGTGGCGCTAGTTCCAGACCGATTACAATTTCTTTTGTCCATTCTTTTTGTCCGTTTGTAGTAATAGAATTTACAGGCATTGCTGCTTCTAAATTTTTCCAATGTTTGCTTTCAAAGCGTTCACCATTTCTGGTGATGATGAGGTATTCAACATCATTCATGCTTTCAGCCATGGCAATACTTTCACTTGGTTTCATCACATTGAATGCAGTAGCCAAAGCACCTGCATCCGTTGCAGAATTAGTAACTACAGTTGCACTGATTACTTCATTAGCGGGTAATGCTGTGCGAGGGTCCACTATATGCGAATACCATTGACCATTTATTAATTCACCTCTTCTGTAATTTCCACTGGTGGCTATTGCTTTTCCCTGAATCAATAATTGATCAATAGGTGCATCATTTTCGGCATCAGCTTTTGGATTGCTGATCCAGACTTTTTCATGGATGTCTCCTTTTATAACCATATCACCCCCAATGTTTACAATAATGCCTTTCAATTCAGCAATATTCATTGCAGCATTAACAGCTGATTGTATGATATAAGATTTTGCAAAGCTATTAAGCTTGATGGGAGCGTTACTTATATGTGTTGCAGTTTGATTTTTTTCATCTAAAATCCAATGCACTTGCTTTACTTCGGCAATGGCTTTATTCAGCATTTCTTGAGAAGGAAGAGATGACTTTGCTGCTGCTTCTTTCCAGACTTTATTCACGATCTCTGCAGCAGGATCTAATGCGCCATTGGTTCGAGTTCGCCATTCATCGAACAAATGAAGTACAGTAAATAATTCTTTTGATACCGGAATTGCTTGTTGATGCGTGTTCATCCAAGTACTGAATTCACTACTGGCATCATAGCCACTTAGAATTTTGGAAAGTCTTTCAATTTCATTTAATACAGTTTGCTCTGCAATTGTTGCTTGTTTTTCTGAAAAAGTGGAAGTCTTAATTTCCAAAGAAGTACCCAAAACATTTTCATAATGGGCGATATGCATTTGTGCAATCTTCTTTTCTATAATAGGTTCTTTAGCCACTGCCCATTGACTTACAATAAGACAAAGCCCCAAAAAATAAACGCTCAGAGATCTCAACATGATGCTTGATTTTTATTACAAGCACAAAATACCCGATATCAAGAAAAATAAAATCATAAAATCGGCAACCGCTTATTTTTTGGCTGTGAATAGGAGGAATTTTATATTAGAGACAACCACAGCGTTAGGGCTAAAGCCCATTTTTCAGTGCATCCCAATGCCCCAGCCTAAAGGCCGGGGTTAACTTCAATTTGATCTTTCAATCCCCAGGCTAAAGGCCTAGGTTAACCACAACTGGACATGTTAACCCTAGGCTTCAGCCTAGGGATTTGTGAGTAAGTTGAAATTGGGCTTTAGCCCTTATGCTCTTCACTTACTATTAAAAAAACTTACCCTCCAATCAGCTTCGCAATTCCAAACGCAAATCCCGCTGCGATGGCTCCGATGACTGCAACTTTTAGTCCGCCTTTGAAAGGAGGAGTACCTGTTAACTTACTTTTGAAAAATCCAAAAACAAATAAACAGATCAGCGTAACACAGGCTGAAATTTTAAGACCTGTTAATCCATCTTCCACAAAAAAGTACGGACTCAAAGGAATTAATCCACCTACAATATAAGAGGCGCCAATATTAAAAGCACTTTTACCAGCACGTTTCGGATCGGGTTTTTCCAAACCCAATTCGTGCTTCATCATAAAATCAGCCCAACGGTCTTTATCTTTGATCAATTCTTCTACAGCTTGTTCTTGAACTGAGGCGCTTAATCCCAGTCCTTCAAAGAATACCCGCACTTCTTCTCTTTCTACATGCGGTAGTGTTTCTATTTCATCATACTCTCTTTTTAATTCACTGGCATAGTGTTCCTGTTCAGTTTGGCCCGCCAAATAACCGCCCAATCCCATCGCAATAGAACCCGCAGCAATTTCAGCTATGCCTGCAATTACAATTAAGTGAACATTCGAAACAGCACCGCTTAAACCTGCGGCAAGAGCAAATGGAACAGTTAAACCATCAGACATACCAATAACAATATCAGTTAATGTTTCAGAACTGGTTAAGTGTTTTTCTACGTGATCGTGGTGTAAGTGAGTATCCATTGGATAAAGATAAAAGATAAAAGTGAAGAGATAAAAGTGAAAACCAAAACCCTTTCTTAAAAGGAGTAGGAGTAGGTAAATAGATGAATTTTAATGAAAACCTGTAGAAATTCTGAATTTTATATTATTAAATTATTAACTAGGTTAATTAATTGTTACCACAAGGTTAACAAATTGCTATACTAGGTGAATGAAAACTATTCTTTTTAAGTAGACTTCATATTTGCAACTTATTTAAATAAAACTGTTTATGAGTGTATTATTTAAAAAGTATCAAAAGACCCTATTTCTTTTTTTACTTTCTGCTTTTTTAGGGTTAACGGCTAGTTATGCTCAATCTATTAAAGGAACTGTAGTGGATGCACGTTCCGGTGAGCCTTTAGTTGGTGCCAATGTTTCCATTAAAGGAACGGCATATAAATCCATTGTAAAATTAGATGGTAGTTTTTTGTTTAAGTCTATTGCTCCAGGCACCTATGAATTAACAGTGGACTATGTTGGTTTTAAAACTGAAACTTTTGAAAAATTTACGCTATCTCAAAATGGTACAAAAGAGATCAACATAAAACTTCATGAGTTATCATCGAAACTAACTGATGTTACTGTTGTTGGTGCTACTAGTAAAGAATCAGACAACTTTGCGAGACGTTTAGAAAGAACTGCAGAGCCTGTAATGAACGTGATGTCTGCGAAGACCATACAATTATTACCGGATATTACAGTTGCAAATGCTTTGCAAAGAGTAAGTGGTGTAACAATAGAAAAAAGTGGTTCTGGTGAAGCACGTTACCCGATTATTCGTGGTATGGAAAAAAGATATATTGCTACAACTGTTAATGGAATAAAGATTCCAAGTCCAGATAACAGAAGCAGATACATTCCGCTTGATCTTTTTCCTTCTGAATTATTAGAGCGTTTAGAAGTTAGTAAGAGCTTAACTCCAAGCATGGAAGGTGATGCCATTGGAGGTTCTATCAATCTGGTAATGAAAGATGCACCCGCAAAATTTTTATTGCAAGCGAATGTGTCAACAGGTTATAATAATTCTTTCAATTCTGGTGGGTACGATAAATTTAGTCCAAGCTCTATCAGCAAAGAGTCTCCAGCAGAAATTCATGGTAATACCTATCAAGCAACTCCGGCTGATTTGTCTAATCAACATTTGAATTATACAAATGTAACCAGACCGATGAATACAACAGCAGGCTTAACTATTGGAGATCGTATTGGAAAGAATAAAAAATTAGGGTTTATAGTTTCTGGTTCTTATCAGAATATGTATCGTGGAACTTCTTCTAATTTCTTCTTGCCAAATGCACAACCAGGGTTAAACAATATTCCTTTGTTCTCTGATTTGCAATTACGTGATTATTCAGTACAAAGTAAGCGTGTTGGCGTAAACGGAAAGTTGGACTATCAAATTAATAAGCACAATAAAATTGCCCTTGTCAATACTTTTGTTCGTTTAGATGATTATCAAACAAGAATCATCTGGGATACCGTAGCATTAAACTCTGTGGTTGATAATTCATACAGAAGTCAATGGCAATATCAAACTATTTATAATAGTACTTTATTAGGTACCCATGAATTGAGCCCATCTCTGAAACTTGATTGGAACTTAGCTTATTCAAAAGCAAATAATCATGTGGCAGATCAGGCTTCATTTACACATCAATATGCGATTGTTGCTACAAGCTTAACTACCGATAAATTACAATCAAACTCGCATTTGTGGCAGCACAATAGCGACCAGGATTATTCTGGTAGTTTTAATATTACAGAAAACAACGAAATCTTCGGGAAATCTTTAGAGTTAAAAGTAGGTGGTTTGTTACGTCAAAAGAAAAGAGACAATTTCTATAACACATATAGTTTAAGTCCAGTTTTGAATGCAGTTTATACAACTATCAATGCAGCACAATTTATCTTTAAAACACCGGCAGATGGCATTCCCTCAATCACTGGAAACAATTACACTTTCAATGAAAATATAGGAGCTGGTTATATTCAAGGAAAATTAGCATTGTCTAGTAATCTAGAAGCTTTGGGAGGATTTAGAGCTGAATTTACACACCAACGTTACAATACGCAGTTGACACAGGATGTGTATGCAAAATCAGGTACGATTGATTATTCTGATTTGTTACCAAGTTTACAGTTTAAATATTCTTTATCGCGTAACCAAAACTTACGGTTCTCTTATTACAAAGCATTGGCTCGTCCAGGTTTTGCAGAATTAATTCCAGATGGTATTGATGGTGAATTCTTTAAAGAAATTGGAGATCCGGTTAATTTAATGCATTCAGTGGCAGATAATTTAGATATCCGTTATGAATTATATTCTAAAACGGCAGATCAAATTTTATTAGGTGTTTTTTATAAAAATATTAAAGACCCAATTGAAATTGCAGCAGTTAAACCACAAGGTGTAAATAGTTTGTACTTAATGCCGGTGAATAAAGGAACTGCTACAAACTACGGTTTTGAAGCGGTTGTTACCAAGTACTTTGGAGCGTTTGGAATTTCTGCAAACTACACTTATACAAAATCTAGTATCACTGATAGTTTGTTGTACTCATTTAGAAATACAGCTGGTGCTATTGTTTCTAGCAAAGTGGAAGAAACAAGACCATTACAAGGTCAGTCGAACCATATAGGTAATCTTTCCTTGATTTATAAGAATCCTAAAATTGGATTTGATTTACAAGTTGCAGGAGTTTATACCGGTGAAAGAATTTCATTCCTGAGTCCTTATTCTGGTTTGAACTATTGGCAATCTCCAACTACAACACTTGATATTTCATTCGAGAAAAGAATCGTAAAGAAATTAACGATTTATGGTAAAATCAACAATATCACCAATGCACCATTTGAGCTAAGCTTACATGAATCGTATAATAATTATATGGCTGCAAGTGGTTCTAGACCGTTGGCTTTACAAACAGATCCAGAAAATAGAATCATTATTCAGAAGGATTATTATAGAACAACCTATTTATTAGGATTAAGATTTAAACTCTAATTTTTTCAAACTAACTATATGCAACAAAAATTTAAATTAAGTATTGTGTTTGCTTTGACAGGATTGATTTTATCATCTTGTACCAAGCAACAAGACTCAAAGAATCTTTGGCAAGCTGTAATTCCACCAGCTGCACCGATTAGCGATGCAGTTTGTTTATCTGGTTCTATCAGCGGTACCATGTTAGCGGGTAAAACGTATAATGTGTGTGGTGATATTTTTGTTAATCAAAACGACTCTTTAATTATCCAGGAGGGTGTAACGATTAATTTCAAAGGAACAACGGTTCCTGTTGGATTAGGTGTGAAAGGAAAATTGGTTAGTCTTGGAACAAAAGAAAAACCAGTATTATTTACTTATCTAGGGGTTACAAAAACAGATAATTTAGGTGCTGATCCAAATACAGATCCAGCATTGAAAGGAAAATGGACCGGTGTAATTGGTGCCACAACATGTCCTCTAATGGTGTTGAAATGGACACGCGTAGAATTTGGTGGTGCAGCTATTAGTTCTGCCATGAAAAGTTTTACTGGAGGCTCAAGTCCATATCCTTTATACTTTGCTAATCCCAATGGAACATTTGTATTAGAAGATTCTTGGGTATATGGAAGTGTGGATGATCCTTGGAGAATCAATGGAGGTAAGATTCATGTAATGCGTAATACTTTTGAAAAATGTGGTTATACAGGTGGTGAGGCAATGAATGCAAAAGCAGGAACTATCGGCGATTTCGCTTATAATCTTTGTGTTGGCATGGCAACAAACGGACCAAAATTGTCTAATATCAACGTATTGCCAGGTGTGCCGGGATCAAATGTTCGGATGTATAACAACACCATCATTAATAGTGGTTATAGAAGATCTGCAGCTGGTAGAGGTGGTTCCATCAATTTTGAAGAAGGAGCTGGTGGAATGGCATACAATAACTTGATCGTGAATTGTAAATTCGGATTAAGAATTGTTGCTAATCCAATTGCAGATACTGCAAATATTAAATACGGATACAATTGGTATTATGCCGATTCTTTAAACGTAGCTAGTCAATTTATACCTTCTCTTTCTGTTAGTACTGCTATTAGTCAACCTAAAGAAACGGACGTTCCAAAGCCATCTACTTATTTACCTACTGGTTGGAAAATTGGGGATGTATATACTGCGCCTAGTTCTATACTTGGTCAGAATAACCCGCAATTTATTAACGGACCGGTACCGATGCCTGCTGGTTTGAAGTTGGGTGATATATCAGTGGTAGGTACTTTTAATTTTGCATTAAAGCCAACCTCGCCTTGTATCAATGCAGGGTTTACAGGTTTTGCTCCACGTGCAGATGTAATTCTAGATGCACGTTATGGTGCAACTGAAATTACTCCTCCCGGAAAAGATATCGGATGTTATCAAACAAATGGTCGAGGTAATCAACACTAATAAAGAAATTTAAAAGCCTGTATTAACCAATACAGGCTTTTTTAATACCCCATATTATGAAATCAGTATTTGCCATTTTATTGTTATGCTTAGCTTGTCATGTAACAAAAGCACAATCAGTATTTGTAAATAAACCTTATGTGCAAATTGGAAATAATGCCTCACCATCTACTTTGAAAATCCTATGGCATGCACCAGATGCAGATGTTAAATGGGAATTAGAGCATCGGTCAAACTCAAAGGCTACCTGGAAAAAAGCAGATTCCATTAATTATACCATTCTGGCACAAGTGAATGTGGTGCCTAATCGTGTGTATCATGCAAGTCTAAGTGCACTCATACCTGGTAATACTTTTCAGTATCGTATTCTTAAAGACGGTGTTGAAGTATTTAGCGCAGAAGCAAAAGCCAGCAAATCTGTAGATCAACCTTATCGATTTGTTGTAATGGGTGATATCGGAGCTGAGACAAGCGATCAAAAGAAATTAGCAGAACAAGCTTATATCGAAAAGCCAGATTTTATAGCAGTTCCAGGTGATATTGTATATGAGAATGGCCTGGTTTCTGAGTACAATAAAAAATTCTGGCCGGTGTATAATGCAGATAAAGCAGATTCAAATGGTGCACCAATCATGCGTTCTATTCCTTTTATTGCTTCAGTTGGAAATCATGATGCAGACATGAGAGATTTAGATAAAATGCCTGATGCATTGGCTTACTATATGTATTTCGATCAGCCATTGAATGGTCCATTAGCGGCAGAAGGTTCTGCTTATGTACCATTATTAAAAGGGTCCGAAAAAAACAAAAAGGCCTTTTACGATGCGGCAGGAGTTACATATCCTAGAATGAGTAATTTTTCTTACGATTACGGCAATGCGCATTGGACAGTAATTGATGCAGATACATATGTTGATTGGACAGATTCCAGTTTAAAAAATTGGGTAATCAATGATCTGGCAGCATCAAAGAATGCCACCTGGCATTTTGTAATGTTTCATCATCCAGGGTTTAATTCAGCATTAGAGCATAACGAACAACAACAAATGCGTTTACTGGCACCTATTTTTGAAAAGGCTAAAGTGGATGTTGTATTTAATGGACATGTGCATAATTACCAACGTTCTTATCCATTGTTTTTCAAGCCAATCAGAAATGGAACATTATTAGTTGGCGGAAAGGATAATAAAACGGTGAGGGGCAGGGTAGTAGTAGGTAAATGGACACTTGATAAAAATTATGACGGAATCACAAATACCCATCCTAAGGGAGTGATTTACGTGATTACTGGAGCGGGAGGACAAGAACTTTATAACCCGGAACAAGAAAACGATCCTGATACATGGCAGAAGTTTACTAATAAGTTTATTTCAACTGTACACAGTATAACTAGTGCCGCAGTAAATGGTAATAAATTGGTCATCCGCCAAATAGATACGAACGGAAAAGAGTTAGATAAATTTGTTGTGGAGAAATAATCAGTGTTGTTTTTTTTTGAGTTAGTAGTCCCTTTCACTTTTAGCAGGTGAAGGGGATTTTTTTTTAGTGAAAAGTGAAAAGTGAAGAGTGAAAAGTGAAAAGTGAAAAGTGAAAAGTGAAAAGTGAAAAGTGAAAAGTGAAAAGTGAAAAGTGAAAAGTGAAAAGTGAAAAGTGAAAAGTGAGGAGTGAAATGGAAGTTGTGAAAAAAAAAATTTCCCCTCCATCGCATGCGATGGAGGGGACGCCGATCCCGAGCATTCGGGATACGGCTGGGGTGGTTTAAACTTTATTATTAGTACATTGATTATTTATTTAGGAATACTGATTGATTATATATTTTTTTAACTTCATTTAAATAAATACTATGAACTGGTATGCAATCGTAATAATTGGAATTGTAGTAATTGCATTAATTACTTTTTTGATTTACCGAAATCAGAAAGATGAAAAAGATTTGGAGGAAAAATTGAATGATGATTATACTAAACCTATCCATGAACATATTGATACGGAGATAGATCGGAAAACTTAAAAGATAACCACCCCGCCGAATCCCGAGTGCTCGGTATCGGCTGCCCCTCCTATTCGCAAGCGATCAGGAGGGGTGCAATTATTTTTTTTAATTTTTATTTTTCAATTCACAAGTAAATCTTCACATTTCTCTTTCCACATCTTCATTTTTGAATTTTTACTTTTGAATTTTAACTTAAATTACTGGTTCTCCGGAGTTGAGTAATTAAAATTATCGCCCTCTTTTTCTTTTGGTTTAAATTTTAGTTTTCCAAATTTATAAGTAAAGGTTACGCCAAAAGATCTATAGGGGGTAAAGCGATAAATATCAGAATAAAAGTCGGGTGTATTCTGCTGACTATACTGCTTCACATATTTATTAAATGGATTTACAGCGATCAGGCCGAGACTGGCTTTTGTAGAAAATTGTTTGCGTAATGCAAATGTGTAACTATATACATCAGCTTGTTTTCCCTGCCAGCGCATTCCCAAATTGTAGTTGCCAAAAAATTCAGCAGATAAATTTTTAGATATAAGATAACTTAAATTGGCACTCCCTCTTAAACCAAATGCATTGGTAATGGCAGGAGTGGTATTTGGATTATTTAAGTGACGATTATAAATCTGAAGATTTGGACGAAGGGTAACTTTTTTTCCAAATGGAATGGAACCAGCGATATTTACGCCAGCACGAACCTCAGCTGCAATGGTAGCACGCGTTGTAACAGTAACATCTGTATAAATACTATCTCCAATTTTATAAGTAGGATAGTATGTGATATAGGGTTTGATATCAGGACTATTTCTTTGATAAAAAGCAGTGATGCTGATATTTCCACCAGCTTCAAAACTCTTATTATAGCTCAACTCAAACTTGTTTCCAACCTCTGGCTCCAGGTTAGGATTGCCTGTTGTGATATTATGAGGGTCAGCCAAATTCATAAAAGGATTCAGGTCTCTA
>Ga0194037_1003057_pt1 | contig 10621 bp, 13 predicted proteins | sample JunL306m_MetaG_FD_148653 | JGI IMG/M metagenome (GOLD analysis project Ga0194037, IMG submission 148653) | Anoxic zone freshwater microbial communities from boreal shield lake in IISD Experimental Lakes Area, Ontario, Canada - Jun2016-L304-6m | ecosystem: Environmental > Aquatic > Freshwater >...
GGAATAGACCTCGTGGCGCTGACCTGGGAAGGCGACTACTGGGCAATTCAATGCAAATGTTTTGAAGCTGCCGCCACCATCGACAAACAGGCGGTTGACTCCTTTCTCTCCACCTCAAGCCGGGAGTTTAAAAACCACAAGCTGCAAACCGCAGCCTTCTCCCAGCGGCTCTGGATATCAACCACCAACAAGTGGGGCCCGAACGCCAATGAGGCCATCAAGAACCAGAACCCGCCGGTTGCAAGAATCAATCTCTACGACCTGGAGCGCTCCCCGGTTGACTGGGCAAGCCTTGAGCAGGGCATAACCGGCGAAGCGGCACGCACACCCAAAAAAGAGATCAAGGCGCACCAGCAGACCGCTATCGACAATGCGCATGAGCATTTCACCACTGCCGACCGGGGCAAACTCATTATGGCGTGCGGCACCGGCAAAACATTCCACAGCCCCGCATCCCCCTCGTCGAAGAGCCCCGCCACTTCTGGAGCTTCAGCAAAGCAGGCCGCCAGCTCTCCGACCTCCACCTCAACTACGAAACCGTTCCGCCCTCACAGGCATCGAAATTGGCCACTTCACCGTCGAAAAAATGCGCTTCCCCAAAAAAGGGCAGAAAGAGACTATCATCTACAACAGCGCCATCGAATGGATCATGGAGCGCTACCAACTCACCACCCACAAAGAGAGCAACATCACCAACAACCCCAACGACTGGGCTAAAGAGGTTGGAAATCCCCGCTATATTCTTGATTTGCTGCTGAGCGTCATCAATGTGAGCGTGAAGAGTGTAGAGATTGTTGAGGGGTTGCCGGAATTGAGGTTTGAATAGAAACAAGGATAACCACATAAAACGTTATAGCAATGGCAAATTCTGAACACCTCGACATACTCAAACAAGGAGTTAACGTATGGAATAAATGGAGATCAGAAAATCCTGATGTAATTCCTGATTTATCATATTATCATTTTTCAAGCTTCGATTTTTCAAACTTTGATCTTAAGAAAACGAAATTTTTAAGTTCCAATCTTCATAAAACGAACTTCTCAGGTGCTAACCTTGAAGAAGCTGATTTATCATTTGCGATACTATCAGAATCTCTTCTATCAAATGTTCATTTAGCTGGCGCTAATTGCTTAGATGCTGACTTAGCATATACTGATCTATCAAAAACTTTTTTGGCAAAAGTTAACTTTTCTGGTTCTTGCCTTTTAAACACTAACTTTAGCAGTGCTCATACTATGTATACAACATTTGCAGATGTTGATCTAAGCACTGCAATTGGGCTTGATTCAGTTACACACACAGGACCATCAACAATAGGGATTGATACTATTTATAATTCAAAAGGCAATATCCCAGAAGTATTCCTCCGTGGCTGCGGCCTGCCAGATGAATTTATCGAATATATCCCCTCCCTAACAGGAAAAGGCATCGAATATTATTCCTGCTTCATCAGTTACAGCCACAGGGATGATGACTTCGCCACACGCCTGCATAACGATTTGCAGGCAAAGGGTGTTCGCTGCTGGTTCGCCCCGCATGACATGAAAATTGGTGACAGAATACGACCAACCATCGACGAATCAATCCGCCTTCATGACAAGCTGCTTTTGATTCTGTCAGAACACTCAGTACAAAGCGACTGGGTTGAGCATGAAGTTGAACACGCCCTCGACCTCGAAGGAGAGCGTAAAAAAACCAGTCTCTTCCCGGTACGAATTGATAACGCTATCATGGAGAGCAAAACCGGTTGGGCCGGAAACGTGAAACGCCAGCGACACATCGGCGACTTCACAGAGTGGAAACAGCACGATGCCTACCAGGCAGCATTCGACCACCTCTTGAGGGATTTGAAAGCTGGGTAATATCTCTCATTACTCACAGTTGTGAGAGCTGTTCACTGATACCAGCCTTTAGCACAATGTACTTGTTTTATGCCGAGCTGGAGCTCGGCGTTCCCAGGGGGATGCGGAATTTGAAAGCCTGAATGCAAGAAAATGTTTCAGTCATGAAAAGCGCTGTTTTCTGTTGCATTTCATAACTGAACGGATAGACGCTACCATTGAAGAGCTGTACCAACGCCTTATCACTATCCCGTATATTTTATTTGCAGATTTATAGCATATAAGGTATAATAATTCATGACGTATGTGATTGATTATTACAATAGCTCCGTCAAGAAAGAGATCGACGGATGGCCGAAGGGGATAAACGCTTGTTTCTTGAGGATTACCAAACAAATGGAGCGTTCCGGCCCTAATCGGGACTACCCTATACTCGACCTTTCGGTGACGGTTTGTTTGAAATCAGGGCAAAAGGCCCTGAAGGTATTGGGCGAGCATTTTTTTGCTCTCTTGTTGACCGCCAGATAATCATTTTACACGGATTTATCAAAAAGACACAGAAAACCCCTCTCAAGGAATTAAACCTCGCCAGAAAACGGCAAAAGGAGATTCACTCATGAATATTGATAACACCTATAACCCTGTACGGCTCAACCCTGGTGAAGAGGTCGCCGAAAAATGCGCCAAAGATCCAGAATTCAGGATAGCCTATGACGCCCTGGAAGATGAATTTGCCGCACTGGCCGCTCTGTTGGATGCGCGGTTACAGGCAGGACTCACACAAGCACAAGTAGCATCGAAAATGGGCGTGTCGCAACCTGTTCTTGCCCGCATTGAGTCCAGTCTTGGCAAGCAGGATCATTCGCCCTCACTCAATACCTTGCGCAGGTATGCAAGCGCCTGCGGGATGAAACTGGTCATTCAGATGGTCAAACCAAACGCACAGTAATCGTATTTATAGAATCCACATTATTCCAAGTTCAAACGTTGTTCCGGTTCGCCCTGTGGTGCACGTTCAAGCGGCTCCCCTTTCCCCTGCACACCATAATAGTCCCGATACCAAGCCACAAAACGCTTGATGCCCTCAGGTACGGTGGTCTCCGGCTTGTAGTGAACATCCTGAATCAGTTGATCAACGTCTGCATAAGTATCGGGCACATCGCCGGGCTGCAGTGGCAGGAACTCTTTTATGGCCGTGCGGCCAAGCTGTTCTTCAAGAGCTTTGATGTAATCCATCAGCTCAACAGGATTACTGTTGCCAATGTTATAGACCCGCCAGGGGGCTTTACTTGTCGCCGTATCGGGCTTGAGACCTGACCATTCGGGGTTTGGTTCAGCAACGTGGTCAAGCGTTCTCAGAACCCCCTCGGTAATATCATCAATAAAGGTAAAATCGCGACGATGCTTGCCGTAATTGAACACCTTGATTGGCTTGTTCTTCAGAATGGCATCGGTAAAGAGGAAGAGTGCCATATCGGGCCTTCCCCAGGGGCCATAGACGGTAAAAAAGCGGAGAGCGGTGGTCGGCAGATTGTAGAGATGGCTGTAGGTATGCGCCATCAGCTCATTGGCCTTTTTGCTGGCAGCATAGAGTGAAAGCGGATGATCGACATTGTCATGAACCGAAAACGGCATGGTTTCGTTGGCACCGTACACCGAGCTTGAAGAGGCGTAGACCAGATGTTTCACCCCATTATAGCGACACCCTTCAAGTATATTGAGAAAGCCCACGATATTGCTTTCAACATAGGCATGGGGATTCTCAATTGAATAGCGAACTCCCGCCTGGGCAGCAAGATTAACCACACGCTCAAACTCACCTGTTTTAAACAGCTCCTCCATGGCGCTCCGGTCAGCAATATCAACCTTAACAAAGGTAAACCCCTCATAAGGCTCAAGCATTGCCAGCCGCGCACGCTTGAGTGAAACATCGTAATAGTCGTTCAGGTTATCGATGCCGGTGACCTGCTCTCCCCTTTCAAGTAGCCTTTTGCAGACATGAAATCCTATAAATCCGGCCGCACCGGTCACCAGTATCTTCATTGCATTTAATCTCTAACGAGTTTCAGCCGCATTCTGACCGGCGTTTGAAAAATTTTGCTTTTTTTTACTCATAATAAAAACAATTTTCCACCCTGACAAGGCAAAAAATGCTCTCCATCTTCATTCCCAATGGTTTACGTTCTTATCCTACAGTTAGTTGGTCTTTTTCAATGTTATTCCTGATTGAGAAATCGTTCGAAAAAACAAGAAATCCAGCCCGCCCCTCATTGACGCAGCCATAGAAAACGATCCGATCCAGCACGGCAAGAATTGCAGAGCCGCTGCCTCTATGAAAGAATCATGGCTGAAATTGAGGTTTTCATAGTGGTTACTTCAGGAAAAAGCATTTTTTGGTAAACTTTTAGAGGCTCTTCTTATGTTGTAATGAATAAGTAGAAGTATAGTATTGAGGAAATTTAGTAGTGAGTCGGGTGATCATGGTTTGAAGCATTGTGTTTGATGCAATTATTTTTTATGGCCATGTCCAATATTATTCTTTTTCAAACGTTCTTCGTCTTTTTCATTTTTTACGGTCACGAATGGAAAGGAGTCTTTTATGATGAAAAAAAAGTTTGTCATTGTACTTTTAACCGCTATAACTCTTTTGGGTTACGTATCGGGTTATGCCGTTCCCCTTGAAGGAGAAATTATTAAGTCAATCAATGGGGGGGTTGATTCATTTGGGGGGAACCTCTGGCATTCCAGTTATATGAATTTGACCACGCCCCGTAACTTTATGAAGGGAGAGCAACTAAAGATTACGCTCCGTGGCAATGCCAGGTGGGTGTACATCAGATTGTTGCCCGTAGGTGCTAATGCCACAATTCCAATTGGGATTATTGAAAAAAGAATACATGTTCCTCCAAATAAAGTGATCACTGTACAACTTGAGAGTACCCATCCGAACATCCGGCAAGTATCTGTTCACTCTGGACGACAAGCGTTTGGAAAAGGAATAAGTCTCTTTAATGACAATGCCGATATTGTCAGTATTGATGTTTCTATGGAAAAATAAAGAGAGGGTATATTACGTTATTCCCTTTTTATTCAATACCTTCCATACAGTGCTCCTAACTTCGGGTTCCGGCTAATAGCGAACTCTTAAGTAACTCGTTGTTTCTTGACTTGACAAATCCATCAATAACGATCAAGATGAAAAACAGCTTTTCTTCCGTAAAGAGGCTCACTCTTTTTCTGCTTGTATCGTATCTCTTTTCCGCCTGTGCCGCCCAGAGTCCCGCGCTTTATCACGCTGACCTGGAAAAAGCGTACCATAGTGCAATACTTGATGCAGAAAAAGCAGAGCCATCCGAGATATCGAAAAATCTCGTGGCAGTTGTCCCTTCAAACCCCCAGTTGATATGGAAGAACAAGAATGATGCTCAAAATGCAAGAATATTGGTTGTTACCTGGACTGACTATAATGGCTATGATGATAAAATCGGTCAATCTCTCAATCTGTCAAGAGAGGTATGGGTAACAACCGCACCAGAAATCAAGGTTTTTTGTAAAGCCCTGAAAGAAAACAAAGTGTTGCGCCTTGAACAGCTTTTGGGACTTCCACCGAGAGCAGGAAAAACAAAGTTTGTGGAAATGTGGGTCAAACCGGGCGATCTTTTCAGGCCAAGTGCCGACCCGGAGATTAGTGACAGTGAGGCAGAAACAGAGTTCCGGACAGCCAATAAATTTGTGAAGGTCAGTGACGACTATGTCAAATGGTACAATGAGTTGAAGATGAAATCTTATGGAGACAATGGCTATCCGTGGACCAGACTGGGTTATACTTATGACTGGGGAAATAACCGTCGTCATATCGGATTAAGTGAATTTGTTATTATGCCAGGCGCAACTGTCGAAATCAATACGATTTCATCAACAATGGAATATTGATTTTTAAAGCCTCGCACCCCCGGAAATTTCGATAATCTGCCCTGTAATGAACGATGCATCATCAGACGCAAGAAAGAGAGCGCACCGTGCAACGTCTTCCGGTGTTGCGACACGACCGAGGGGATAACGTTGTGCGCATTCATTGCGGAGCATCTCCCACCGTTCGGGCCCGAGAGCCCTGACAAAGGCAGGAACCTCGACAAGAGCTGGCGCAAGTGCATTGACCGTTATGCCGTAACGACCGAGCGACATGGCAAGCGAACGGGTAAAGGAGTAAATGCCGCCTTTAGACGCTGAGTAGGAAAACTGGTTCGGACTTCCCCGGTAAGCAAGCGAGCTCATATTAACAATTTTTCCAAACCCCTGAGGCTTCATCATTCTGGCAGCTTCACGGCAGGAGATAATGCAGGATTTAAGATTCAAATCAAGATTGGCGCTCATTTTCAGGTAGTCAATCTCCTCCACATCGGCTGACGGTTCATTGTCGCCACCGGCAATGTTCACCACTATATCAAGTTTTCCATACCGCTCAGCTATCTGCCGGTAGAGTGCCGCTATCTCCTCCTCTCGCGTTACATCGGCCAGCAGAGACATCCCGCTCCCGCCTCTGCTTTCAAGAAGCTCAAGGGTTTCAGTACAGCCGGTAAGATTGATATCACTGGCAATAACTGCAGCTCCTTCCGCAGCAAAACAGAGTGCCACTGCCCTGCCGATTCCGCCTGCCGCTCCGGTGACGAGTGCAATTTTTCCAATTAGACGCATAGTAGTTAACTAGTTACCAAGAGGTTGATCCGCCGATTACTCCCCTTCTTTTCAATTCCCAGAAACACTTCGCTGTCGCCTGAATATCATTGGCGGCATTGTGCATTTCATGAAATCCTGTGCCAAACAATGTCTGATGCAGTTCAGACAATTTCGGCCATTTATTGCCATAGGGGCCTTTAAGTGCACAAAAATCAGTGCTGCATTCCATTGTGCATATCTTCTTTTTTGATGGAAGGAGATTCTGCATTCCTGCTCTTATGAGTTCACTGCCCACAATCTTTTCATCAAAACTCAGATTGTGCGCCACAAGAACCTCTGCCTCAATTGCAAGTTCTTGAAATAACTGAAGAACCTCCTGTATGGGGCGGCCCTCGACTTGAGCTCGCTGCGTCGAAATACCATGAATCCGATACGCGCCAGATGGTATCACAAAGCCGTCTGGTTTTATGATATAGTCGCCGGCAGATATGTTCTTGCCATCAGCAGCCGAGTATAAAAACGCCAACTGCACCATCCTTGGCCAGTTATCGACATCTGTCACCGATGCTCGCCAGTTTCGGGGTAGCCCTGTGGTTTCGGTATCAAAAAATAGATACATTTTTTATGAAAACATTACACAGCGATCTCAAAACGGACAATCATCATTTGCAATCACGCTCTCGTTCCGACTCTCAAAAACCGGTGGTTCCCAGGATCCAGGTTCCTCGGAGTAAGAGGTATCCGGCTGATTGACCCCCTCTACTTTCCATCCCTTGACGTCGGTATACCACTTGCCGTTGAACTCCCTGCTTTCAATGTCAAACGAGATTGTGAGTTTCGATCCCACCTTCAGCAAATTCCGGTCATACTTCTCTCCCCACAATGATATGCAGACTTTTTTCGGATACTGCCCTTCAGTTTCGACAATAATGTCCTGTTTTTTCCATGTTCCATTCTTGCCATTACCCGTCTGTTCAGGAAGAATTGCTGATAGTTTTGCGGTGATTTGCATAATAATTATGAAGAAATTGATTCGTTATTAAACTGTTTTTATGTCACTCCGGAGGTTGATGGTCACATAATAAACCGAACATCCGTAAACACAACCGGCAACACCAAGGAGGAGATTGTTTTCCAGAAAGAATGCCAATAAAATTGCTGTCGCCGAGAGAAGGAGCACTGTAAGCTGTTGAAAGGCTTTTTTCATGACCTCCTCACCAAGCAGTGCAGAAAGTGCTGTCTCGCTTCTGAGCGTTTCAAGCGAGTTTGATCGAACAATTGATGGAATGACAATATAGATCATGCCGATAAAGGAAAAGGTAATCCAGCCGAGCAGGGCTGCATGCGTATGGGAGTGATAAATCCACATTCTGTCGAAACGCAAGGGAGGCACCGTACCAAAATGAATCCCCTTCAAAAAGTAGATATTCATGATGCCGTATCCGCTGGTTGCAAAAAGAAGGGCAAGGCCGCTCAACAAAAATGCAAGGGCAGGATGATGAAATTTGGTATGGAAAAAGTTGTTGAGGTAAACAGCAAAACTGCCAAGCAGACCCATCACACCAAACAAAAGAAAATGGCTGATCAGCATCATGCCAAGATAGTACTCCGCAAGAATAACCATCAGAAAAAAGAGAACACCACCAACAAAAATATAAAACCAGAGACTGAAAAGCCGTTTTGCCAGTTCCCGTTTTGATGATCTGCTCCATGCGTAGGTATAGAGAAACCCCATCACGCTGATACTGAGTGGAAATGAAGAGCCAAGAAAGTAGGATGACTGGGTTACAAAAAAGGGAATAATTCTCTGATCAGGAAATGCCTCTTTAAGGCCAAGAGTAAAAAGGCCAAGGTTGGCAACGAGCAGAAAAAGAACATCAAAAATGTAGTAGCGCACAGAAACTTCGTTCCAGATTTTCGGAACTGAAAGGGTGGTAAAAATCTCCCTGAGCGGCCCTGCAACAACAACCATAAGCAGTAGGCCTGTAACGGCTTTCAGCAGGGGCCAATCCATGAAAACGGCAATGGTAATCATGACCAATGAGAGCAGAACGGCATAAATATAGCGCAACTGCTTTGCTGGATTGATCTTCAGTTCAGAATAGATTGCGGCCGTCAGGTAGCGGTTGAGAATGAGTATGGCAAGGTTGCCGAATCCGATAAAAAAGAGATACGGATGCAGCTTCAGGAGAAACATATTCTCCATCACTGCACCCGCTGCCCCCAAAAGAGAGGCAACAGCAATAACAGTCACGGAAACAGTGAGGAAAAGCCTGGCAACACTGCTTAACTCTTCATCAAATCGGTTCGGCTTCATTCAGGTCAGATTTTTTAATTTTTTCAATTCCAGTACAGCAATCACTGAGAGTGCAATCAGCGAGACATTCAGCGTCAGAGGATTGAATGGTAAAGAAAACATTGTTGGCTCGAACAGGGCTACAAAACAAAGAAGGCCGACCAAAGACACCGCATTGAGCCAGAACACCCAGCTCCATCTGGCCACAAGCAAAAAAAGTCCGAATACAATCTCTGCAACACCCATCCACAATACAGCTTCACAAGCCCACTGATACACTGGAATGATATGGCCCAGCAGCTCTGTTTCTCCACTGCTTTGACAAACTATTTTGGGAACAGCGCCCTGATAAACCCATGAAAAGGCAAGCGCCGCACGGCACAACAACAAAACCGGAGTCTGATTGGAGAAAAAGCGCATTACCGGTCGCAGGTTAATGAAATTACAAAAAAATGGCTACACGGCCTGTTTCCTCTTCAGCTTTGATAATTTGCCTTGCATCTTGTCAAACCAGACATAAACAACCGGAATAACCAGCAGGGTCAGAAACATTGAACTAAAGAGGCCGCCGACAAGAGCAACGGAAAGCCCCGACTTCCATTCTGATCCTGAGCTTTGAGAGAGCGCAATAGGGAGAAGCCCGAAAATCAGTGTCAAGGTGGTCATGAGAATGGGACGCAACCGCTCTTTTGCCGCTTCAAGAATAGCCGCAGAAAGCTCCATACCCTCGTCGCGGAACTTGTTGATGAAATCAACCAGCAGAATAGCGTTTTTTCCAACAAGCCCGATAAGCATGATCATACCAAGAATAGTGAAAATACTCAGTGATTTACCGGTCATGGCCAGAGCAAAAAGCGCCCCGATAATGGCCAGGGGAATAGAAAACATCACCACCATCGGCCAGATCCAGGAGTCATACAAAGCAACCATAATAAGATAAACAAAGATAATGGCAACAAGAAAAGAGAGTAAAAGTGTTGAGTTTGACTCTCCCTGCCTTTTGAGATCAGATTCATAAGCATAGCTCACCGTCGAAGGCATGAGAGAATTTTTTTTCATGTTCGCCATAATCCTCTCAATCTCTTTACCGATACTCCCCACAGGACGACCAACCACCTGTGCCTTGACCCATACAGCATTGTTTCGATCCTTCCGCTGCAACTGCGTATAACCCCGATCCTGTTCAAAAGTGACAAACTGACCGAGACGAACCATATCGCCCTGCGAAGAGCGAAAGGTAATCTCTGAAAGCATCGAAGTATCCTGACGATAGTATTTGTCGAGCATGACTCTTATATCGTATTCATCTCCGCCATCCCGGTATTTTCCGGCTTCATCTCCGGCATAAGCGGTCCGCAATGCGGCTCCTACATCGGCAATAGAGATTCCAAAGGTGGCCATTTTTTCACGATCGACGATAACACGCATTTCGGGACTTCCGATCTGTGAAGTCAATTTGATATCGGCTGTCCCTGAAACAGTTTTGAGACTGTCTCGCAATGCTTCGGCCACACGGGTTACCTGACTTCTCAGAGGGCCGCTGATAATAACAGCAACCGGGGTTTCATTCGCTGTTCCAAAAATTCCGATAGGGTTGATGCTTGCCTTGAGGCCGGCAATATCCTGCAGATTGAGGCGAATTGCCTGCATAATGGTATCTGTCGATCGGGTACGCTCCTCTTTGGGTGTCAGCCTGACATTGATCTCGGAAATATTGTCGGCGCTCTGGTTGAAAAAGCCTTCGCTTGAAGCGCCGACATTAACCATCACCTTTTTCACTTCAGCCATTGACGTGAGACGACGTTC
>Ga0194037_1003058_pt1 | contig 10618 bp, 5 predicted proteins | sample JunL306m_MetaG_FD_148653 | JGI IMG/M metagenome (GOLD analysis project Ga0194037, IMG submission 148653) | Anoxic zone freshwater microbial communities from boreal shield lake in IISD Experimental Lakes Area, Ontario, Canada - Jun2016-L304-6m | ecosystem: Environmental > Aquatic > Freshwater >...
CTCAACCGCAACAAAACGTCGCAACCAGCACTGGCGGTAATGCCGCGGTCGCGGGAGCAACCACCGGCGGCGCCGCGACCCCCGCCAAGGCCGCGGGCTCGGTGCATCCTCCCTATCAGGAAAAACGATGCGCCGACTGTCACGACCGGACCAAGCCGACCGGGATGCTCTATCCGAAAAACGAGCTCTGCCTGACCTGCCACGATTATATAATTGACGCCAAGTTCACTCATGCGCCCGCCGGCTCCGGCTGGTGTGTAATGTGTCACCTCCCCCATGACTCGACGCTGCCGAGACTTCTGAAGGCGGAAAAGGGCCAACTTTGCGGCGCTTGTCACACGGAGCAGCGCTTGTTTTCGACGCTTCATCAAAGGATGGCCCAGCAACAAATGGCCTGTTACGACTGCCACAACCCTCACGCCGGCGACAACCGGTATTTCCTTAAGTGACCGGAACGCCTGGATGAGACGCATCGCGCGCAGCTTCACCATACTGCTTCTACTCTCCGTAGTCGTGCCTCTCTCGGCATGGGCGCAGCAGCGCGGCCTGTTTTTGATCCGGAATCCGCTTCAATATGTTGATGTCACCTATGAATTTCGTAATCTCAACGGCGGCGGCGCCAGTTCGTCCACACATATCCTCAGACCGGAGTATCATCTCGGCTTTGATTACGCGATCTACGATCCCGATATTCTGGTCGGCTCAGCGAGCGTCACCGGCAAGGCGGAAGGATCGGCATATTCCTCTTCATCCGGCGCCTCCGGCGCCAGCACTTCATTTCGGAAGCGTCATGCCTTCTTTCCATTCTGGTATTCCTCTTCATCCGGCTCCTCCGGCGCTTCCGGCTCCTCCGGCTCCAGCGCCGAACTCGGCTTTGTTGAGTACAACATCTCCGGTACCGTGCTGAACCGCAAGCCGGTCAGTTTTGATTTTATCTCGCGGTATCACCTTGACACGGCGCAGCCGCAATTCTCCCCCTCGTACAATATCCATACCTACTACTCCAAGGCGGGGACACGGTACAAGGGACCCCTCCTTCCCACCTCCCTGAGCTACTCCGCCATAACCACCCGAACGGCCGGACTCAGCAACAACACGACGACCCACAACAGGCTTCTCACCCTGGAATCGAACCATACATACCGTAACCTGAGCGTCACGAAGCTCAACTTTACCTATAATAATCTGGAGAACACGCAGTCGTACCAATCATATGCCACACAGCATTCATACGCGGCGGTGGATATCAGCAATAACCTTGCCTTGAATCTGCCGACGAAATCATTTTTTCTTGGTTCAGGTCTGAATCTGCAGAAGGACTATGGAGATTACTCCGGAACGACCCTGCAGTGGCGAGAGACGTTCACCGCCCGTCTGGGTCGGGCGCTACAGACCGGATTAAACTATAACTATTACCGTATCGACCGTACCGCGTCCAAACAGGCGACGAATAATGTTGAGGGGTGGGTGGAGCACCAGTTGTACAGCAGCCTCCGCACCCGCCTCGCGGTCAAGGGGAATTACGATTCCTATGATATCGGTCATATCAACACCACCACGGGAACCGCCGGAGTCGCCTATGCCAAGCTGATACCCAACGTAGGGATGCTTACTTTTCAGATAAGTGATTCCTATGAGGTGAAGGATCAGACTCTACGCAATACGACCATGTTGAAGCAAAACGAACCCCCCATCACTCTCAATGGCCCTCTTGATAACTATGAACTGCAAGAAGCCAATATTGATACCACGACCATACGTTTCACAAGAGTCGATCATACCCCGCTCCAGTCGCCCGCTTTTACTACCAGGGTGACGGGAACCAAGACCTACATCTCTATCCTTGACACTACGTCACTGCCGCCAACCGTTCTGATAACATACTCCTATGCCGTAAACCAGCAGATCACCTACGGGACCAATACCTTCAACGTCAATGGCAATCTGTCGCTCCTGCAAGGGCGATCTTTCGTGTTCATCAATTATGAACGGCGTGAGCAATACCTCTTCGACGGTCAGCCGACCTACGTTACCCTCGGCTCCAGCTTGACTTTCAGAGGAGGGGGGGAATACCGGTATCAGGATCACACTTTTGGCGCCGAATACCAGAACGTCGACTTCCTGAACAACAGTCGGGACTTGCTGTCCGGCTACTGGCGATATTTCAGGGCCATCGGCCAGTTCAGTGTCAACACCGAACTCAGGGACGCTTATACGTGGTACTCAACAACCGGCGGTGTCTCTTATCAAGCCGATTTCTCGGACAACTCCCTGTCGGCTTTGCTCAATGTCTCGCGCCGATTTTTCAGAAATGGTGTTTTGCAATTTACCGGGAATTATCAGATGCTTCGGGGGGACAGCCCAAACCGGGACGATCTCATGCTCAGGCTCCGGTATACCTGGAGCATGGGGAAATTCATGCTATTATGTGATTTTCAGACATTTATCCGGGAGTTATCATCATCGTCCCAGAACAACAACCATATCAAGTTTGAGGTCAGGCGCTATTTCTGACGACCAGATCGTGAGGGTGAACCCCATGAACACCCTTCTACTCTTGCTGCTGTCGTTCGCTTCGCTCTTGTACGCAGGTTGCGCCGGTGGACCGGCGCCATTGCCGGGCATACGCCTGGATCTGCTCCGCTGGCCGTCAGCCCCGACACCGCCGAAGATCGAGTGGCTCAGGGAGTTCAGAGACCCACGCGACCTGGGGATTGATAAAGGATTCTGGACTCGCATCGCGGAATTCGTATCCGGAGAAGAGCAAACCGGGATTGTCCGGCCGTACGGCCTGTTCGCCGATGATCACGGACGCATTTACGTTGCCGATCCCGGCGCGGGCGTCATGCATCTGTACGATACGGAGCGACGGCGTTCGGTCCGCCTCAAAGGGAGCGATGAACACCCCCTGCGCGTCCCCATCGGGATTGCCGGTGACGGTTCGACAACGGTCTATCTGACTGATTCGGCGTCGGGGATTGTTTTCCGCCATGTAGCGGGGGACGCTCTGCTGCGGCCGTTTATCACGAAAGGGCTGGAGCGTCCCACGGGAATCGTCTGCGACCCTGTCCGGGGGCGGCTCTACCTCTCCGACACCACCCGGCAACAGATCGTCGTCTTCGACCTTGCCGGAAAAGAGTTGTTCCGTATCGGCTCCCGTGGGGCAAAACCGGGAGAATTCAATTACCCGACAGATCTCTGCCTCGACCGGCAGGGGCGACTGGTGGTGACCGATTCACTGAACTTCCGTATTCAGATATTTGCTCCCGATGGTCGATTCATTGCCATGTTCGGTCAAGCGGGGAATAGAGCGGGGTATCTTGCCAAGCCCAAGGGAGTCGCCGTGGATAGTGAAGGGCATTATTACAGCGCCGACGCCCTCCACGACGCCGTCCAGATATTCGACGTTACGGGGCGGCTGCTGCTGACCTTTGGTGTCCGTGGGACCCGGCCGGGTGAATTCTGGATGCCGTCAGGTCTCTTTATCGACAATCGGGACACTGTGTACGTGGCCGATACCTATAATCATCGGATTCAGGTATTTCGCTACCGGCGGGACGCAGCCAACCCTTCAATAAAATCAGACCCGCTTCCCGGCGCCAAGGCCGGGAGCGCCTCTTAGTTTAGTGAGCATACCATGAAACGACAGAACATACTTACTCTGGTACTGACGGCCACGCTCCTCCTCGTTGCCTACGGTGCGTCGTATCCGGCGTTACGGGGTGTCTATGACAGTCCGCACAATTTTTCAGCGTCCCGACAGACCGGCGTCGGCTCTTCCGCTTTCGGATCTACCGAAGAGCGAATTTGTGTTTTTTGTCATATCCCCCATCATGCCAGCGACGTGGAGGGGGCGCTCTGGAGCAGGGATATCTCGGATCAGTCGAATTACCGAATGTACGAATCCCCCACGCTCTCGGCGACGATTGAACTGATGCCGACCGGCGCTTCTCGTCTCTGTCTCGGTTGTCACGACGGCACCATCGCCATCGGCGCCCTGCAAGGGGGCTATACCCTCACCTCCGCGCCATCTCTCCAGGGAAACCCCAATCAATTGGCCCTGGTTGACACCAGCGGGCGGCGCGATCTTTCCGGGGATCATCCCATCTCCTTTTTTTATCCCGTCAAGGATGGTCTGGTTCCCGCGCAGAGTATCGCGAAACCGGTCGCCCTGGCGCCGGGGAACCGGTTGGAGTGTACCGCCTGCCACAATCCCCACAGCAACGACTACGGCAAGTTTCTGGTTCTTGACAACAGCGATGGGATAAAGCTCTGCGCTGCGTGTCACGTAACTCCGGGGTGGGCGGCAAGTCCCTACTCGGCGCACAAGGTTAACATCACGAGCAATAACCTGGGGTGCGGCATCTGTCACGATCAGCACAAGGCGTCCGGTCGGCAGTACCTGCTCAAGAACGGTACAGCGGAGTCCAACTGTCTTACCACGACCTGCCATGCGACCGTGGCGGCGAGCTTCAACGCGGCTCCCGCGTACAGTCACCCCGTCATCAACCAAAATAACCAGATTCATACCCTGATCGAACCGCTGCCGCTCTCCGCCTCACTGAAGCACGTGACGTGCGATGACTGTCATAATCCGCACCAGGCCCAGGCCGTAATCCCCGCGACGCCCCTCACTCTCCTGCCGCCGGACATCAGCGCCAGCGGGCCGCTGAGCGGGGTCCGCGGGGTGAATACAGGGAGCAGCGTCGTAAATCCCGCACGGTATGAATACGAAATTTGCGCACGCTGCCACTCAGGGGGCTCCGCCGCCAACTTTACCGGCGGCTACGGCCCCTCGCCCTTACTACCGCTTCGTCAGGTGCGAGATATCGATGAACTTAACCGCTTCGCGAGCACCAACGCTTCGTTTCACCCGGTCATTCAGACGACACGGCAGTTGCCATCGAGTTTTGCCGTGCTAAGCCTTATCAACGCGACCGTCAACCAGATTATCACCTGCACTGCCTGCCATGTCTCGCATGGCGCAACCTATCCGCATCAGGTACGGTATCGATACGATACAGACTCACTGACGAACCCCAGTTCCTTCAACTACGAGCTCTGCTTTACGTGTCACAAACCGTTTAACGGCTACGCCTCCGGTTTTTCCGCGCATCAGTCCCATGTTTTTCCCACGGGCGTACGCAAACCGGTTCCCTGTTCGGGGTGTCATGACCCGCATGGAGTCAACGTGCCTCACCTGATAAATTTTGACCTGAACATGCTGCCGGCCACTCCCAGCGTGGTACCGAAATATCTCTCGACCGGAGTCGGTACGGGGAGCTGTACGGTCAGTTGTCACACCAAGGGGAATCCGGACATCTATACATATACTTATCCATGAACGTAATTAAGTAAGAAAGGAGGTGGACGTCAGAAGCAGTAAAATGTATAATTTTTCTATCGAACGAATCCGCATTAAACACTTAACAAAGGAGAACCATCCATGAAGAATCAGCTTATGCTCGTCGCAGCCTTGTCTGCCCTTGTAGTTACCTATGCCGGCATCGTTACGGCCGGTACGGCCCCGGCCTCCGGTATTTATGGCTCAAAGCACGACATCCGTACCCTGGCGGGTGTCACCGAGACTCAGGACCGTCTCTGCGCGTTCTGTCACACTCCGCATCACGCCATAGACTCCACCCAAGGGCCGCTCTGGGCGCACACGGTAACGGCCACGCAGACCAATCCCTATTCGAGCCCCTCGTTCGACTCGAAAAGTATTGCGATTGATGACGCCTATCTCGGCGACATCCGTCTCTGTATGAGCTGTCATGACGGCACCGTCGCACCTGACTCCTACTACGGTAGAACCGGCTCCGCCGGCCTCCCCACCGGCTCGACATGGGAAACTCAGCCGATCCTTGGCTACAACATGAGCCAAATCCATCCCATCGGTTTTGATCTTAGCGCGGTTATCGCCGCCGGAACCGGTGTTGGCGGCAGTCCCAATCTCAATTCGAATCTGACCCTTGCCAGTACCTATCGCGGCAACAAAAATACGGCGGTCACTATCGGATCACGCCTCTTTGGCGGTAAGTACATGACCTGCCGTACCTGTCATGATGTCCACAATCAGAAGAATGATACCTCGCTGGCCATCAAGTCCGGTACGCAGCACTTCTTCCTCCTTGGCGGCCAGTATAACTCCGACCTCTGTATCACCTGCCACAACCAGGCAGGCAATAACCCCGGCGCAACCGTACCAGAGTTCTATTAAGAAAAGGGAGACCGTCTCATGATAAAAAAACTGGGACTCCTGAGTCTACTGCTCCTCATCCCGACCTTGGCATCAGCAGGTCTGATTTATTCGTCGACCGCAAAGACGACCAAGCCGAGGGGAACTATTTCTCCGTTGGGGTATACCTCTACCCCCAGTACGGGAACCACGATTTTTACCGTGACCCCTCTGGCGGGCTATACAGTCGGCAGCGTGACTCTGGATGGAGTACCCTTGGCGGCCACCGGACTGAACGCCGGCGGCAAGACCTACACTGTGCCGAACAAGGTCGGGCAACAAAAGGTCGTGGCCGGTTTTGTCGCTTCTTCCGCCCCCGCTCTAGTGGCAACATTAAGCACTCCGCTGACTGTAGTGCGGGATGCCGTCACGAAAAACTATAAACCCTTGGTCATCTCCGGCGCCGCCAGCACCATCAGCCTTCCCGCTACCGTGCAGAACGTCACGTACAGTTGGTCGGTCACTCCGGTCGGCCCGATTCTCTCCAAAACCGGCGGCACGGCCGAAAGCAGTTCCGACCTCACCACGACCTTCACTTTCTCGACGCCTGGGGTCTACACGGTTACCCTGTCGCTTGTCGGCGGTAACATGGCCAGTAGCGCCTCCACGACAGTCATCATGCAGACCGACTCGATAGTTATGTCCAAAGCCTGCGTCGACTGCCATGCCAACAAGTACGCTCAGTTAGCAGCATCAACTCACTTCACTACCTCCGCGAAAGTAATGGGTTGTCCTAACTGTCATAATCCGGGCCTGCTGCTGCCGCATCCGGGCAATAAGGCCACAGCGGCCGGCATCACGTCTGAGTGCCTCACCTGTCACGCCAAGACCACGTACCCCGTGGCGCCGGCAATCGGCCAGTCGCCGCACCTGTCGGTCGTTGACGCCTCCGCCACCAAGGCGCTCTTCGGGCAGTTCACCGCTACAGGGATCTTGCCGTCCCGAATCACCACCAACAACTCCTGTTCAACCTGTCACGCCGCCCATTCAATACAAAATATCGTCAATCAGCGGCAATGGGGGACAAGTAAACATGGCAACACCCAGCCGACCACCATTGCCGGCGGCTCAGTCTTCGGCGCCCCCCAGGTTAACGCGGCCGGATTGCTGCAGGCGCCCGGAACAGACTTCAAATTCAAGGGCGCCGTTGCCGGCGTTACCTACGACAGCAGCCTTTCCCCGACTCAGACTGCTTCGGAGGAATGTGTTCGCTGTCATACCACAACCGGTTTTGTCAACTTTTTTACCTCCGGATACAAGACCATTCAAGCGTGGGGCGTGGCCGGTGACAAAACCAAGGAAGTCATCACCTGCGCGGCCTGTCATAACGACGCCAAGACCATATATTCGTTGGTTAGTCCATTTGGTCCGCTCACCAGCATAGTACGTAAGCCGGTCGCCGCATGGAAGCCGTATCTCGGTTACTCCACTCCGGTCAACCAGAGATCAGGAACCGCGGAAATTCCCGCCAAGTTCGCCCTGATCTCTCCGTACGACTTCACCGTCAGTTCACTCGGTAAATCTGATATCTGTGTCTCCTGCCATAGCCCCGGAGGGGAAAATAAGGTCATGATTTCCGGCAATCTCATCAAGAAACTCAACACTTTCAACAGCTATTCAGTGGTCAGGGCGGACGTGAATTGGGGCATCCACGGGAACACCATCGCCTCTGTGCCGTATCTGACCGATAACGGCTTTGTCTACAAGTTTGACGGAAAGAGCTACGTTCTCGGCACTCACGGCAAGGTCGGCACTGTCGACAAGTACCTCAATCCAGTCTTTCCCGCCACGGGAGCCGCCGGACCATGCGCCGGGTGTCACCTTAACTCGGATAAAACCAATGTCATGGGTGGTCATACCTTTAAAGCATGGAAAAACTTCAGCTCCGTCGCTAACGGCGACGGCTATAAGACCGTATGTCTGAATTGTCACTTCGTTGATGTGCATGACCTGCTTACCGCGGCAAAGACGGGCGCCTTTGCCGCCCAGACTTCTGTCAAGCGGGTTCTGCGGAAGAGTCTCAATCTGGATGTCAACAATGACCTCGTAGCGTCCGCTACGAATCCGATCAGGTTCTACACCGGCCTCGGCAACTTCACCAAAGCCAATGCAAAAAACCTTCAAGGAGCAAACCTGAACGCCGGCATGCCCAACAACTCCTGGTGGCTTCACGGACCGGCGTACACCAGACAGCTCCTCTTTGACTCACTCGATGCGGCGCTGCATGGCGTTCCCACCGGCAGCATAGCCGACATAACTACCGCGTCCGGCTACAACCTCACACAGGAACAGATCACCAGAGCCAGGGATTGGTTCGGCAATAACTATATCAGGCCGTAACCTCCCACACGCACTCTTGACACGGTATTGAGATGAACCCGCCTCGCCAGAGGCGGGTTTTTTTGCTAAAGGTTTATTTTGACACGCTATCGTGTTGTACAGTAGTATTCCCGTCCACAATATATGTAGTGAACCAGATTTACAGGGATGAGGCGGATGAGGATGATAACGGCACAGGAGGTAAAAGGTATGAACGGAGCATCAGTCATTACATGTCACGGAGGAGAATACCGGCATGCCTTGACTGTCCGGCGATTTCCCCGTGGCGGAAGCGCATTCGGGGGGGGGCTGCGGGTACCGAGGGCAACGCTGTTGGCGGTGCTAGCTCTGCTGTGCAACATCCTGATCTTTTTACCATTACGAGCTGAAGCCGAGAGCGTGACCGCCACGGTTACTGTCGGCGGAGACCCCTTGGCCGTGGCGATAAACCCGATCACCAACAAGCTCTACGTGGCTAATTATAGCAACGGCAGTGTGACCGTGATCGACGGAGCGACCAACAGCGCCGCAACGGTCGCTGTCGGAGATCAACCATTTGCGATGGCGGTGAACCCGGTCACCAACAAGGTCTACGTGGCTAATTATAGCAGCAATACTGTAACCGTGATCGACGGGGCGACCAATAGCGCCGTCACGGTCGCCACTGATGGGGTTAGTCCGGATGCCGTGGCGGTAAACCCGGTCACCAACAAGGTCTACGTGGCTAATTATCACAGTAACACCGTGACCGTGATCGACGGGGCAACCAACAGCGCCGCCACGGTCGCGGTCGGCAGCGCGCCTTTTGCCGTGGCGGTAAACCCGGTTACCAATAAGGTCTACGTGGCTAACGCCAACAGCGGCACTGTGACCGTGATCGACGGCGCGACCAACATCCCCGCCACGGTCGCTGTCGGCGGTACCCCCCAGTCCCTAGCGGTGAACCCGGTCACCAACAAGGTCTACGTGGCTAATTGGGGCAGCGACGATGTGACCGTGATCAACGGCGCTACCAACCTTACCGCCACGGTCGCTGTCGACAAATCCCCCGTTGCCGTGACTGTGAACCCGGTCACCAATAAGGTCTACGTGGCTAATAGCGACAGTAATAGTGTGACCGTGATCGACGGAGCAACCAACCTCGTCGCCACGGTCGCTGTCGGCGGTACCCCCCAGTCCCTAGCGGTGAACCCGGTCACCAACAAGGTCTACGTGGCTAATTGGGGCAGCGACGATGTGACCGTGATCGACGGGACGACCAACAGCGCAACGGTCGCCGTGGAGAGCGGACCCTGCGCCGCGGCGGTAAACCCGGTCACCAACAAGGTCTACGTAACTAATTCCGCAAGCAATAATGTTACCGTGATTGACGGGGCTATTAACAGTGTCGCCACGGTCGATGTCGGCGGTGTACCCTGGGCCGTGGCGGTGAACCCGGTCACCAACAAGGTCTACGTGGCTGATTATAACAGTAACACCGTGACCGTGATAGATGGGACGACCAACAGCTCCACTGCGGTCGCCACCGGAATTAGTCCGGATGCCGTTGCGGTAAACCCGGTCACCGGCAAGGTCTACGTGGCTGATTATAACAGTAACACCGTGACCGTTATAGACGGGACGACCAACAACACCGCCACGGTTGATGCCGGAAGTTTCCCTAATGCCGTGGCGGTGAATCCGGTTACCAACAAGGCCTACGTGGCTAACGCGGGCAGCAACGATGTGACCGTGATTGACGGGGCAACCAACCGCGCCGCAACGGTTGCTGTCGGAAGGAGCCCGGACGCAGTGGCGGTGAACCCTGTCACCAATAAGGTTTATGTTGCTAATTATCACGGCGGCACAGTGACCGTGATTGACGGAGCGACCAACAGCGTCGTCACGGTCACCACAGGGATTAATCCGAATGCCGTGGCAGTGAATCCGGTCACCAACAAGGTCTACGTGGCTAATATTACCAGCAACACCTTGACCGTGATCGACGGGGCGACCAACAGCGCCGCCACGGTCGCTGTCGGCGGCGCACCCTATGCCGTGGCGGTGAACCCGGTCACCAAC
>Ga0194037_1003059_pt1 | contig 10617 bp, 8 predicted proteins | sample JunL306m_MetaG_FD_148653 | JGI IMG/M metagenome (GOLD analysis project Ga0194037, IMG submission 148653) | Anoxic zone freshwater microbial communities from boreal shield lake in IISD Experimental Lakes Area, Ontario, Canada - Jun2016-L304-6m | ecosystem: Environmental > Aquatic > Freshwater >...
ACACATGATTGATATCCGCTGTATTTGTCCAATTATCCCATCGGACATTTAATCAGCTTTCAGGTGGAAGGCCAAATGAAAGGAAAATCGATGGCAGATGAAATGCAGCGGATGTACACCCAAGGGCGCATCATTCCGCAAATATGGATGCACAACAGTGTGGGTGTTGATATTTCTGCCGAGCCATTGTTGCAGGCTGTGCGGAAGGCCTTGTAGAAATGCACGGCGTACGTCTTGCTTACTCACAAAATGTGTGACATATACATTTATGCATATTAGACAAGATATTAACCATTAAATCAGATGATTATGAAGGTGAAAATAGGTTTCAGGGTACCATCTCTCACAAAAAGAATTGCAGCAAGAACGAGTGTAAAACGATACGTTCGCCAAAACCTTGGACTAAAAGCACCCAGAGGTTATGGCTGGCTTACTAATCCCAAAAAAGCAGCTTATAATCGTGTTTACAATAGAACCACAAAAGGTTGTGCCCCAATACTTTTGATTGCCTTAGTTATAACTAGTGCATTGGTTTGGTTGGTGATAAAATAATTAAAAAAATTACTAACTTATAGATACAATAGGTAATAATTTCATCTAACGGAAAGTTAACCAGAAATTAATTGTACAAAAAAGCGCCAATCAATAAGCTAAAATGCTTATTGATTGGCGCTTTTGTTAAATATGAAATATCCTATTTGTAATCTTCCCAGTTGGTACCCAACATACTACCTGTTTTCATGAATTGAGTATGCATTCCAAAACAGGCATGCAAATCGGTAGGTGTATGGCAAGGACCAGACAGAGCCAAATAATCGGTTAAGATTTGTTTGTATTCTGGAGCAACGCAGTTTTCAATAATTTCTTCGGCACGCTGAATTGGTGATTTACCACGCAAATCGGCCACACCATGTTCGGTGATAAGAATATTTACCGAGTGTTCGTTTTGGTCAACATGCGATACCATTGGTACAATAGCACTGATAAGTCCCTTTTTGGCAGTGGAAGGTGTGGTGAAAATTGAAATATAGGCACTGCGGGTAAAGTCGGCAGAACCACCAATTCCATTCATCATTTTTGAACCCAACACGTGTGTGCTGTTTACATTTCCAAAAATATCGGCCTCCAAAGCTGTGTTGATGGTAATCAATCCCAATCGACGCGCCAATTCTGGACTGTTCGACATTTCTTGTGGACGAAGTACGATTTTATCACGGAAGAATTCCAAGTCCTTGTAAAGTTCTTTCAATACAGGAGTCGTGATAGTCAACGAGCAACCGCTGGCAAACTTGATTTTGCCGTTGCGCAATAATTCAATCACTGAATCTTGAATTACCTCGGTGTACATTTCGAAAACAGGAATATCGGCATTTTTGCCCAAAGAAGCCATAACCGCATTGGCTATGTTACCCACGCCCGACTGTATTGGTAAAAACTCTTTTGGGATCCTACCCGATTTAATCTCTGCTGCCAAGAAGTTGGCCACATTATTTCCAATTTTATCGGTAACGTCATCGGTTGGAGTAAAGCCACCCACTTCATCATCACGGTAAGTTTCTACCACACAAAGGATTTTAGAAGGATCAACTTTAACCACAGGAACACCCATTCTATCCGAAGGTGTCAACAAAGTCATTGGTAAACGGTGGGGTGGATCAAGCGGCTCAAAAATATCATGAAAACCACGTAATTCCTTTGGATGATTGTGATTCCATTCTAAAATCACATAATCGGCAAGCCCCACAATGGTTGGAGAAATACCAACGCCGGTAGTCAATACCAATTCTCCATCTGCAGTAAAATCACAAACTTCAATAACTGCAAATTTTGGTTTTGGCATAAATCCAAAACGCAAATGCGGTGCCAAAGAAGATAAATGCATATCGAAATAAGGAGCGCGATCACCATTCAATGCACCACGTAAATCCTTGTTGGATTGATACGGAGTGCGGAACAAAATGGCATTGGCACGTGCCAAAGCACCATCCAAAGAATCGCCGGTGGAAGCTCCAGTGTAAACACCAATTTTGAATTCTTTTCCTTCTGCGTGAAAGGCCTCTGCCCGTTTGGCAATAGCCGTGGGTACTTCTTTGGGACATCCCGCTGGTGTAAATCCGCTAAATCCTACAATGTCGCCGTCATTAATGTAGCTTGCGGCTACTTCGGCTGTTACAAATTTAAAAGTCTGTTTCATATTGTGAGTTAAATTACATTTTTCGTTTTGGAATTCCAAAAACGAATTGTGCCAATATCTTATTGTACACTATATATTGTTTTGAAAATAAGCGGTTTAGTCAGCATAATCGCATGCTGAAATAGAACGATTTTTAAGGTTTCAATTTGAGCACAAAATTACCAAATATATTTCAATTTTCATAGTATTTAGCGGTCTAATTACAGAAATATTTCTCTAATTGTAATACACACATAATAAGATATATAGCAATAATAGTAGTATAGAATCCTGAAAATTCATTAGACCTTGAATATAGAATGGAAAATGGGCCTATCAAAAATAATTGAAAGTATAATGTACAGAATGAGCTGGTATTCTTAAGAAAATACAATCTGAATATTTGCATTCTCAATATTATAAAAATAACAATGATATGAACCTATATTCCAAAAAAAATGTTGATATTTGCATGTTGTATGGATTGTATAAATATTCAATATCTAGGTAAATTTATTTGTTGGATAAAATCCAGAAAACAATATAATAACCATCATACACAGTGACTTTTAAGTGACTGTAAATTACCAATACACAAAATTTAAAACAAATAATAATGACTGCTAACGACATTCGTCAATTAGAGCCAAAAGCAATTTGGCAAAACTTTTACTCACTGACACAAGTCCCTCGCCCTTCGCATAAAAAAGAAGAAATTGGTGCTTTTCTTGAAAATTTCGGTAAATCATTGGGTCTGGAAACCCTGCGTGATGAAATTGGTAATGTGCTGGTTCGCAAACCTGCTACCCCTGGGATGGAAGACAGAAAAGGAGTGATTTTGCAAGCACACATGGACATGGTGCCGCAGAAAAACAGTAATGTGGCACATAATTTTCAAACTGACCCCATCGACGCATATATTGATGGTGAATGGGTTACAGCTCATGATACCACTTTGGGTGCTGACAATGGTATAGGTTTGGCTGCTGCTATGTCTATTTTACAATCGAATGACATACATCATCCTGCCATTGAAATGTTGGTGACTGTAGACGAAGAAACAGGTATGTTTGGAGCTTTTGGCCTGCAACCTAATTTCTTGAAAGGCGATATCCTCATCAATATGGACTCGGAAGATGAAGGTGAATTATATGTAGGTTGTGCCGGTGGAATTGATGCCGACATTACTTTTAGATATAAAGAAGAGGAAATTCCGGATGACGATGTGGCTCTAAAAATCTCATTGACAGGACTGAAAGGTGGTCATTCGGGTGTGGATATTCATTTGCAACGTGCCAATGCCAACAAATTGATGTTTCGCTTTTTGAAAGAAGCGGTAGCCGATTATGAAGCACGATTAGCAAGTATTGACGGAGGTAGTTTGCGCAATGCCATTCCACGTGAAGCATTTGCCATTATTACCGTTCCGGGAGATGGAGTGGACGACGTGATTGAATTTGTACATGAATGTGAGGAATTATTTATAGAAGAATACAAATCGGTTGAGGAAAACATATCCTTTGAGGTTGAACTTGTGAATTTGCCGACAGGTTTAATTCCTGAACAAGTGCAAGATGATTTGATTAACGGAGTAACAGCCTGCCCAAATGGTGTAGAGCGGTTTATTCCTGAATTGCCAACTGTTGTGGAAACATCGAATAATCTGGCCATCATTAAATCTGATGGAAATTCAATTATCCTTCGGTCGCTCATTCGCAGCTCTGTAGAATCGCGCAAGGAAGAATTGGCATCGATGGTAGAAAGTGTGTTTTCTTTGGCGGGTGCTAAAGTAGAAATGGTAGGCGGCTATCCAGGCTGGAAACCAAATTTAGATTCCCCAATTTTGAAAGAAATGACCAAAGTGTACGAAAATAAATATGGTATTACACCCAAAGTCATGATTATACATGCCGGATTGGAATGTGGCATCCTAGGCACTCATTATCCTAATATGGACATGATTTCTTTTGGTCCAACCATTCGCTATCCACATTCGCCCGACGAGAAAGTGAACATTGCAACGGTAGCTAAATTCTGGGATTTTCTATTGGCAACCTTGGAAAATATTCCTGTAAAATAAGAACCCCTAGCCCCTAAAGGGGAACTAGGCAAGTATATTTGACATGATTTTTCCACCAACTAAACGGTTAAATTTAAATAGCTAATTAAATAAAACATACTAACTTAATTCTCCCCTAGATGGCGGATTAGGGGTTCTTATTATCAACATTATGAACAAACTATTCATCATTATTGCATTTTCGCTAGTCTCTTTGGCTGCATCAGCTCAAAAAGACACAACAGTTGTAGACAGTTTTAAATTCAAAATTGTCAAAGAAAACAGAATTACTTCAGTGAAAAACCAAGCCAGTTCTGGCACTTGCTGGAGTTTTTCTGCATTGGGATTTTTTGAAGCCGAGTTGTTACGCATGGGCAAACCGGAAGTGGATTTGTCCGAAATGTTTGTGGTACATCATTCTTATTCGGATAAAGCCGTAAAGCATGTCAGGATGTATGGAACAAGTAATTTTGCCGAAGGAGGTTCTTTTGGCGATGTAGCGTATGTGCTTAAAAACTATGGAATTGTGCCAGATTCAGAAATGACTGGACTTCACTATGGTGAAGACAAACACCGACATGGCGAACTTGATGCACTCACAAAAGCATACATGAAAGTGATTACTTCTAATCCCAATAAAAAACTGTCTACAGTTTGGCTTAAAGGGTTTGATGGCATTCTTGACGCATATTTAGGCGAATGTCCCAAAGAATTTAAGGTGGATGGCAAAACTCAAACACCATTGACTTACGCAAAATCATTGGGCTTGAACATGGACGATTATGTGTCATTGACTTCATTTACACACCACCCCTATTACAGCAAATTCATTATCGAAATTCCGGATAATTGGCGTTGGGAAGAGTCTTACAATTTACCGTTAGATGAATTAATAAGTGTTTTCGATAATGCCATTGAAAATGGTTTTACAATTGCATGGGCATCAGATGTGAGCGAAAAAGGATTTAACAGAAAAGGAATTGCCGTCAATCCTGAAATTAAAATTGACAATATGCTAGGTTCTGATCAAGCACATTGGCTAGGTGTTTCACAAAAAGACATGGAAGCAAAAATCTATAGTGTACTAGCACCTCAACCTGAAATTAAGGTAACACCTGAAATTCGTCAGACATCGTTTGATAATTTGCAAACTACCGATGATCACGGAATGGTTATATACGGTACAGCGAAAGACTTAAACGGATCCAAGTATTATCTGGTGAAAAACTCTTGGGGAACTGATAGTAAATACAAAGGAATCTGGTATGCCAGCGAATCTTATGTAAAGCACAAAACCATAGATATTTTAGTGCACAAAGATGCTATTCCAAAGGCTATTCTAAAGAAGTTGGGAATTAAATAAGTTTCCCTCTTTGAACGAAATAAAATGTAAAGGTGTTTCAATGTGGAACACCTTTTTGATTTCTAGGCTATTTTTAAAAAGACCTAACAGTAAAAAAAAAAACCGTTAGAACTAAATCAACTGATATAAAAGTTGATTGGTCGGGAAAATAGTATTGTTTCATCGATTTTGTCTTTTTTCAAGGTTTGCTTTCCCTTATCTTTGTGAAATAAATTTTAAAACAATATTATTATGGAAACAGAAATGAAAAATTCTTATTCTTCAGGCCTCAACAAAGGACTTGGCTTCGGAATGTTATTAATGCTGGTAGGCGTTTTATTCCTTGCATTTAATTTTGGGCTTATTCCTTTCCCACTAAAAAGTGTGATTTTCTCATGGCAAATGTTACTGATTTTTATCGGATTGGTTAACCTTACAAAAAGGAAACTTATATCTGGGGTTATTCTGATTTTTGTGGGAGGTTTTTTTATTATTCCAAAAGTTTTTCCTGTTATTGGTGATCAGTTTATTCATATTTATTGGCCATTGTTGCTTATTGGGGCTGGAATTGTAATTTTACTGCAACGTATTTTCAGACCCGATTGGGGCTTTGAGTCGTGGGAACGTAAAATGAATCATCATTCACATCCTCATCGCCAGAAGTATGAAAAATGGGAATACAATCCAGATGGTTTTTCCAAGAATAGCATTTTTGGAAGTGGAGAACACATAGTCCTAGATCCGGAATTTAAAGGTGGTGAACTTAATGCCATATTCGGTGGACTTACATTGGATTTGCGCAGAACAAATTTGCCAGTTGGCGAAACCAAATTGGATGTAAATGCCGTTTTTGGCGGCATTACTATTTTTGTTCCAGCCGATTGGTTAGTAGAAACACATCTTGATGCAGTTTTTGGTGGATTTAAAGACAATAGAATGCCCAAAGAACCCCTTGATGCATCTCGTAAATTAATCATCACTGGTTCATGTGTTTTTGGTGGTGGAGAAATAAGAAATTAAATTGGATATCAGAGCATTTTTGAACTCTGATATTTTCAAATTACAAAATAGCAAATTGAAATGATACAGCAATTTCTTGGAAGTACATCTAAAATCATACAATTTGGACTTATATTGGTAGTTTATACCTTGTTGCAAACTTATGTTGTCTATTGGTTGCTACCAATTCCACTGTGGCAAATTCTATTGGATAGTTTATTTCAAGGCATGTTGTTTGGAATTATTGCCGCATTACTTAGGAATGTGTTCAAGTACGGTAATTTCGAGGCATTAACTGTCTTCCAAAGGATTCTAAATCACATTGCCTTAGGCTTAATAAGTTTATCGATTTGGATGAGTGTTGGATTTGGGTTGTTTTATTGGCTTTTTGGAAATGAATTAGCTGCACATTTAATCCCCATTTTACCTTTGCGTGGATTTATTGGATTGTTGATATATTTACTTGTCATTCAGCGGTTTCAAATTGAATTATTAGATGCTAATCATACAAATAATGAAATTGATAATTCGCTAGAACTTGAAAAAATTCAACCAGTAAACAATATTAAATCCGAATTATTGGAACGAATTGCAGTAAAATCTGGATCAAAAATTCACGTGATTATGATTTCAGAAATACTCTTTCTTCAGGCAGATGGGGATTATGTTCAGATAATTACGATAAATGGAAAATACTTGAAAGAACAAACTATGAAGTTTTTTGAGGAACATTTACCCGAGAATCAGTTTGTAAGAGTTCATAGGTCGTGTATTGTAAATGTGGAAATGATTTCCAGAATAGAGCTTTATGAAAAACAAAATCAGTTGATTTCTTTGAAAAATGGAATTCAAATTAAAACAAGTCCTGCAGGATATAAGGCTTTGAGATTGGCGCTGAAATTATAAAGCACTTCATAAAAATGGCTGTAATTCGTAGGAATTACAGCCATTTTTGAATTTACCTATATAATGAAATCAATAAGCGTGATGATCATTATTTATATCATCTATATCAGTTCTTTTTTTCTCCATTGCGTTCCATGTATAAAAAATATATCCTAATACCACAGGAATAAACAACGAAACAATCGACATTGCTTTCAAGGTATAAAAACTTGAGGAAGCATTGAAAATAGTCAGTGAGCTTTGCAGACTGGGTGTAGCTGGATAGAATGCTGTATTATTATAACCGACAATCAAAAACATACTGCAAACAGTCAAAACCGTTCCCACTCCTGAAAACCAAATACCACTTTTGAATTTCGCCGAAACTAAACTTCCACCAATTCCAAACAACACTAAAACTACGCCCAACAAGAATAAACCTAAAATGATAGGCATTTCAATCAAGTTAGTAAAGTATTTATATTTTTCCATTGCAACAATTCCAGTAGCTGGGTCAACAGCAAAACCTTCAGAAAAAAGTGTCCAGATGACGAAAGTCAAGAAAAATACAACAAATGGAAGTGCATTGAACCACAAGTTTTTTCTTGAGCGTTTCTCCATTTCTGGATGATTTAACCTGTTGATAAAAAACAACAAGGCTTGAGCACGTGACAAAAAGAAAACAGCCAATCCAAGTGATAAATTCCTAAGACTCAATAAAGCTTCCAGTCCATTCCAAGGATTTTGCCACTGGCTGATTACTGGAGCCAACTGATTGGTAATGTTGCCTTTGTTCACAGCAAAATCAGAGCCTGTGAAGAAAGTTGCAATTGCCACACCGATTAAAAAAGTAGCCAGAAGACCATTTATATAAAGAAACGAACGATAGGTTTTTGCTCCATATACATTGCCTGGTTTGGAATGAAATTCATAAGAAACCGCTTGAATTATGAAGCAAAATAGAATGGCCATCCACACCCAATATGCTCCACCAAAACTTGTGGAATAAAATAATGGAAAAGAAGCAAAAAATGCGCCACCAAATGTAACCAAAGTGGTAAACGTGAACTCCCACTTGCGACCAAGTACGTTCACCAATAAACGACGTTCGTCTTCGGTTTTTGACAACGAAAATAACATGGTTTGACCACCTTGAATAAAAAGTAAAAATGCCAATAGACCACCAAGTAATGATATTAAAAACCACCAGTAGTGTTGTAGAAAAGAGTATGTTATCATAATATTGAATTTTATAAGTTATTGAAAATAATGAAGAAAATGAGTTGTAAAAAATATTGGGAAACTGTTATTGAACATGAAACCCAAAACATGAAACTCAATTTGCTTCTGGTCCTTTTTTAATTTGATTAAGCATAATACGTATTTCTGCCACTAATAATGCCGTGAAAAGAATCAAGAAAAGGAAAAAAGTAATCTTAACCGAATCGGTGGAGATACTTGAAATGGCTGCTTGTAATGGCAATATATCCTGAATGGCCCATGGTTGTCGACCAACCTCAGCGACAATCCAGCCTAGTTGTCCGGCAACATAACCAAGTGGAATACTCCATAAACTAGCTTTCAATAACCAATTAGCAGTTTCAATTTTCTTATTATAGGAATTGTAAATTAACAACGAGAAGAGCAAAATGAAATACATACCCAAAATTACCATTATATGAAATGTGTAGAAAACCGTTGGAACATTAGGTATTAATTTCTCGGCTTTTTCTAAATATCCATAACCAAACTGGTCGTAATTTGCTTTTAATTGTGCCTTATGCAAGGTTGCAGCTGCCGTATCTTTGGCCGAAACTGCCAGTTGATAGTTTGCTAATGATTGTATAGCTGCTTTTCCGCGGGTCTGTTTTTCGGTAAATGATAAGGGTACAATTCCATTTTTGGTTGGATATCCGCCATCTATCAAATTTTTAACTCCAGGCACAAATGCGGTTATATCTCTGTAACCCAACATAGAAAGCATGTAAGGAATTTCAATTTTAAATAAATATGGGTTTTCGTTGTCATTATAAGATTTCTTGTTAGGATTAAGAATTCCAAAAGCAACCAAACCTGCACCAGCTTTTCCTTCGTAAAGCCCTTCCATTGCAGCTAATTTCATGGGTTGGCGTTGCGTTACGTTATATGCAGAGCCATCGCCAGTGAAAGCAACCAATAATGAAGATACAATACCAAAAATTGCACCTACCATCATGCTTTTCAATGCAAAATCTACTTGACGTTTTTTCAATAAAAACCATGCACTAACTCCAGTTACAAATAATGCACCCATTACCCAACCTGACAATACGGTATGAAGAAATTTATTTAAGGCCACCGGTGATAACAAAATACTCCAGAAATCAATCATTTCATTTCTCACTGTGTCTGGATTAAATTGCATTCCTACAGGATATTGCATCCAGGCATTGGCTACTAAAATCCACAATGCCGAAAGTGTTGCTCCAAAAACAGTTAACCAAGTTGAAGCCAAGTGAAACTTTTTGCCCACTTTGTTCCAACCAAAAAACATGATAGAAATAAAAGTGGCTTCCATAAAGAAGGCAAATATTGCCTCGATAGCAAGCGGAGCACCAAAAATATCACCTACAAACCAGCTGTAGTTCGACCAATTGGTTCCAAATTGGAACTCAAGAATAATTCCGGTAGCCACACCAATTGCAAAATTAACTCCAAAAAGAGTCATCCAAAACTGAGTTGCTTTTTTCCATGCTTCATTGCTTGTTTTTACGTACAAACTTTCCATTACACACATAATAACACCTAAACCCAAGGTGAGTGGCACAAAAAGCCAGTGGTACATTGCAGTCATGGCAAATTGTGCTCGTGACCAATTCACTAAAGTTACATCTAATAAATCCATAATCTTTTCAAGTATTTAATTAATAAAGAATTTTGTCAATTTGAATTTTTAAGTAATTCTTGTCTAACGTGATTTGCTTTACCTTCCTCACTTTTAAAGTTGGAATTCAGGTAATTGGGAAAGAAAAAAATTCTCAGCACCACAAACATAATAAAGAGTTTGATAAATATAATTAACCAGAGTGTCTTTCCTACAGTCATGTTTTTAAATCCATCACGGTAAAAAGTGTAAAGATTAAATGCAAATTTGGGAGTTTTCATTATGATTGCAGAGTG
>Ga0194037_1003060_pt1 | contig 10616 bp, 8 predicted proteins | sample JunL306m_MetaG_FD_148653 | JGI IMG/M metagenome (GOLD analysis project Ga0194037, IMG submission 148653) | Anoxic zone freshwater microbial communities from boreal shield lake in IISD Experimental Lakes Area, Ontario, Canada - Jun2016-L304-6m | ecosystem: Environmental > Aquatic > Freshwater >...
CTTGCAACGGTTTCAGGTGATGGTATACCCAGACCCCCCGGCCACCTGGGAGAACATCGACAGGAAGCCTGACCACCAAGCCAAGCGCCACGCCTTTCACGTTTTCAAGAAACTGGCGGCGGGCGAAGGCTTCCCGGAAATCGAAGAGGGAGAGGACCTCCCGGCCCTTCACTTCACCGAGGGGGCGCAAGTCCTGTTCAACGAATGGCGGCAGGAGGAAGAGCAGCGGCTCAGGAGCGGAGATATTCCCCCGGTGATGGAAAGCCACTTAGGAAAATTTCGTAGTCTCATGCCGTCCCTGGCGCTCATTTTTCATCTGGTCACCGTGGCCGACGGCGCCACAGCGGGGAGCGTCACCGAAGAGGCGGCGCTCATGGCCCTGGCATGGTGTGACTACCTGGAAAGTCACGCCTGGCGCATCTATGGCGCGGGAACTTCTCCCGGCATGGAGACGGCGCGGGAGATCGTCAAGCGAATCTTCAGGGGGGACATCCGGGACGGGGATACCATCCGGGATGTATCCCGGCATCACTGGTCAAAGTTGACGACACCGGAGGAAGTCAAAGCAGGCTTGAACATTCTTATTGATTATGACTGGCTTGTCGTTGACCCGGTGAAGTCAGGCAGGGACGACGGCAGAGGGAGGCCGTCGGAGATCATCCGACTGAATCCGAACATCAAACGGAAAAACGACTAAACAGGGAAGTGTCAAAAATGCCATAAACTCCAAGCAACCCCCGAACCACATGAGTAGGGATATTTTCGGCACTTTTGGCGCCTCACCATAGATACGTATTCAGAAAATCACCGGTCATTACTTCATACGACACCCCGACGAGGATAATCCTGAAAACATGCAGCATGTTTCGGCAATGACAAAGGAAAAAATACTGATTATGCCGCATTCTGACCAAAAACAACCGACAGAGAGCGGGAACATTCAAAAAAAGCTAAAAAAACCTCAACTATTCAGGGTATTTGTTGAAAATTGTTGAGAATATGGTGATATTTTGGGCCGATGCAGGGTCAGACGCTCAAAATGGTGGATGAATTTTTCGGCAAATAGCTGAATTAAGCTGAAGTTTTCAGCATATCTCCGCCTGATTCCCAATGGTTAGCATTCAACCACATATGGCAACGGTATTCAAAGAGCCTCGAACCTCCTCCGGTGAGACGTACAAGGTTCGACAAGGTTGATGGCCGCTACCGCGTACCGGAGAACAATTTTTCTTTCATCGGAATGCAAGCCCTTTCACCTGTAGCGAATAACTTTACTACGGCATTTACTACGGCAAGGCATAAATAAAGGCAAAAAAAGCACCTACGTTTGTCCGTAAGTGCTTAATTTTACTGGAGCCACCTGCCGGAATCGAACCGGCGGCCTATTGATTACGAATCAATTGCTCTACCGACTGAGCTAAGGTGGCCTGACAATTAATCTTATAACGTACCGATTATTCAGAAATAATTCGATGAATTGGTCTACTGATGATGACGGTATAGATTTCTTATAAGCACAACGCAGTGCTATCTTTACCGCAAAAACTCTTCTTCGTCAATGACATTCTAACACATTGAAGAACGTAATGGTGTCACCCATTAAAAGGCCCCTGTCAACCCACCCCGGCGATTTCCGGCGCCGCCCCCGGCAGCGGGGTCGTCTCCCCGCTTTCGATTACTTCAGACAGATCACTGAAACGAAGGGCGAACAGTTCATTGCCGGAGGAAAATACCACGCCGGGGAACTCATCGATGCGCGCTGCGTATTCCCGCCGGCGTAACACGCGCCCCGATTTCGCTACCAGGCCATAATCCCCTTCACGTTCTTCGGTCCGCCCCACGCATCCGGGGAGCAGCAAGAGCGGGTCCAGCAGCAGCGTCAACAGATTGTTCCAGGGAAATTCGCCGATTACGATGGCGTCCTGATCCGGGCGCCCTCTCGGGCGGTGCGGGAAAACTCTTCATCGGTAACGCCGGCCTTGGCAATAACCCGCCCAACCCGGCAAGCGCAAATATCGGAGACCGACGCAACGATTATGACGGAAGCGTCATCCCCGTGTGTCGCTCCGGAAACAGTGAGACGCCGGGCCATACAGAGCTGCGTGATGACCTTGCCGGAAAGATTAATCCTCTACCTTGCTGCTTAGATGGCGATAAGCAGGTGGCGGAGATTGTCGCGACCTAGGAATATGACGCGGCATCTGTAGCCTTGCCCTTTTTTTCCGCTCCGAAGAGACAGCTCTTTTCCTATCTCCAGTAAAACGTTCCTCGAAATGACACGTCCCACTAGCTGGATCACCAGCAGAACCCGGTTGGCTGATACAATTCTCGCAACATCCCGTAGCGGATATTTCGCTACCTGTGGGAGTTCCACCCGCACCCGCATACCGTTGGAAAAGTAGTCGGAGTATTTCAGGAAAGATTACGGATGCTGAACCGCTAACCAGAGCGTAGCTCGCAGGGCGCAATAGGTAAGCCGTATTGCGCCGTATGGCATGGCGTCAACATCTCTTGATTTATTATTGGAGCCGAGCATATCGACTCGTCACTCGTTTCAGTCGAGGGGTTGACACTCGCGCCAATGCCCCATGGCCCCTGGAAAATCCAGGCGTTCCATGCATTGGCTCAGGTTATGCGTTGTTTCGGCCGGACAGAGCTGTTCAAGAGGCGCCCGCAGCCGATCAAAAAGTTCCAGCGATTGAAGATCGCAGGAGCGCAGCTTTCGGGTCAGCTCTCGGCAGAGCGCCGGCGGTTCCCCGGTTGGAGGCGGTTCGTTCGTGGCCCAGGATTCAGCATGCAGCGATTGTTCCAGCTCCGTCACACTGGTCCGCGCCGTTGCTGGCGTCGACAATGGCGCCCGAGTCGGACTCGATCAGCAGAAAGATTGCGGAATGTTCGTGGAACAGTGTCCGAAAGCGTTCTTCGCTCAGGCTCAGTTGTGCGGTGCGGAGTTGTACCTGCTCTTCCAGGCTGACGTTCATCCGGCGGGCCTGTTCGATCCCCTCCCGGAGAGAGTCGGCCATCAACCGGATATTGTCCGTGAGCCGGGCCAGTTCACGGGTCGGCGACACGGGCCAGGGGTTATGCTCGATCAGTTCCGGGATCTCTTGTGAAAGCGCGGCCAGCACGGAGAGCGGCCGAGTCAGATACCGGCCGGCCAGGGCCGCGAAACCGAATGAGCATCAGGGCCAACGCGGGGAGCATCATGCAAGCCGCGGCCAGGGTGAACACCATGTCGGCATAAGGCGGGGGGCCGGCCTCCGCTTCGGGCAACCACCGCCGCGGTAGGATATGGTTCAGCAGCAGGGTGGCCAGCAAGGCGTTGGCGACCCCGTTAACCCCTTGTTTTAAGGCCATGAGCATGGTAGCTGACAGCCCCACGCGCATCACCCCGCCATAGTACAGAAATACCAGCGGCATTCCCACTACCAGCCAGTAGCAGGCGTCGAGCAGCAACAGATTGCGGCGACCGGATCGGAGCGCCACCCCAACCCAGACGGCTTCCGCCGTAAGAATGATGACGGCATAGGGATGGTTCCAGGCAAGCCAGGTCTGGCAGGCGGCAATGAGCGCCACGGCGACGCCCAAGCGGATCCCCAACAAGCGCACGGCCATAAGGCTGAAGATGGAGCCGAGGAGGAAATCGACGTTGTAGCCCAGATGCAGAGCCAAGGCGTTGCCAAGATAACCGGTGATGGCCAGAAGGGCGGCGCTTGCGACCTGTTTCCTGGTGACAGGACGCCGCCCTTTCCACAACTCAGAGACAGGGTGCTCGCTCCGGCTCATAATCAGCTCCTTTCCGGTCCATCGCACGACCCACGGGAACCCGCGGTTCGATGTGCCGGGGATGGTGACAAAAAAAGCTGCCGCCGAACTGGAAGGCATGACAGAAATCCGACCGGTTCACGATGCACTGGGAAATTGTCTCGGTCACGGACGTGGTCATGCAGGCTATCCCGAACAGGTCTGAATTGAGGTGGCTGGTCATGGACATATGGATATCCTTTTGACTGTCAGGCGAACGGCACAATTAAATAGCGCCATACATCTTCCGTTCGTGGTGAGCTTGTCGAACCATGAACGGAAGATGTCTTCGGCAACTGCTTCCATTCATCCTTCGACAAGCTCAGGACGAACGGAATCAGTTGCCGAAGAATGGAATGATTTGTTTACGCCGTTTGCCTTAGTGGCTTCGAATTGGCCGGCCATGACGACAATCTCAATAACCGAAAGTCGCGTCGCCAGGGGCTGTTTCATCTTATGTGAGAGTATGGCGGAGAAGAAGAGAGGGTTCTATCAGCCATTTTGGAAGTGAGGGGTGCGAAATTCTTATGAGGCTTGGGCGCGGCATGCCGCGCCCAAGGTATGGAGGGGTTTATTCGAGGAGCGCTACGTGAGCGATGTCAAGCCTTTGCGGATGGCATACTTGGTCAGTTCGGTCGTCCGCTGCGCCACCTGCCGTTCCAGATGGTCATTGAGGTTGGTGAGCAGCGTTTCGGCCTGCTTGCGGGCCGTGATGTCGGAGTACAGTTCCATCGCGCAGCGCCGGCCCCCCAGGTCTATCTCTTCCACCGCGATGAGGAGCTGGCCGATGCAGTCGGACTTATGACGGTATGTCGCCTCGAACTGCCGCACCCGTCCCTGTATCTCCAGTTCCGCCAATAACCAGACGTACTCTTTCGGATCAACCCACAGCCCGAGTTCCACCGATGTGTGACCGATGATCTCATCTCGCGCATAGCCGAACAGCTCGACAAATGCGTCATTGACATGAACCTGAAAACGGCACTTGAACCACGGAGACACAGAGACACGGAGAAAATCATAAGAGAAATAGGGATTATGGCGTTCACCACATCGGTGACGCGGAACAATTCCGAATCAGGATGTTAAGCGTTCTTTGCGGCGTTGCGTGATCAACTGATTTTATTAGGATGAAAGCATAACAGCATCCTTACGGTGGCGCAATTGAAAGCTTATCTTGTTGTAAAAGACTCTCCGCCATTCCCGCGAAACCGGCCGAGAAAGAGCGCTGTCTCGAAGCGAGCGGCGGCGTCCCGTTCGCCGGGGGAGAGATCGGCAAGCGGTGTCGGCTTGCGGAAACGATTTAGAAAACGCCGCTCAGACCAACTGAGCGAGAGATTCTCGCCGCCAAACCGCGCGGCAATGCGTAGCGTACCCGGCATCAGGCCGTCGACGGCGCCCGCCAGACAGGGATTGAGCATGAGTCTGACATCGGGAGCGTCGCATACCATCTTTCGGCGCTCCATTCCCGCGTAGAGTACGAAATTGTCGGGCGCATACCGCTCCGCTTCAAACCCTCGCAGCCGCTCTTCCTCCTGTTCCACCTCGGCCAATGCCCCGTCATGGGCATACCGCAGCACGTTCAGTCCCGCCTGATTCAGGAGTCGCCGGACGTCGTCAATCCGGTACGTTCGAACCTGGGGGTGCAGCAGCGCGTCGGCAAGCCCCGCGTCATCGTCCGCTTCACGGGAGTCATCAAAAAACTCGCGCAATCGCGAACCGGGGGCCGCGCGCCCGGCCATGTCGCGCACGGCCCGGACCGACGTGACGCCGAGCAGACGAAAGGCGCGCCGGAGCGACTCCTCTTCCCGGCGGGCAAACCGGCTGTAGAGCATCAGGCGGAGAACACCCCCCGGCGCCAGTCGCGCTACGAGCGCCCGCAAACCGGCGAGAGGATCATCGAGGTGATGGAGGACACCGAAGGCATCGATCAGGCCGAACGGCCCCGGCGCTACCGTGAGGTTCGCGAGGTCGCCGGCCAGGAAACGGACGTTGCGGCGGCCATGGAGCAGACAGTGGAGTCGTGCTCTTTTGAGGCTTTGAGCGGAAAGGTCAAGGGCCGTGATTCGGCGGTCGGGGTTGGCGAGTGAGAACGGGTAGGGGGCGAACGCGCCGCAGCCGGCGATCAGGATGTTTCGGACGTCGGGGGGAGGGGGTGAGCCGTTGCCGTATATCCAGAGAGAACGCAGATTGAGGGCGTAGGTATCGCACACCCGGAGCGAGGCCAGGAGGGGATAGCGGGGGTAGGGGTACTGCTCGTAATGGCGGCGAAGCGCTTCGGACATGGTCACGCTTTCTTGCGGGCGTCCAGGCGGGCGCGGGTCATCCGCTCCCACGGGCCCCCTTCGACAACGACGGAACCTTAATAGCTACTTCCGGTAATGTCAAGTAAGCTGATCGAATTATTGTGTACATCCAACACGACATATGTGATAGTCCGAAGCCGATACCGGTCGGAAGGACGCCATGAAAGGTTGAATCGATTCCGAAAGACGACGGAGCCTCACCATGAACGACTCGCCTGACCGTTTTGAACAAGCCTCTGCGCTACGCCGACAGGCCGAGGATATCTATCGGAATCAAGCAGCGCGATTGCCGGAAAAGTCTGACGACCTCTCGTCCGAGGAGATGTCGCGGATGTTCCACGAACTGAGGGTGCATCAGATCGAACTGGAGATGCAGAACGAAGAGCTACTCCGGGCGCAGGTGGAACTGGAAACCGTTAAGTCCCGCTATTTCGACCTCTATGACCTGGCGCCGGTGAGCTATTTCACGATCAGCGAGGAGGGGATGATCGTAGAGGCCAACCTGGCGGCCGCTGCCCTGCTGGGCCTGCCTCGGGGCGAGCTGACCGATCAGCCGTTCACCCGGTTTATCCTCAAGGATGACCAGGACATCCACTATCTGCGGCGCAAACAGCTCTTTGAGACCGGCGAACCGCTGGACTATGATCTGCTGATGGTAAACAGTGTCGGGACGACGTTCCGGGGGCATGTGACGGCCACTGTCGCACGAAACGATAGAGGCGTGGCCATGGCCCGCTTGGTGGTGAGCGACATCACCGCACGATGCGAACTGGAACAGCAGCTCCGTTTGAGCGAAAAGAAGTACCGCTCCCTCAACACCCATCTGGAACAGAAGGTGGGGGAGCGGACGGTCGAATTGACCATGATCAATACGAGCCTCACCCGAGAGATCGGGGATCGCGTACGGATTGAGCAGGAGCTTCTGGAGCAGCAGCAGCGCCTGCGGGAGATGGCCCAGGAGCTTGCGCTGACCGAAGACCGGGAGCGGGATCGGATCGCCGCCGAATTGCACGACGAGGTCAACCAGCGCCTGGTACTGGCCAAGATGAAGGTGGAAGCCCTGGAACGCCGGATGATGGCGCCTGCTTTGCAAAAGAGCGCCGAAGTGATATGTGACTTGCTCGCTCAGACCATTAACGACATTCGTTCGCTGACCGCTCAAATCCGCCCACCCCTTTTGGCCAACGCCGGTCTGGAGGCGGCGGTCAGATGGCTGGGGGATGAGTTGCATGATCAGTACGGTCTCCGGATGGAGCTGTGTGATGACAACGAACCGAAAGTCCTGGAGTATGGCCTGAGCTCCTGTGTGTTTCAGGCGGTCCGGGAGTTGCTGCTGAATGTGGTCAAACACTCCGGAGTCTCCCGGGCAAGGGTCGAGATGAGGAGGGAGGGGAGCTGTCTGGTGATCACCGTGGAGGACGAAGGGAGCGGCTTTGATCCGGTCGCGGCAAACATCCGCAAAGCGCGTACCGGCGGTTTCGGCCTTTTCAATGTTCACCATAAAATTGAATATCTGGGAGGTCTGTTTCAGGTGGATTCCCAACCCGGCGCCGGAACCAGGGCGACCATACGGATGCCGCTGACCCCTTCCGAGGCAGCCGGAGACACCGCCGGAAAACTGACGATCCTCCTGGTTGATGACCAGAGTTTTGTCCGGGAAGGGCTGCGGGCCCTCATGGCAGGTGAGCCGGACCTGGAGGTGGTGGCGGAGGCCGGCTCCGGCAGGGCCGCAGTCGCTCAGGCACGGGACCGGCGTCCCGACGTGGTGGTCATGGATCTCAGCATGAACGATATGAACGGAATAGACGCCGCTCGCGCCATAACCACGGAACTGGACGGCGTACGGGTGGTGGCTTTTTCCGTCGAGTCGGACCGGCGCTTTGTCGTCGAAGCCCTGAAAGCCGGGGCCAGCGGCTATGTCCTCAAGAATTCCCCCTTTGCCGTTCTCGCCGCTGCAATCCGCAGGGTGGCCTCCGGTGAAACGTATCTGGGACCGCGTATCTCGGAAATTATCATCAGGGAATATCTGCAACGGGTTCCCGCCAGTGAGAGTTTAGGTGACGAAATCCTGACGGCGCGGGAACGGCAAGTCCTGCAACTTATCGCCGCCGGCAAAGGCACGAAGGAAATCGCCCTGGCGCTGGATATCAGCATGAAGACCATTGACACTCTGCGGCACAATATCATGAATAAACTCGATCTTTACAGCACGGCCCAATTGACCAAGTACGCCATTCGCGAAGGCTTGACGTCGATCACGTAGTGTTTTTCCACTCACCAAGGTTTTTCCACCCGCCACTTCCGAAATCTCTGATAGACACCTCCCTTTCTCCTCGCTATACTGTCACTCTGGACGAAATGGGCGCGAATGCCGCCCGCTCCCGGAGAAGAGGACATCATGAGCGCGGAGCAACAGAACAGGCCCACCATTCTGGTAGTTGATAATCAGCCGGCTTTCATTCTTATCCTGAGGCAACTGCTCAAGAAAACGTACCATGTCGTCACCGCCGTAACGGGAGTAGATGCCCTGGCCGCGGTGGCGACAGCGCCCCCCGACTTGATCCTTCTGGATGTGCTCATGCCGGAGCTGAACGGGTTCGAGGTCTGTCGCCGACTCAAAGAGGATAAGACGACACGAGACATTCCGATCATTTTTGTCACGACGTGCGCCGACTCCGAGGATATCCGTCATGGTTTCGGCCTGGGAGGGGCGGACTATCTGGTCAAACCGTTTCGTCTGGGTGAACTGCAGTCCCGGATTACGACCCATCTGAAGCTAACGGAGCCTCACCATGAACGATGCTACTGACCGCCCCGTACCGGGCTCCACCCTGCGCCGACGGGCCGAAGATATCTACAAGCAGCGTACGCCGGAAACGCTCGAAGCCCTCTCGTCAGAGGAGACGTCGCAGACGATCCATGAACTGAGGGTCCATCAGATCGAGCTGGAGATGCAGAACGAGGAGCTACTCCGGGCACAGGCAGAACTGGAAGCTCTCCGGGCACGCTATTTTGATTTGTATGACCTGGCGCCGGTGAGCTATTTCACGATCAGCGAGTTGGGGGTGATAGTAGAGGCGAACCTCACGGCTGCTACCCTGCTGGGCGTGCATCGGAGTATGCTGACCAGACAGCCGTTCACCCGGTATATCCTCAAGGATGATCAGGACATCCACTATCTGCGGCGCAAGCAGCTCTTTGAGACCGGTGAACCGCAAGAGTATGAGCTGCGGATGCTTACGAGCGCCGGGACGATTTTCTGGGGATATGTGACGGCAACCGTCGCTCGAAACGACCGCGGCGCGACCGTCTGCCGCATGGTGGTGAACGACATCACCAAGCGTAAGGAAACAGATGAGCGGCTGGCGCGACTCCACCGTGCGCTGCACACCATTCTCGAAAGCGCCCCGGTCGGCATATGTCTGACCATAGAGAGCCGGCTGACATGGATCAACCGGAAGATTGAAGAGATGTTTTTGTATCGCCGGGAGGAACTGGAAGGGGAGACCACACGGATGTTATACCCTACCCAGACGGCGTATGAACAACTGGGAACGGACGCCTATCCTCTTCTGGCCCAAGGGGGGGAGTACGAGACCATTCAGGAGTTGGTCCGTCGGGATGGCGCCCGGCTCTGGGTCCGCTATCATGGCAAGGCGATTGATCCGACCAACCGGTACGAAGGCGTTATCTGGATAATGGAAGACATCACTGCCGGCGTTACGGCTGAACAGGAACTGCATACGGCCCGTGAGGCCGCCGAGGCGGCCTCACGGGCCAAGAGTGAATTCCTGGCCAACATGAGCCACGAGATCCGCACCCCGATGAACGGTCTCCTGGGGATGCTCCAGCTCCTGGAGTCTACTAAACTGACCGATAAACAGTCTGAATATCTGGACATCATGAGAATTTCCTCGTTGAGCCTTCTCTCCCTGATCAATGACATCCTTGACCTCGCCAGGATCGAATCCGGCAGGATGGAGTTGGAGCAGAGAGACTTCAGCCTGCGTAATAGCATCAGTGACGTCATAAAGACCCAGCTTCCTCTCATTGACGGCAAAGAAATCAACATGCACGCCGACATCGCGTCGGAAGTACCGGACAACCTGATTGGCGATCAACTCCGCCTCAAGCAGATCGTCCTCAACCTCCTCGGCAACGCCGTCAAATTCACGGCAAAGGGGGAGATACGCCTCACCGTCGACGTCGTCGAGCGTCAGGCCGATAACGCGCTGCTCAGAATCGGCGTCACGGACAGCGGCATCGGCATCAGGCCGGAAGCGCTCAAGAAAATATTCGAACCCTTCACTCAGGCGGACTCCTCCAATGCGCGCAAGTACGGCGGCGCCGGACTTGGATTGTCCATCTGCCGCCGGATCTCCGAACTGATGGGGGGGGAAATCCGGGCCGAAAGCCAAGAGGGGGTCGGCAGTTCCTTCTTCGCGCAAATTCCCTTTGCCGTCAACGCAGGGGTCGTGGCGCGTCTCGAGAGCAGGAGCAGCAACA
>Ga0194037_1003061_pt1 | contig 10614 bp, 7 predicted proteins | sample JunL306m_MetaG_FD_148653 | JGI IMG/M metagenome (GOLD analysis project Ga0194037, IMG submission 148653) | Anoxic zone freshwater microbial communities from boreal shield lake in IISD Experimental Lakes Area, Ontario, Canada - Jun2016-L304-6m | ecosystem: Environmental > Aquatic > Freshwater >...
CGGCAGGAATGGGTTTTGGTTGAAAAGTTTTGGAAACAATCAGACAAGCAGAGCTTTCGGGAATATAAATTACTCCGTCTTTGAGAACGGCATCGCCACGCAAAATATCTTTGTTGTCGAGTCGGACTTTGTAACCGTTCACATAAGCATATTTGCTTCCTGCGAATATAGCAGTGTAGTTTTTCAAGGCTTCCATAGCGTGCGCCTGGGCTGAACGGGTATAAGCTAGGCCTTCATTTTGAACTGGAACTTGTAAAAGCAATTGTTGCGCTTTGATTTCCAAGACTGTAAATAACAACATGAAAAGTCCGACTAAAAAAAAGTTTCGTTGATTCATTTTGAATATAATTAGGAAAAATAAGAGTTTCTTTCCATGTAAATTACAATTGCAGCAGCGTCCCAAACACAAGAAAAAATATAAACTAACAACTCTTCTCAACTATCTTTTTACAATCAATTTCTTCGTAATCAAATAATTATCTTTGTTAATTTGCACGTGATACACTCCGACTGGCAATTTTGATATATTGATTTCAGTATTAAACAAATTTTGTTTTTGCTCCAAGACCACTTTTCCCACCGAATCCACAATCGAAATGCGTGAAAATCCAGCATTATTTATTTTCACAACATTTTTCGCTGGATTTGGCGATAATTGAATTTTCCTTTCCAAAATGGGATTAATCGCCGTAATCAAAATTGGTTTCGCGCCGACCTCATCAGAAGCTGCACTCTCAATAATTGAATTGGAAGCCGTAACTACATAATAATAAGCCGTATTATTAGTCAAACCCACATCGGAAAACTTTATATCGGTGGTCGTTCCAACGGTTACGTAGGGTCCTCCTGCCACAACAGCTCGTTTTATCTTATAGCCAGTTGCTCCACTCACAGATTTCCACGACAGATTAACCATACCATTGGCAGCCGAATCAACATTCACGTTGATAGGAATAAGTAATGAAGCATTGAAAATATCTTCATACACATTATAACCAGCTATTTGGTCGTTGGCAATATCGCTGTTTACAATCACGATATTCCCATAAGCAGGTATCGAAACAGTGGGAATGGTTGTGCTACCGGCTGCCACTATGAGCCGATTGAGTGTAGCATCGTTCCAACTTTGCATCACTCGAGCGCTTCCAAACGGGCAAGTCATGGTGCCGGAATAAGAGATGGCTGAAGCCATTGTGTTGTGAATCATCCTTATTTTTCGGCTCGCCTCCTGAAACTCAAAACCTTCGAGCCCTGTTGCTAAGGTTAGTCTTGCCGCATTTGAACTGTATGATTTGGTATTGTAGGTCACTTCAAACAACGCATAGCGTTTTGTTCCGGCAGGATAAGTGACCGCAACATCGTTACCACTTTGAGCATCGTTTAGTGCAATCATCACCGAACCGAAATCGGTGGACGTAGGAACTGTCGTACTGTAAATTCCGTAGTATGTGGTATCAATTTTTCCCGTAAAATCTTTGCTTTGAACCTTGACTCTCAGATTATTGTATTCAAACGTATTGTTGTCCACAAAAACCAATTTAGCCGCTTTGCCATCGCCGGGTTTGGCTGTTCCACGATAAGAGACCAACGCGATGCGCTGTGCCAAGCCATACAGAGTTGAAACGGCACTGTTCGTGATTTCAGTCATACCAATAACCCGGTCGGGGGTGTAAACCCATTGTTGGCAGCTTTTCCAACCCGTAAAATTGGTGAAATCACGCTTATAAATATTGTAGCTTGAGGCCAGTCCATACACTTCACGACCTTTGCTGAGCGATGTTTTCATGGCGGGGCCGGTCATGAATCCCCATTTATTACCGCGATTCCAGTCGTCTTCGTCTCCGGTGGCATATTTTACCATTGGTGCAGCGCCGTGGAAAGCAGCATTTATCGTTCCATCCGATTTCGTAATGGCAGCTCCGGCAAAGGTGCTGATTCCACACATTTGCACATTGGGCGTTTCGGTAATTTCGGGCAGTGGCGTGCTTGGGTCGCGGGTAGTTCCCACCGTTGTCCACAATCCGTAATGCGAACGTGGACCGAGCGTATTTCGGTCGTAAAGTGTGAAATTATCAGGCAGTGGCAAAGCGGTGACTCCTGATCGATAAAGAAAAGCATAGAGAAGTCCTTTCTGCCCCTGCCCCATCGTATAATTATACCCACAGCCGGTTAGAAACCCTTCCATCAAAGCTGAATTACTCAGGAATTTGGTCACGTATTGCGATTTCCAAGGAGGAGCTGTGGAATATTCATCATAGCCGTTTGGCATCTGACTCATTGGACTGTAGTTTTTCAATGCAAACAAAAAGTTTTTGGCAGCCTGAGAGCCAGTAAACAGATAATACCAAGCAGTCATTTCTACAGTTATACTATGATATCCCATTGTTTCATTGGAATAACTGACATAATGTGTGCCACCATCGGGCAGGATATTTTTAAACAGACAGTTCTCCATTGCCCGCTTTCCTTTGTTGGCGACAGCAGTATCGTTAAGACATAAACCTCCGAGAAAAACCGCAAAGACCCGCTTCATCTCCATATTCATTACCAGCGCACCAACAGAATTTGAAACGAAAATCCCCGAATAGTTTGCTAACATGTAATTATTCTTGTTCTTTATACCGGCTTCCCATTTGGCTTTTCTATCAGCCGGGATTTTGTCTGGCGCATACGTTTTAAGTGTCAGATAAGCATAGGTTGCTTCTACTGCTCCCGGGAAATCGCCTAAATCAGCAGTCTTTCCGACAGACCATCGCGTAAAGATGGAGTCGAGCAAAAGCACCATTCGGTCGAGAATTGCGCTTTGGCCTTTGTATGGACTTGATGGATGAAAATAGGCAAAGGCGGCAATCATCGTTTCGCCCGGATCTTTCTGAAAACCGTATAACTTGGTATCGCCCACTTTTACACCATCGAAAGTAGTGGCAGCAAATGGGTTAGTTGAAGGTTCGGAGATGGCTGGGAGCAAATTGATTGACTGGGATTGTATATTTAGAAATACGAAACTAATACAAAGAAAAGCAAGAACTTTACTTCGAAGAAAAGTGTTTTTTTCCATAGCTAGAATAAGGCATTAGAGACAATGCACAAAAATAAAAATTGATTACCAGAACCGATAGAACAACTGTGTCATAATACAGTAGAAATGTTACATTCACAAAAAAATCTGACCGTTTCTGGTCAGGCAACGATAGGTGGTGTCGTGTAGGCTAGGTTCTTTTGTAATGCAAAACATTTCTGTAGAGTAAGGTTCACTGCTCGCATCCTCTATTTTTTTCTAAAATACCATCCATTCTCTTTGATAATATCAATCTTTTCGATATTTTTGCAAAAGAGTGATTAAAACTCTTTGTATAATCTATCAATACCGCATCCAATATGACTCTTTCTACTCATTATAACCCCTCTCTATTGGTCGGTAACGCATTATCATCTGTCACAAACCCTTTTTCATCTAGGAAATTCAATTTCCCATCTTGCCGAAAGCATTTCCCAACTAGGAAACACAATTTCCTTCAAGGAAATCGAATTTCCCACTTGTATTATTCAATTTCCCACATCGCTTATTCCATTCTCCATCTCGGATATTTCATTTCCCAGATGGAATCCTTCGTTTCCTACATGGCAAATGCCAAATCCCATCTGTTTATTCAATTCAATCATATCTCTAACCCATGCTTCCAAAGGTTACAGAGTCTGTTCACTAGCAGACAGGCCTGGCGAAGCAACAATCCAACAAAAGTATGCCAAAGAAAACGTATGCTGAACAAATCAGCCAAGCCGAAGTGATGACCGCAGGTCTCAAAAACAACGCCGACCGAGTTGCCCGCCGTGGGCTCGATGCTGCGTTTGTAACCAAACTTGAAGCCGACCGCCAAGCTGCCACTGCCCGCAATAACGAGCAGGAGAAGCTAAAAGCCGACCTCAAAGCGAAAACCGCACAACTCGATGCCACTCTTGCCGAGTTGGACAAGGGCTTAGCCGAAGCCCGCAAAATTGTGAAACTCGATTTCCCGCAAGGACAATGGCGCGAATTCGGGATTGAGGATAAACGGTAGGATGCTTCACTCACAAACCTAACAGATTTTTGAAATCTGTTAGGTTTATCTCTTATGGAATTTCCAAAATCCGACATTTTTGAAATTAAATCAATTTCATTCCAAAATAAATAAATCGTATGAAAAATCCAATTTCCAAATCAGTAATAGCATTAACCTTATTGCTGTCAGTCAGTTTCTCTCTACAAGCAAAAATCCTTTATGTGAAACAAGCCGCCACAGGAGATGGCTCCTCGTGGGCCAATGCCTCAGGTGATATACAGGCAATGATTGATAAATCAGTATATTTTGACCAAGTGTGGGTAGCCAAAGGAACTTATTTTCCAACTGTAGAGACTGTAGTCGGCGATGCACGTTCCCGTTCTTTTGTTACAAAAAATGGTGTTCCTTTGTGTGGTGGTTTTGCAGGCACCGAAACATCTCTTGCGCAACGAGCATTAGCCGATTTGGATAATAATGGAAAAGTTGACTCCTTCGAATTTGTTAACACGACTTTACTCAGTGGAGATATTGATCGTGTAGCCGATGTTTGGACTAAAACGATGAATACCGACAAGAAAACTTGGAAGTGGACAGTGACCGGTAATCAAGGGAATTGTTATTGTGTAGTTACAATGAATTTTAGTATTGATGGGGTTTCTGTGATTGGTGGCAATGCGAATTCTACTACATTAAACAAGGGCGGAGGTATTTTCGCTTTTTCATATGTGAATCCTAATATCAAGAATTGTACAGTAAGCAATTGTAGTGCAGTTAGCAGAGGCGGTGGCATTTCTTCTACTTTTTCTGGCTCTTGTATTATCACGAATTGTTCTGTAAGCAATTGTAATGCAGGTTCAAATGGCGGAGGCATTTCTTTTTATTCTCAGTCTTCATCTTCTACTTCTTCATTAACAAATTGTATTGTAAGCAATTGTAGTGCAGGAACAAGTGGCGGAGGCATTTCTTATGATTCTTATACTATTTATGATTCTTCTTCTTCTTCTAAAGTCACGAATTGTACAGTAAGCAGTTGTAGCGCAGGCTTTGGTGGTGGCATTTATTATTCTCAGCATTCTTCTTCTTCTTCTCCTTTAACTAATTGTACAATAAGCAATTGTAGTGCAGGTTCAAGTGGCGGTGGCATTTATTCTAATTATTCTTATTCTAAAGTCACTAATTGTACAATAAGCAATTGTAGTGCAGTTACTGGTAATGGAGGAGGCATTTATTCTACTTGTTATTCTTCTTCTTATTCCACTTTTCTAACTAATTGTACAATAAGCAATTGTAGTGCAGGTTCGAGTGGCGGTGGCATTTATTATGATGACTTTTGTTCTATAACTAATTGTACAATAAGCAATTGTAGCGCAGTTACTGGTAACGGTGGAGGCATTTATTATAATTACGCCTATTCTTCTTCTTCTCCTTTAACAAATTGTACAGTAAATAATTGTTATGGAGGAGGTATTTATGCTTCTTCATCTTATGTTTCTGTTATGAATTGTGCAGTAAGTAATAATAAAGTTGGGGCAACAATTTCGAATATTTCAGGAGGCACTCAAACTGGTAATATCTCACCTGATATCTCGCTTGCTTATTTGAAGCCGACCAGTTTTGTAGGGGTTGCTACCACTGATGCTCAAAAAGCAGAGCTAATCACCGCAGACTGGCGATTGCGCAAAGGCTCTCCCTGTATCAATGCAGGTACAAACAATATATTAACTTCAATTTTAATGGGAAAAGATTTCGATGGAAATCCACGGTTATTGTATGGCATAGTTGATGCAGGGGCTTATGAATATTCAATACCAAAAGTAGCATTACCCATCTTTGAAACTTTTGACAGTTGGGTAGATTTTGACAAAAGTGTGATGCTATACAGTTATTCAGATGTAAAAACAGGTTTAATAAAATGGTCTATAGAGAATCAAAAAGCCGTGTTTAGTTGGAAAACAAATTTGACATCCACGTATACTCAACCTTTTTTTACGTATCAGATAGATGGAAGTAAGGAAGCGAAAGTTTATTTGCGATACGATATGTATTTTCAGCCGAATGCAGGCACTATCACTCCATTGGGTACAGAAAATTTGAATGTAGAATATTCAACAGATTTAATAACATGGAGCACCATAGCTACCTACTCGAATGCAAATGGAACAATAGCCAATCAAACTTACATGCATGATATTAGCTCATTAGTTGCTGGCCAATCTTTCTATATCCGATTCAATGCAAATGGAGAGAATAGCAATCGAATAGAAAAATGGGAGATTGATAATATCATTCTAGATACCGAGGATTTGAATGGCTTAGTAGCCACAAAAGTTGATAAATTGCTATGCCATGTGTCCAACGGTCAGTTGGCAATTCGTAATATCAAGGAAGGTTCAACAGTGCAACTGTATGATGTAAATGGTCAACTTGTTGCAAAACAACTTGGTCGAGATAATGCCACAAATATAGCACTTCCACATCGTGGGGTTTATCTTGTAAAGGTAAAAACTGGCAATGTAGAGAAAAGTGAAAAAGTGGTTTGGTAGTTATCAACTTCATATTTCATTTTAAAGGCGGATTTTTGACAATCCGCCTTTTCTATTCTTGTGCATATTTCTTCTAGTTGGAGTGCGATTTGAAGTCTTGCACCAAATGCTGCCAGCGGATTCCGAAGGAATCAACTGTTTATAGCGAAATACAACGATATTGGATGTTCGACTCCTTCGGAGTCGTATATTTTGGTGTAACCTTTTTCTATAAATGTTTGAATCCATTCGGATTCGAAGAAAAAATGGATGCTCATGCGCTAAGCGAAAAGGGAAATTCAACATTACACTTGAATTGGAGGGAATATTCGTTGGTTTTGGATTGAATTATCTTGTTTTGATGTTTGCTTGAGGCACAACACCTAAAATGATAACTGTTTCGTTTTGGATTTTGAAGATTATTGCCATTCGTTTGTAGTTTATGCGTTTTGCACCAAATCCAAAGGAATGTATGATGAAAGAGTTTGAAACAAAAGGGATGGAATCGGCAATAAGTTGAAGGCTGTAGATTGTGTCGAATAGACCTTGATAGTGTCGTAATGCCGTGAGAGGAGCAGAGTAGTTGAGGGTGATAAAATCGATCTATTGATCGATATTGCGGGTAGCGTTATCTGTTAGTACGATTTTGAATCGTGCCATCACAACTTCGATTTAAGTTTGTCCATATCCACGCCGTAATGTTTCGACAATTTTGCAAGCCCCTGTTTGTAAACTTCGTCTATCGGATGAGTTTTTAGAGGTTGTCCGTCAGCTTCCATCATTACAGGATATTCAATTTTCACCACTCTTTTGTGAGTTTCCAATTCCTTTAAAATTCGCCTTCCAGTTGGTGTATTTACATCAATATGCGCGGTTACAGTCATAATCTTTGCTCGTTTATTTGATGCAAATATACAATGAAATTTGAATCGTTGGCAAATCAGAAATCTCTTTTTTTGGTGTATGTTCGTTTTACATGGTGTACGACTAGAAATCGCGCTCCAAATGCTGTCTATGGATTCCGTAGGAATCGGATATTTATAGAGAAATTCAGCGATGTAGGATGTTCGACTCCATTGGAGTCGTATATTTTGGTGTAATCTTTTTCTATAAATATTTGAATCCATTCGGATTCAAAGAAAAATAGGATGCTCATGCGCTAAGCGAAAAGAGAAATTCAACCTTCCATCTTGCCAATTGCATTTTCCATCTGGGGGAAAAGATTTCCCACGTTGCCAAAGCCATTTCCTATTTGGTAAATCGAAAAAGCGAGGTGTATTATGCTATTTCCCAAGTAGGACGAAGGATTTCCCATCTAGGAAATTGAATTTCCCTGATGGGAAATCATTTTTCCGTGAAGGAAATGAAGTTTCCCAGATGACTATTTGATTTGGCTAGATGTTTCAAAAACAAAACCGCTTGCACAAATCAATGTGCAAGCGGTTTATGCCTATTTTGAGTAAATGTCTCTACGATGCCCTAGTGCAATGACATCAATAATCAGATCTCTATCTATAATATCATAAATAATGCGGTAATCTCCTACTCTGATTCTACAACCATCTCTGCCAGTTAATTTTTTGTAGCCTCGTGGTCGGGGATTAATCCCCAAGTCGATGATTGCTTTCAATAATGGTTCTGCAATATGATTGGGTAGTTTGTCTAGTTGCTTCTGAGCCTTTTTGGTTAAGACTACTGTGTAGTTAGACATTCTTTGTTTTTCTGTTTTTTAGATAATCAGACAATAATACCCGCTCACCTTTGTCCTCTTTTTTTACTTGATCGTATAAACGAATATCTTCAAGCTCCTCCAAATTTTCCAAAATAGTGTTGAACTCTTTCGTAGGCAGAATGACATAAGAATTTCTACCGTTATTGTCTTTGATGTATTGAGGATGAACTGTAATCATAATTGTAAATTCTTAGATTATTGTATTTTCAGTGCAAAAATAGCAAAAAAGTAAATCATAATTTCCCTCTTGTATACAAATTATCGAACATTCCCCGTCACCAAAGACATATAGCCGTAGAAAAGTGTTGCTTGGGTGTGGGATTTGTGCTTCCCACCTTCTTCGTACTATGAGCATTTCGCTCCGCTGATTTGAAAAAAATACATTTATAGTCGTAACACAATTTGCTCCGCTGAATGTTTAAATGAGTGTTACCACCAAACAACCCCTAATTTATCGAATATATTTGCTTACTGGATAAGCGGCTAAACGCACTAAATCCCCGATCTCGTCTGATTTCGGGGATTTAGTTTTGAAAATAATTCTTTAAGGTAGATTATCGATTCACAGCATCTTCATAGGCTTTGTCGCCGGCTGCACCACGATTCTCCAAACCTCCACTTTCTGCTTTTGTAACAAGGCGCGTTCTATACGCATCTAGTTGTAATCCTATTTTAGGGAAAGTCGAATTTAAATCAGGGAATTTCGCTAAAATCTGTGGATTGTCGGTTCGCAAATCCATATTGGCATAATCTTTAAAAGCTGCATCTGAGATTTTCGGAATCGAGACGTTGTCTGCAATTGTCACAGTGCCATTTTTCGATTTCGTGAAACCTTTGCTCTGTACCTCTACGTTGTCGATAAGTTTGCATCCGTTCGGAAATTCGGGATGCCACAGTGTGTCGAGCGTAGCACTCCACAAAGCGTCTGTTTCGGGATAGTTGTAGGTTTTCATCAGCTGTTTGCCGTAGCTTTTCCAAGGCTCTTCGTCGGGTTTCATATCGCGCACAGCCTTTCCGTAATTGTTCGAAATCCAGTATTTACGGGCAATGCCACGGTCGTCTGCCGATCCGCTGGAGTTGCATTCGACCACTAGGTTGTTGCGCCCGATGTTGTGGTGTCCGCCACCGAAAAGGAACGGTTTGATGGCACCTTGCACAATGTTGTGGTGGAAGTTTTTACCACTTGTGCCGTCGTCAGAGTATAGACCGTTCGAACGGTTCATGTGATGCAGGAAGTTGTAGCGAATCTCATTCCCGTAGCACGTCCAACCGCCGTAGCCGTAGTAGCCGCCCATGTCAGACACTTTAAGTGCAACGTTGTGAATCTCATTGTATTCGAACGTGCAATTGTTAATCAGTTTGGTGCTGAATCCGCCGGCGGGAATGTCGTGAATGAGGTTGTTGGCAAACGAAATTCCAATGCTGTTTTCCACAAAAATAGCGTACGAATAGGAAAGTTTTCCGGTATGATGAATGTGGTTATTTAGTACTTTATCGTTCGATGCTTGCAACTGAGCGCGGTTGCCAGTGTTTTTGATGTTGATACCAATGGCTCCGGTGGCATAAATGTTGTTCGATTGGAACACATTGTTCATACCTTTGGCTTCGTTGATTCCGTTTGCACCAACGTTACGCACCGTGCAGCCACTCACCTCAATGTTGCTCGAGTTGGTCAAATCAAAGCCGTTTCCTTGACTTCCTTCGACGGTGATTGCGATAAATCGGATGTTCGAAGCGCCGTTCAGCGTTACAATTGCCTGGCTTTTGTCGGCAATGTATGCAGTCACTTTGCTTAAATTTTTCGAAGGCAGGTAGTATATTTTTTTGTCCTTGAAATCGTAAGCCCATTCACCTGGTTGGTCTATTTCGTCGAGGTAATTGATTGCACACCATTTCTCTTTTCCATCGCCTACGCGGTAAGTTTTGGCATCGTCTGCAGCCGGACTATATTTGCTGCCCATTCCCTGATTGGCATTGACCGCAATTTTTATCCATTTCTCCGCGTTGTTTATTTCCGCCACTTTTACAGTGTGAGCTTCCCACGGAATGCGCCAAAAGCCTTTAATCCATAGGTTGTGACCCTCTTCAATAGATTTCTGCCAACGGTCGATTCGGTGCGTTCCGTCCAGATTTAATTCGTCTGTAGCATCGCCATCGGTTGGTTTTCCACCAGCGCCATAGAAAAACGACACCACATCTTTCGAACCGTTGCAGGTAGTCCAGCCAGGTTCGTTAACGCCACGGATGTTTTCGTTGAGGTTCGGCCATTGCGAAATGGGTTGGCGTGCATCGTCCACCACAAAGTCGAACAGCGTCCAGT
>Ga0194037_1003062_pt1 | contig 10611 bp, 11 predicted proteins | sample JunL306m_MetaG_FD_148653 | JGI IMG/M metagenome (GOLD analysis project Ga0194037, IMG submission 148653) | Anoxic zone freshwater microbial communities from boreal shield lake in IISD Experimental Lakes Area, Ontario, Canada - Jun2016-L304-6m | ecosystem: Environmental > Aquatic > Freshwater >...
GCATTGCTGGGTAGCGATCTTTAAGCGACATAATGCCTGTTAATTCCAGAAGATCATTTATTTTTTTTTCGTTCTTCTGTCCCTGGGCAAATTTAAGGTTTTCCATGACTGTCATTGTTCCAAAAAGCGCGTAGTCCTGAAAAACCAGCCCAACTTTTCTTTTCTGTGGCGAAAGGTTAACCTTACGGGAGCTATCAAACCATACATGACCATTTATCTCGATAAAGCCTTTATCAGGTTTTTCCAATCCTGCCAGGATTCGCAATATCGTTGTTTTCCCACTACCCGATTTACCATAAATGGTGTTGAGGGTTTCATGCTGGATTGAGATATCCACCGAGAGTTCAAATGGTGCATCAGCACCAATCAAGGCTTTAGTAACACAAAAGCGGATCATCACATATCAAATTTTATTCACTTCAGAATGAATTATCATGGCGTGCATCAAGTGAAAGTTGACTAGCCTTGATCAGTACCGAAACCTCATCGTTTGTTTTAAGTTCAAGTTTGTCAAGTGCTTTCATAGTGATTATGCTGCTCAGTTCACCGGCCTTGCTTTGCAGGGCAATATCGGCAAGCATACAACCTTGCTTGATTCCACTGATAATAGCAGTAAAGCGATTCGATAAACTCACTTCACCTGTAAGCTTTTTGGCAAGAGAAACTTCAGTTTCCTTGAAAAGGACATTTACTTTGCTGCCGACCCTAAAGCAAGGCTTAAGATCAAACAACAATATGCTAAGTGGTATACCGGAAGCATCTGTTTCCAGGAAATAAAGAGATTCCTTATGATCAATTTTTGTTATGACTGCATGCAGTGTATTCATCTGTCTCTATTATTTAATCTGCAGAAACTATCTTTAAGCCAAAAAATATTAAGGTAATAACCTTTTTTATCTGAAAAATTAATAATCATATTGATCATTGTGTTGATATGATAAGTTTTTTTTGCATATTTAGTTTTCGTTATAGATTTATAGGTATAACGAATAGGTAAATAAAGAAGCGAACATAATACTTTCCTACTCAGCGAGCAGATGAATCTTCCACTTAAAGAATTTCCTTTGGGTAGACAAGATATAATGTGAATTGGAGTTTTTTTTAACAATCGTTATATACTTTAAAATATAACGATGATACTGATATATCATGAAAAAAATAGTTCTTCTTGTCTTTCTGCTTGCATCGCCTGAAATAGGTTATGCTGCTGCAATGCCTCCAGATACAATTGTAATAGAAGGTACATCGACTGCCAGTGAAATAACGATAAGCGGTAAAAAAGGGGATATGTTGCAGCAGATCACCGGCAAAGAGTCCGAGGTGCTGAATCCTTCTCAGATGTCGGTCTACAAGGCAATCAATCTGATGCCTTCGATCGACCAACAGAGTGTTGATCCCTACGGGCTCGCAGATATTGTAAGCTATCACGAATCATTTCGATTCAGAGGTGTAGAAGCAACATCAGGAGGCGTACCGGCAACAACGGTAAATGTTGAGGGATTGCCTGTAACTGGAAGACCTGGAGGAGGAATTACCATCTATGACCTTGAGAACTTCAGTAACATCAATATCTATAGCGGAGTAATGCCTGCACAGATTGGCCTTGGTCTTGCTGATGTTGGAGGTAAAATCGACATGAACATCCGTCATCCTGAAAATTCTTTCGGTGTTCTCATGAAAGAGAGTATCGGTAGTGATAATTTTCACCGAACTTTTTTTAGAGTTGATTCGGGCGAGCTTTCCGGTGGCTTAAAATCTTTTCTCTCCTATTCAGACACCTCTGCTGATAAATGGAAGGGGGATGGTGGCAGTAAAAGAACCAACGTTATGGCGGGGGTTTCAGAGGAGTTCAGCGACAGGGTAAAGCTGGAAACATATCTCACATACAGTAAAGGCGATATCGATACATACAAGCCTTTTACTTATACACAGATAGGCAATCTCTCAAATGCTTATAACATCGATTATGGTTCAAATCCCTACAGCTATGACTATTATGGTTACAACCATAATAATTTCGAAGACTGGATGGTGATGGCTAACCTGGAAATCAAAACCGGTGAACAATCAAAATTCAATATCAAGCCTTACTATTGGAGTGATAAGGGGTATTTCATTCAGAGCATAATTCTTAACAGTGGCCCTTCCAAGGGTCAGAACCGTATCATGGAGTGGGATATTGACCATAGTCTTAAAGGGATTCTGGCAGAATACACAACAAAGTACAATGGCATAGATCTTGACCTCGGTTATCTGTACCACACACAGGAGCGGCCAGGTCCTCCTACTTCACAGAAACTCTATACTGTCGTCAATGGTAAGCTTGTGTTCACTAATTGGAGCATTCTGTCCAACAGCTCAAGCTATGAACTGAATACTCCGTTTATTGATGCAAAATATCGTTTTGGAGATTATCAGCTTGAAGGCGGCGTGAAATATGTGAACCTCGCCATGCCGTCGATTATCACTTATACAACCACTGGCATCGGTGATGTAACTGCGGCTGAGGCTCTTGCCATGAACCCCGGGATAAATAGTGCCGCAAGCGCTCTCAATACACAAACATTCAGCGATCTTTTTCCAAACGTTACCCTGACCAGAGTTATTAGCGGCAACACTTCAATTCATGCTGCATATGGGGAAAACTATGTGGAGCATGTGGATATCTATCCCTACTACATGCAGCAGGCACTAAACTTCACGAGCAAAGGGATAACCTTTCAGCAGCTTTGGAACAAACAACAGATGGAAATATCGCAGACTTTCGAGCTTGGTATGAAAACCAAAGGGAGTAACTGGAGTATAGCGCCAACCATTTACTATGCGATGCACCATGGTAAGCAGGCGGTTCTGTTTGATCCTGCCCTTAATTCTACCTACCCTATGACTAATGCAAATGCAGATGCATACGGTTTTGAAATGGAAGCAGAGTATAAGCCGGCTGAAAACTTGAAATGCTATGGTTCATTCTCGTGGAACAGGTTCTATTTCACTCAGGATATAAATTCAGCCGAAACTCTAAGCATTATAAAGGTTAAAGGAGAGCAGGTTCCAGATGCTCCTGAAATTATGGCAAAAGGAATGTTGAGCTATAAAATAAGTAATCTGACAATATCTCCTATTGTCCGTTATACATCAGTCCGATACGGTGATGTGCTCCATCAGCAAAAGATAGATGGCTCAACTCTTTTTGATCTTGATTTTACATGGAGCCGCCAAATGCTAGGTTTCAAAAATGTCGATTGTTCACTGACGTTTATAAACCTTTTTAATAAACAATATGTCAGCATGATCAGCACTACAGATTATACAACATTGTCAACAACCTATCAGCCAGGAGCACCATTTACCGCGATGGCAACATTGGCGTTTCATTACTGAGTCGTCCTTATTTCTCCGTTAGGCCCTGTTCTTTCGCCGTTACAATTCCCCGGCACTCTCAGTTGCCGGGACTTTTTTTATAAGGCATATCACAAACTACTTCTGACATGAGAAAACATATTTACCTTCCTCTGTTTTTTCTTTTCTCTCTTTTTTCCCTCAACCTTCGTGCAGAAAATATAACGATTGCTGCAGGAGCAGGGTACAAACGCCCACTGGTTGAAATCGCTAATCAGTATGAAAAAAAAACCGGCAAGCATATTGACGCTGTATTTGGTAATATGCAGCAGATCATTTCACAGGCGAAAATGAGCGGAAACGTCTCCATCATTTTTGGTGAAAAAACTTTTTTTGACCACTCTGGAATCAATTTTTCAAGTTACTACCCGGTAGGTAATGGAAATTTAGTTCTTGCCTGGAGAAAAGGCTTGAGTATGAAAAGTATTGATGAAATCCGTAACAAAGAGATTACAAGGATAGGGATCCCTGATGCGAACAAAGCAGTATATGGCCGGGCTGCTACTGAATACCTGAAAAACTCTGGATCATCAGAAATCGTTGCTCAAAAACTTATGACAGTCTCAACAGTTCCGCAGGTCTCTGCTTATCTTGTATCAGGAGAAATTGACTGCGGTTTTATAAACATTACTGATGCTATAGGTATACAGGATAATATTGGAGGGTATCTGGTTGCTGAAAAGTCCCTGTATACGCCGATTATTATTAAGGGTGGCGTTGTCAGTGGATTTGAACATCATACGGAGGTGCAGGCATTTCTGAAGTTTTTGTATGAAATAGAGAGTAGGGCAATCCTTCGCCATTACGGAATTTGATGTTCGACAGCTTCAGCACTCTTTTTCGGCAGGATATTACTGATCCTGTTATGCTCAGCTTAAAGACAGCAGCCATAACATTGCCTCTTCATCTTGCTGCGGGCATTCTTTCCGGATATTTCCTTTCCGGAAAAAAGAGTGTTTTTGGGGTAATTGCTGATGCTTTTATTACCCTTCCGCTTGTTTTCCCTCCTATTGCTACAGGGTTTCTACTCCTTCTCCTTCTTGGAAGAAATGGGTGGATAGGAAGCCCTCTCCTAGCCTTGGGAACCGAAATTATTTTCAGCAGGAACGGAGTGTTCATTGCTTCATTCATAGCAGGGCTGCCACTGGTTGTAAAATCGTTTCAGGCAGCCATTGCAGAAATGAGTCCGTCAATTTCAGAGGCTTCGTGGACACTTGGGAAAAGCAGATTTGAGACATACCTCGTTGTTGTTCTTCCTGCTATCAAACACTCCGTGTTTACTGGGCTGATTCTCTCTCTTGGCCGTTCGTTTGGAGAGGTTGGCATTACGCTTATGCTTGGAGGTAATATTGTAGGGAAAACAGAAACTGTCTCTCTGGCTATCTATAATGCAGTGTTTGAAGGAAACTTTGAAAAAGCTGCTTTTTTTTCGATACTTCTCGGTATCATATCGTTTGCCATGTTCTATGGCTTAAAAAAAATAAGCAAAACATAAAAATCAGATTTGAAGCTTCCTTGATTAAGAGCGCATTCTTGTTTATAGCAATCATTTTATAGAGAGCCATCATGCAAAATAGCGGCTTTCAATAAAAAGTGATTCCATCACAGATTGCAGCTGAGCTGATACATTTCAATCATTTTTTCAGCGAAAGCCTTACCAAAAGCATTGCACTGCGCAAATTCCTCATCATGGGGTTTGAACTTAACCCTGATGCTTTGATCAAAAACCTTCAGTTTGAGCATGGAGAAATTCATTTCTATCATTTTTACTGCCTCACCGCTCCAGCCATAGGACCCGAACGCTGCTCCAAGTTTTCCTTTGTCACGGATGGGATTAATGGCTGCAAATAACTGGTAAATCTGTGGAAGTATATTCTGGTTTAAGGTTGGAGATCCAACGATAAGCCCTGAACAGTGAGCAATTTTATCTTCGAGGGTTAAAAAGTCGACCGTTTCAATATCACAGATATCGATGATGAAGTCACACGACTGGCGAATGCCTTCTGCAATTTTTTCAGCCAGAAGTGTGGTGTTTTCATAGGCTGAAACATAGGCGATGAGAATATTTTTGTCATTCGGCATCGCAATGGCCTTTGTCGCATAGTTCCATGAAAGATCAACGAATTTCTGCCAGTGAGAACGCAGGATTGGACCGTGACCGGGACAGATAACCTTGATATCAAGGGGCTTGATTTTTTCGATGGCCTGCAGCATATACTTGCTGAATGGTCTCAGAATAGTATTAAAGTAGTAGGTGAAAGCATCGTCAAAGTTGCCGACAACATCATCATACATCTCCTCATTACAGAAATGGGAACCGAATGAGTCGCAAGTGAAAAGAACATGGTCTTCTTCAAGCCAGGTGTAGATGGTGTCGGGCCAGTGCAGGTTTGGTGCATTGATGAAATGAAGGGTCTTATTGCCGAGACTCAGGCTATCGCCGGTTTTCACGACAAGTGACTTGAAGTCATGACCAGTCTGGTCGCGAAGGAACTTGATGGCGTTGCCACTACCAACGACGGTTGCGTCAGGTGCCACTGCAAGAAGGTTCCTGACATTGCCTGAATGGTCTGGTTCCGTATGGTCGACAATAATGTATGCAATGTCAGCCGGATCAGTAACCTGTTTTATTTTAGCCAGATATTCGGGCCAGAACTTCTCTTTGGTTGTTTCAATGATGGCTTTTTTCTCAGCATTGATGAAATAGGAATTGTAGGTCGTTCCATATTTCGTTTCCATGACTATATCGAAAGTGATGAGACCGGGATCCAGAACCCCGATCCAACTGACGTCATTGGTAATGGAAAGCACTTTATTGTCTGTCATGTTTTGACTTTCTATTGGTGGATTAAAAAATTGATACTAACTCATAATACTGTCGATAAATAAGATCCAATCATCAGGACTCCAGAGCCAGCGACTATTTTCGGGTCATGTAAGCAACAGCATTCATGACCTCTTCGTTTTCCAGACTCGCATTGCCGCCTTTTGCAGGCATCATGCCGGTTTTCCCATCATATCCTTCAATCGATTTTTTTATGATCATATCCATTCCACCCTGAGCAATTCTTTCGCTCCATGCAGTTTTATCACCAGGTTTAGGGGCGCCTGCAACACCGGAATCATGGCAACCGGCACAGTTTCCTTCATAAATTGTTTTGCCATTGGCAAGTTTCATTTCCCCCGAAGTCACTTCTTTTGTTGTAGATAATTCTTTATTGACTGATGCCTTCTCAGGGCTGCAACCTCCGAGAAGAAATATACATCCAGCAATCAAACAGTATAGGAACGTTTTCATAATCATACCTCTGGTTCTTGCATAATAAGGAGAAGATTGATATAATACAGTATTACCTTTACGGGGTATAGGTATTAAATTACAAAATAGCTGAGAAAAAACAATCGAATATCTTTTATCCATTGTTGTGTTCGGTCATCTTTTTTGGATTCACTTTTTTCAGCAGAACCAGTTTTTAGAGAAACACTCCGGCATCTTTTCAGATGTGCAAATAAAACAGCCTTTGCGGTTTGCTTCGTTATGAGCTTATGCTTATAATTATTTTTATTTTTTACAGCAACTATTCTCATTATTGTCCTATTATGAAAAGTGAAATGATCGTAACGTTTGGTGGGGGAAAAAAGGTAAACGCCGATTTTAATGGTTTTACCATTCATACAGACCAGGCGAAATATGCTGGAGGAGAGGGTTCTGCACCTGAGCCCTTTTCCCTTTTTCTTGCTTCAATCGGCACCTGTGCAGGTATATTTGTTTTATCTTTTTGCCAGCAGAGAGGGATACCGACAGATGATATTCGGATTGTTCAATCTCATACTGTTAATGAGTCGGGGCGCGGTATAGGAAAAATCGAAATCGCTATAGAAGTCCCCGATGATTTCCCTGAAAAATACAAGGATGCTGTTATCAGTGCGGCTAATCTCTGTGCGGTAAAAAAGCACATACAGACGCCTCCGGAATTTGTTGTAAAAACGGTCACACGCTAATCATTGTCGCATAAAAAAGCCTTATCAATGCAAAAAGTGCTGATTCTGGGTGGAGGTATTGGTGGTGTTGCAGCAGCCATTGCTTTTCGGAAACAAGGGTTTGAAGTGGAGCTCGTTTCGGAACGTGACTATCTTTTTATCTATCCGTTGGCAATCTGGATACCAGTTGGGAGTATATCGTTCAAGGATGTTGTGATGCCTCTGTCTAAACTGGCTCGCAAGCACGGCTTTTCTATAACTATCGACAAGGTTATATCTCTTGATAGCAGCTATAAGACCGTTACGCTGGAAAAATCAGGTGTTCGTGACTCATGCGATATTGTTGTTATCGCCCTCGGTGCTTCCAAACGTAAGCATGAAGGTATTGAGCATACCAGTTCAATTTGTGGCAAACCGGAAGAATCTCTAGTTCTAAAGGAAAAAATTGAAGCGCTTATAGCAAGGGGCAGCGGGAAGATAGCTTTCGGATTTGGCGGTAATCCGGACGATTCAAGTGCTGTGCGAGGTGGACCGGGATTTGAACTCCTTTTTAACCTGCATCATCACCTTGAAAAACTGGGTATCCGGGACAGATTCGAAATGACCTTTTTTGCGCCAATGGCTCAGCCCGGAGCCCGAATGGGGAAAAAAGCACTTTCGGCCATGGCGAGCCTGTTTAAAGTCAAAAACCTTAAAACTCGATACGGTAAAAAAATCAGTCGATTTGATCAGGATTGTATTGTTTTTGAAGACCAGAGTAAGCTGCAGCATGATCTCTGCATGTTTATTCCTGCAGGACAAGGGCATGAAATAATCAGGAAATCCAACCTGCCTCAAAACAGCGCCGGGTTTGTTTGTATTGATGATTACTGCCGTGTTGAGGGTGTCACAGGTTGGTATGCTGTTGGTGATGCAGCTGCTCTTGAAGGTCCTGAATGGAAAGCCAAGCAGGGGCATGTAGCAGAATTAATGGCTGATAATGCTGCCTGCAATGCAGCAATAGAGCTTTTGGGGCGGCAGGGTAAAATGAAGGATTACCAAGCTCATTTAAATGTACTCTGTGTGATGGATATGGGTGATGGCGCCGGGTTTGTCTATAAAAACAGCCACAGGGAGGTGTTCATCCCGCTGCCGATTGTCGGTCACTGGCTGAAAAAGAGCTGGGGGCACTACTATAAACTTTCCAAGCTTTGGCTATGAAAAACAATCGGGTCGGTAGACCGACGCAATGCCGCAGCGTACAGGATATGCCGAAGGTCACCTGTTTCAGGCCGGATGGTATCTCTGGCAAGGTACTGAAAAGCGTTCTACTGACCATTGATGAGCTTGAAGCAATCAGGCTTGCAGACAAAGAGGGGTTATACCAGGTGGAGGCTGCTGTGCAGATGAGTGTATCCCGTCCTACTTTTGGGCGTATTCTTCAGGCAGCCCATAAAAAAATAGCTGAAGCCATTATTGACGGTAAGCGGCTATGTATTCAGGGAGGAGTTGTTCGTTCGCTCTGCGACAGTATTCCTACTGACCGTCCTGATATTTGTGTCTGTAACGAATGCGGTTTTGAGCTTCCACATCTTAAGGGAGAGCCTTGCCGGGAGACATCCTGTCCACAATGTGGAGTCTCACTTACCCGTAAGGGGGGATGCATGACGGATCAGCAACCCTGATGTTTCATTTTTAGACTTATCACTAAATCTTTTTGAAGTAATGGTTGATACCTGGAATAGTCCCGATAAATTTAATCGCGAAGCTTCACAATGGGATGAAAATCCACAACGCAGAGCAGTCGCTCTCACCGTTGCAAAAGCAATAATAGCTGCGATAAAACCAAATAAATCCATGCATGCCCTTGAATTCGGATGCGGTACAGGGCTGGTTACCATGGAAATTGCACCGCTGGTGAAGACGCTAATCGGAGTAGATACCTCCAGTGAAATGCTTTCAGTGCTTCAGGAAAAAATAAAAACGTCAGGAATAGCGAACATTGAAACGATCTGCACCGATCTTTCATCATCTTCAGATACGGTTGTAACTGATAAGACATTTGATCTTATTTACAGCAGCATGACTCTTCACCACATTGATGATACGGTCGGGTTTATAAAGCGGGTATCGACACTTCTTTGTCCCGGAGGTATTATCGCTCTTGCTGACCTGGATATGGAAGATGGCTTATTTCATGATGACCCGCTTGAAAAGGTTCATTACGGCTTTGACCGCGATGAACTTTCTGTGCTGCTGAAAGCGGCAGGGCTGCAACCAATAATATTTGAAACAATTTACACCTTCACCAAAATCAACCGATCTGGTACATCCGCCGCATATCCTGTATTTCTGGTTTTTGCTACAAAAATCGATAATGGTACATCCCTGATTAATGTATAAAAAGAGATTGCCTGTACTAACAGGGATGCTTGCGCTCATGCTTTTTTCGGCTGCTTGTAGCAGTCGGTCTGAAAAAGTAGTTGATCTCGACGGAAACAGCTATAACATCGTTCAAATAGGGTCCATGATTTGGACAGGGAAAAATCTTGTTGTCGAACACTACCGTAACGGCGATGCGATTCCGGAAGTAAAGGATCCTGAAAAATGGGCAACCCTCACAACGGGCGCTTGGTGTTACAACGATAACAAGCAGGAAAACGGAAACATCTATGGAAAGCTCTATAACTGGTATGCGGTAAATGACCCGAGAGGTCTTGCCCCGACGGGGTGGCATGTAGCAACTGATGCTGAATGGAGTATACTCAGCCTGCTTTTGGGTGGAATGGAAAATGCTGGTAGTCCACTGAAAGCAGCATCGCTCTGGAAAGAACAGAAAAGTGATGGAGGCAAGAAGATCGGTTTTGAAGCACTTCCGGCAGGTGCCCGGCGAGACACAGACGGTAAATTCATGCTGCCGGGTGAATACAGCAGATTATGGTCTTCAACAGAATCTAATGTGAATAGTGCATGGTGTCGGTCACTTGGCTATTTCGATGCCGCATTGCGAAGAGGCATGGCTAATAAAAATATAGGTTTTTCAGTTCGATGCGTGAAGGATTAACCTATGTCAAAGGGGCATAAATCATGAGATAACGCCCATTCTGAAACAAGTATTTTCCTAACCTTAAACGCGACTTTTGCGATGAATATCGACAGGCTTGTGTTCGCAATTGCTGGTATTTTTATTCTGTCCAGCGTTTTGCTCTCCATCTATCATAACCAGAACTGGCTCTGGTTCACCGGGTTTGT
>Ga0194037_1003063_pt1 | contig 10610 bp, 3 predicted proteins | sample JunL306m_MetaG_FD_148653 | JGI IMG/M metagenome (GOLD analysis project Ga0194037, IMG submission 148653) | Anoxic zone freshwater microbial communities from boreal shield lake in IISD Experimental Lakes Area, Ontario, Canada - Jun2016-L304-6m | ecosystem: Environmental > Aquatic > Freshwater >...
CCACCGGCCTCCCGCACTGGTCCGTCAGGACCTCCTTGGCACCGGAGCCGCCGCGTGAATACACTCAACCATCTGTCCAAGAAATACCGGGCGGTTCACCTTCAAGCTTGAAGTAACCTAGGACTTCTTCGTCAACGAGAACTGCTTTGTCCATTACTCACCTTTTGCATCAGAACCGCGTTGGGTATGGGCTTGCAGGCTGGCTTGGCTACTGGGGTTTCCTGCCCCATTAGACGAGGCAAAGCATTCTCCGTCCATGAAAAATACCCGAACGGTAATTTATGTCCGCTCAACAGTATCAAGCCCACCTATCACCACACAAAGCAAAGCCCACCATCTCGGTGGGCTTTGCTTGCATCACTTCGCTTCTGGTGAGGCTGGGAAGGGTCAATGTCGAACAGGCACTCAATTGCGAGAGATCAAAGTAGCCAATACTGACCCAGAAATGATTGGCGGTGAAAAATGCAAAAAATTCATATACCTAGGCGACATTGGTCGAAGCCAGATAGAAATGAGTCCTTTAAATGCAACGACAGCCCCGAAATAGAGAATAAAGCCTCTCTCGCTTTTGAATAAGAGTCCGCCAACCAACAATATCGCAAGCCATACAAGCGTATCGATCAAAACAACCGTGGAGAACTTTCCCCACCTTATGCTTTCTGTGCCTGCCCGATGTTGTCTTATGAGTAAAAAACACATCACAAACAAAGCAAGTCCGTATAGCTGAAGCAGAATAAACAGGGTCTCGCTACTCATTGTTTTTCCCTTTTGACATCAACGATGGTTAAGCCAACTTTGAGCCCTGCAAAGATCTTTGCTGTAGCTAATGTGAATCCTCCTTGGTCTCGACTCACAACCTTTGCTTCTGCTCCGAGACGGACCTGTCCACCAATTTCGCCGCCCAACAAGGTGACTTTATAATCCCCCACCTTAAACCCTGCGGCAGCCGTTCCGGAAAGAGAAGGTCCGACACTGGCACCAACCTCAGCCTTCACGCCCTTGAGTCCAGCCTCTGCGCCTATCTTTCCTTCAACTGAACCCTTTGTCTGCGTGGCTCCTGCTTCAAAGAAGACAGGTCCCACCTGTTTCTCAATCTTTTTCTCATTGTGCTGGGCGTGGCTTTCATAGCTGAAGGAGGCTTTGGCTTGTCCTCCACTAAGCGAGACTTTCCGTTCCACATCTACCTTGTCGCGCGTAAGGGTTCCTCCATCAGCAGCCTTTGTTACAGAACTGCTGGAGTGACGCTCATAGTTGAAGAAGCTCTTCACATCCTTCTTGAACTGATCCCAGCTATACATCCCCGTGGGGTCGATCATCATCGTGGGCTGGTTACGCACATACGAGTAAATATTCCAGCTCTGCGTCTCTTCAAAATGCTGATCCCGCGCAGGGTCAGGGCTCAGGAACCTGCCATACCAGGGGGCGTAGAAGCGAGCCTGCATGTAGATCAGACCTGAGGGATCGGTCTGCTCATGGTTGGTGAAGCCTTTGGCGAACTTCCCGGCGGTGGTGGGGTCTGTCAAAGATTCCCCGAAGGGGGCGAACTTCTGTTCGACGATGGTCTGGTCCGCCCGAACCTCGTAGCGGGGAGATCCCAGGTGATCCACCAGGGTGACGTGTACCCCATCCTGATCGATCTCGGCCACTTCCTTGGTGCCCAGGTAGACGATGTCCTTCTTCCATCGCAGTGTCCAGGTCGCCATTTGAACCGTGGCAGTGCCTTGGGTGCCGTCCAGGAGACTACGGGCCTGGATGGTGTGGTTTCCCGGAACGCTGGGTGCTGTGTAGACCCCGGCGGAGGTGATGGTCCCCAGGGTGCCGTTGCCGCCTGCAACCCCATCCACCCACCAGGTCACCAACTGGGAGGGGGTCCCGGCCCCGGTCACCCCAGCACTGAAAGCCTGGGTCTGCCCACTGCGCACCGTGGCGGTGGCAGGAGACACTGTGACCACCAGCGGCACCACCTGAACGGAAGTGCTGGCGGACTTGCTGGGGTCAGCCTGGCTGGTGGCGGTCACGGTCCAGATCCCCAATTGGCTGGCCGTAAAGAGCCCGTTGCTGCTGATGGTCCCCCCGCCATTGACCGACCAGGAGACGGCCGTGTTGACCGCATTGGAGACCAGGGCCGTGAACCCAACCGTCCCACCCTGCAGGGCCCGTGCGTCTGAGGGCGTGGCGACCGGGGTCCCGATGCTGACAGGAAGCACCACCACCGTGGCTGTGGCCGACTGGGCAGGGTCCTCCAGGCTGGAGGCCCGGAGGAGGTAGGTCCCCGTGGTGCCACCGGTGAATAGCACGGAGGTCCCTGTGGCGCTGGTGAGCGTGGCCCCAGGAGCAGACCAGCTCACCCCCTGGTTCGCAGGCACCACCGCAGCCTGAAAGGTAGCGGCTTCCCCTAGCCTCAGAGTCGCTGAGCCGGGACTGAGGCTCACACCCACCGTGTAGGTCGTCACGGTCACCGCAGCGGAGGTGCTTCCCGCCGCATTGGCGGCCGTGAGGGTATAGGTGGTGGTGGCCGTAGGGTAGACCACGGTGGTGTTCCCGGCGACCGAACCCACGCCAGTGACCGAGAGAGAGGTGGCATTGGTGGTGGTCCAGGACAGCGTCACCGGCTTCCCTACCCCCACGGAGGTGGAACTGGCCGAGAAACTGCCAATGCTGGGGGGTGCAAGCACCGTCACGGTACGGGTGGCCGTGGCGGTCTTATTAACGACGACGGTTTTGATACGCGGGTAGGTGGCAAGGAGCGTCGCCCCCCGGTAGGCGACCGTCAGGGTGACGGTGCGGACCCCGTCTGAAGCATAGGCATGGGTGGTGGTAGCGCCGGCGCCGGTGGTGCCATCCCCAAAGTCCCAGGTGTAGCTGGTGACGGTATAGGTGTCATAGCCCACGGAGTCGGTGCTGGTGGCCGTGAAGGCAACCACCTGGCCTCCGGCCACGGTGATGGCCGAGGCTGGAGAAGTGATGGTGGCCTCAGGGACATCGGCCTGGAGGGCACCACCTAGCCCGAGGAACAGAGCGCACACCACGGCCCGGAGGCGGCTGCTAGGAGCCTGGATGCTCATGGCCTACTCCTGGACACATTCGTACTGGGACGTGAGCTGGCGCTGGTCGTTGTAGACCCGAACCTCGACCTTGGTCAGGGTCCGTGGGCCGGGTGGCAACCCTTGGCTGGCCTCGATCCGCGTGCGCAGGCCCTCGGCCGTGTAGGAATAGGTCTCCGTGACAGCCCGCTCCTGGTCGGCCATGCCAACGACTCGGCCCAGGGCGTCGTATGTGAGGGTCACGGCTCGGTTCGGGGCCGCCACCTCCTTGAACAGTTGCAACAGGTTGCCCGCTCCGTCGTAGGACGCCCCTGTCGCGGAACCCGTGGCAGTGAAGGCGGGAATTCGGTTGGTCGTAGCCAGGTCCGCAGCGGCGAAGGTGACATTGGTGAAGTTGCTCCGCACCCCTGCCCGGATGGCACTGAGGTTGACATAGCTAGACAGACGATTCCCGAAGGCGTCGTAGGTAAAGGACTGGGTGATGTCCTCGCTGGTGAGGGTCCGGAACTTGGCTGAGACCAGCCGGTTTAGGAGGTCGTACTTGTAGGGCTGGTCCACCGGGATGGACGGATAGGCATCCCCATCGTTGGTCATCTGGCCCTGGCTGTCGTAGGTGTAGGTCCAGCTCTTGCTGAGAGGAGAAGAGCCGGTCACGGCGTGGGTCATGGCGTCCAGGCGCACCAGGTCCGCACCATAGGTAAAGGTCGTGGCTGCGTTGTTGGAGAGCAGCAGGGTCTGGGGACTGTCCTCGGGGTTGAAGTTGAGGAGGGTGCCGAAGGCGATGGGCGCTCCTGTCGTACCCGGAAGGCCTGGCGCACCACTGACGTAGGTCTGCAGGCCCCGCTGGAGGTCCAGTCCGAGGCTCAAGCTTCTCCCGCCTGGGAGCGTGGCTGAGGTCCGCAGCCCCGAGGGGTCGTAGCTGAAGGACTGGGTGAAGGTGGGCAGTGGGGTCCCCATGACGGCAGGCTGGGTGAGGGTGAGGGAATCCAGGCGGCCGTTGAGGCCGGCGTAGGTATAGGTGAGCCCAATGCCACCGTCTGTGCTCTGGCGGAGCTTGCCATTGAAGGGAGGGCCGCCATCGTAGGTAAAGGACTGGATTACCCCGGCCACCTGCAGTGTTCCGGAGGACTGAACTGCCGTGACTCGGCCAGAGGGGTCATAGGTGGTGGTGACAGTGGCGCCGTTGGCATAGGTTGTGGTGCGCGGCTTGCCGAGCACCGTGAAGTCGGAATAGGCCGTAGTCCCACTCTCGGGCTGAGTCAGTGCCATGAGCCAACCCAGGCTGTTGTAGGTCCAGGAGCGTACCTGCTGAGTTCCGCCCGTGCCTTGCTGGGTGACGGTGGTGACCCGGTCGCCAAGGTCGTAGTTATAGTGGGTGGTCTGGTTGAGGGCATCGACCACACTCACCAGGCGACCGAAGCCCCCCTGAGTGAAGCGCGTGCTGGCCGCACCGAGGGTGACGGTCCGGTCGAGGCCGGCATAGGTGGTCAGGGTCACCAGGCCATTGGGGTCCGTGGTGCGGGTGGGGCGGAAGCCTTCATCCTCGTAGGCGGTTGTGGTTCCGGTGGTGCCACCCCAGAGGGACTCATAGGTCTTGCGGCCGCCCGCGTCGTAGCGGAAGGTCTTGATCTCACCCGTTGGCTTCTGGATGGAGATCAGCTCTCCGAGGCCGTTGTAGCGGTAGGCGGTGATATTGGAAGGCCCTTGCTGGACCCTGGCCCCCAAATGGTCGGCGTCGTAGGTCACGGCGGTGGACCACTCTGGGAAAGGTGGTGCCATAGAGGCCAGGCGGCCCGAAGGGTCCCAGGCAATGGTCTTCGCCAGACCGTTCAAGTCCGTCTGGCTGGTGGGTCGGAGGAAGCCATCATGAACTTCCGTGGCAGTCCCCTGGAGCCCTGCGAGGGCAATGCCGCTGACCAGCCCGAAGGCATCGAACCCGTAGCTAGCCGAGGCGGTGCCGGTCGCACCGGTACCCGTGAGGGTGACCAGGTCTGGTGAGGACAATCCACTGGTGTAGGTCAGGGCCAGGGAGAGGGAAGGAACCCCCTGATTGAAGACCTTCAGCACCGGCCGGTTGAGGGTGTCGTAGGTCGTCTGGCAGGCGGGCATGCCCACCCGCTGCTCGAAGGTAGGGCGGGGACCTTCCCAGCGGGCGGCGTCGAACTCCCACTGGGTGGTCACGCTGTGGTCGATGCCCCCCTCGAGCTCGCGCTTGAAGGTCCAACTGAGGCCACTCCAGGTGGACAGCCCAGCGCTGCCTGTCAGCCCGGTCAAGTTGTAGACGATGGTCTTGCCGGTGGAATAAGGCACGGCTGACTCGGTGAAGTTCCCAGCCGGATTGTTCAGGGCCCTGAGGCTCAGGTCAGTTGCAGCCGAGCCCGACGGCAGGTAGTTGATGGTCTTCACCAGGCCACCGTTGGGGCCGTAGTGTTGCTCTAGGCGGGGCAGGTGCTTGAGGTGGGCCAATACCTGCAGCTGCTCGTCGGGAGTAGCTCCATCAGCGGGGTCTCCGGTCGCATCCTGCAGGGGACTGAAGTAGGTAAAAAGGGTGCTGGACAGGTCCGGGTGGGTCACCCTGGCCCAATGGTCCAGGGTCAGCCAGTGCTTCAAAGTGCCCAGGTCAGGCCGGGGGACGGCACGCTGGTAGAGGGTAGTCCGCGTGCCAGCGTTGGCAGGACTGGTATCCTGCTCGTCCACCTGAGTGACGCCCTGGAAGTACATGGGTAACCAGCGTCCGTCGAGGGCGTAGTTCGGACCCGCCTCGGGGTAGTGCACCTGGTGGTAGCCAGGGCCGCCGAGATTTCGCCTGAACTCGTAGGTGCTCCAGGCCAGGGTGGTGATGGAACCAGGAACAGTTACGCTTCTGAGCCACCCGCCACCGGCGCCTGGGCCCTGAAGGGTGGTGGGAGCGAACCCAAATCCCACCGTGTAGGCGTCTTCCACCAGGGTGAAGGTATCGATCCGGAAGTCGTAGTTGGCGTAGAAATAGCGGGTGGGATAGTTGTCCTTGCCGAACAGCAGGTATGGCTTCTCCTCGGCGTAGGCGCCGGGCACCACCGCCTGCATGCCCGTGGTTGTTAGGGTGACGGGGCTGGGCCCGCCAGTGTATGTGATGCTCAGGGGCCAGGGGTGCACCGTTATGGTGGCCCCCATGGCTTGCCCGTTGTGCCGCCAGGTGGCCGTGAAGGAACAGAGGCGGTTGTTGGTGGTGGGCTCATTCACCCCGAGGTCGGTGTAGGAGAACAAGACTTCATCGCCGAAGCGATTGGAGACCCGCTCAAGGCGGTAGCGGACGGACTTGATCAGGTGGAGGACGGAGTACTGGATAATGGGTGCCTCGAAGGTCGAGGCCTCGCCGCCGGCCTTGTCCTGAGCAATCCCGCCTGTGATATGGCTCAGGGAGACACCCGGCCAGTACACCGGAACTGCGTAGGTAAATTCGTAGGCAATGTCATTCTTGACCAGGAGAATTCGGTCGGGGACTCGCCAGTAACTGCCGTAAGCCATGGGAATGCTGACGCTGCTCGGAACGACACGGGTTGGCGCCGAACTCCCTACCAGGCCAATCACCAGCTCGTCCTGCGTTCCTGGACACATCATCGCAGGCGTAGGTGATTGGTCTACGCCCATCCACGGGACATCGGCCACGGTATAGTCCGTGATGCCGAAGGAAGCCAGGAGTGCCACCGGATTCACAGACCCTGGAATGAATGCGGTTCCCGTGGCGACTGGGGCCTCGTCCATGGAATTTCGGATGGTGACAGTGCGACCATCCGGCAGGATGGCCGTGGACACGGCGGGAACGGAGGGAATGAAACTAGGACCCGATTGGGGTGTTGGCGGGAGGTCCGAAAGGACCAAATCTAGTTGGCCGGGGGTGAATGAGAACCCACCGGTACTGGTTAAGAGAGTGATGTTGGAATACTGGTTACTTGTACCTGAGTAGGTCCACGTCTGCCCCTGAATCTGGGGTGCCCAGCGACCTGAAAGGCGGGGCTGGTAGGTGGCGCCCCTGGCCCCAATTCCCGGGCCGATGGGAAAGTCCACGCTGGCGGCCCCTGTAGCGGGGTCCACTTGGACCGCCTTGTGGAAGAGCAGGGGGGACTTGGCCCGGTCGAATTTCACCTCCGTGAAGGAGGTCTGGTAGCTCTGGGCGTGGAGAGTGGCTGCGCTTAGAAGGACACAGGCCGTAAGAACCCTGAGAGGGGATGAAGGGAACATAGAACCTCAAGGGGAATGAGTGGTTGTTAGATCCGGTGGCAGCACCCACGCGAGTGCGGATGCCTCCTAATCACGAACTCAGGTGTTAATGCGGTCGTCATTAAACAAAGGGATCAATGACGTATGGATTGGGGCATCTGCCGGGATGCCCAGCTGGCGGGTGAAATTCTCCATTTGCAGGGTATGGCTACGGAAGCAATTCATTAACCATTTCACCCGAACGGTAGAATCCTTACGGGCGAACGGTAGCCTTGGGTGGGCGCTTTGCCCCAGGCTGTCCACATAGATCCCCTCTAGGAATTCAACCTGCGCCCACTTCTGCTCTCGCGGTTGGCTTCGAGCAAGCTCCTCAAGTGCCTGTGCGAAAGGACGACAAAGCGGGGCATAGACTTATGCCGGCATAGATTCTCCACGACTTTCCAAGTCGAGGTCTTGAATGCGCCCAAGACAACTATCTCTCGCTGATAGGCGGTTCTCGCCGAGAACAGTTGTTACCCGTTTGCATTGGGGGCCGACTCGTTCTTGGGAACATGGACTCGGCGTTCCCTCGATTGATGCCACTTTCACCCCCGAACCCCAGTGGGATCTTGGGATGGGTAGACGATGGACATCTACTTACGCTTACGACCTGGAATGATTCTGCATATCCATCAGTTCATCGCAATTGCGCCTTGTTTAGCCCTTGCCTCTCTGGCCAGACCCGACTCGTAGAGTCGATAAAGGAACTCCATCAGCATCCATTCATATTCTCGATGGTTTGATCGCAGGATGCGATTCAGGTGCATGTGGGCCAAGCTGCTGGCGATCTTAAGTAGCTCCTCCTGCAGGTGCCCATCTCTAGATGCCGACCTGATCATGGAAATTATCGGACGAAATGGCCTCTGGTCGAGTCCCGAAGGCGCAAAAACATGTCCCTCCAATTCCTTGCGTAGGCTCCTATACCGCACTCCGATTTCTACGGCGCCATTGCGGGAATCCCCAAACTCCTTCCGGAAACCATCCCGAGATGCAGCTGCCAATCCCCTACGAGCCTGAATGCTCAATCCAAGGTCGCCCCAGATCTCATCTACCCTCTGGAGACCCGACTTCCAGCGTTCATCCTCAGAATGATTACCTAGCAGTTGCTTCAGGACTTCTTGGCTGTCCTCGAAGAACCATTGTTCCGCCAGATCAAAACCAAGGGCACCTCCGTACCGCTCATATTCGGGTTCAAAGGTGTCCACCTGCCACTTCCAAATGAGCCTGTCCACCAGACGAGCATCCAGATGAGCCCTGATCATGGGAAGCAGTTCTGAAACAAGCCGACCACCCTTTCCGTGAAACCGCAGGCGTAGGTGATGATTTGGGTCGAAGTATCGAACGAAATGCCACCGGTCCCACAGGCCCTTGGTCTTGGCTGCTTCAATGAGCGGAGCAAGTTCCACAAGGATTCGGTCTGCGCTGGTTGGGCCACAGTAGACCTTGAGGTAAAGCCACTCAGATCCTGGCGGGAAGGAATGGGTCTCCTGAGTCTTTGTCAATTGAAGGAGAGGGGCGTGCTTCCACCCATTGCTCCGGGTCGCTTCAAACGGGATGACCAGTTCATGTGCGAATCTACCCTCCGGCGAGGAGACTAAGGCTTGACCTGGATCAGGAAAGCATTCCGTCAGGGTGAAGACGGCCCGGCTCGAGACGAGATGGTGCAACGTCTCCACACAGAGAATTTGGTCAAGATCAAGCAACAGCGTGTTGTCAGCATCGGTTAGCAGGACAAAGCGGGGCAGGCCGCGCCCCTTCCTCAGGTCCAGAAAGGCGCCCCAAGCTCCTTCGTCAGAACTTGCCATGGCCTCCTTCAATTCACTGGCCTCAATCCTCCAGCGGGCCCTGCTGAGTACATGGCAGCCTCTGATCACACGGGGTAGATAACCTTGATCTGAAAGGACTCCCCATGACCACCCTCCAGGCCGACCATCCTGGTCCTGCAGGTGGGCCAGGAAACGATAGACCGCTGGTCCACGCATGAAGTTATGGGCGGAGGATAGCCGTGGAATAACCTCTCGCCCCAGTCGCATCGAGGCCACAAAGATGCGATCACCTCGCACGGTCACAACCAGATCCGAGGGTGGGAGAGTCCGGTCATCTTGTACACTAGGCGTAGCAAGGAAGGGGATCTCGTAGGCCCGCAGTGAGGGTCTAGCAAGGACATTGCCTATTCTTCCCTCCGGCACATGAACCACTTCTGCGAAGACCGCTTCTGGACGGGAGGCCTCCTCCTTTAACAGGTGAGCCTCAAGGGCATCCTTTAACTGGGAATCACCGGAGGCGAACCTTCCCAGCCAACGTGCCGCAGTTGGTCCCGAATAACCCTCCATCCAAAACTGGAACTCCCCACAATCCATTGCCGCCTGGCTGGACGCAGAAAGACAGGTCAGGGCTGCAAATGATTCAGGGAAGGGCTGTGTATCTGGGTTCGACAGGGCCTCAACATCGGTTTCACTCAACTCCCAGACCATGGCGTTGGTCCACCTCGGCAGGGTCCTGATGAGGTAGGCGTCTCGATGAGATATGTGTTTTGGAGGAGCGGACTTGTGGAAGGGGATCCCATCCAGGAGAGCAGAATCCATTGGCTGTTCCCCGTCGAATCCTATGCCGCTCTCTTCGTCTAGGGCTTCCAGCAGCGGCATCCACCGGCCCTCGTATCTCTCTACGAATGCCCTTCGGAATCGATCAAGAGGTCCCTCCGCTGGAGGTGGTGTCAGCCGTCGAAGCAACTCGGCCCCTTCCTCAAGGGCCTCTCGAACGATGTTCGAGAGCTGTAGATCAGGAGATGGACGGAACAGGTCAACCTGGAGAAGGTCTCGGGTATCGAGAGGGACCCCCAGATCGAGCAAGCCATTCATGAGGCTCCGATACCCATCAGGGTAGGTACCGATGTTGTTCTCCTGGAGCAGGTCCAATTGCCTCTTCAGGCTCACAAGTGATTCGGCCACTGTAGCCGAGGATGAGTTGACCAGAAGAGATTCGATCAGGGAGTTCAGCGGATTGGGACTGGAGAGGGCTGGATGCAGGCCTCCGCAGAGCACCTGGGCATCTATCACTCGTTCCAGGAAGGCCCGGGCCTGAATGGGGTCCACCTGCATCTTGTCCACCAAAGTCGCTGTGAGTTCCATCAAACGCCTACCACCCGTGGATCCCTGGAGGATCAGGTCCAGATGGGGGGAGGACTCGACTGCCTCTAGGTGATAGGTCCACGCATTTTCGGGCACCTTCCTTCGCTCGAGATACCGGTACCACCCCCCTCGGGCAAAGAGGCTGGAATTTGGGCGATAGCAGATAGAGTCATGGACCTCGGGCGCTTGCTCCAAC
>Ga0194037_1003064_pt1 | contig 10603 bp, 11 predicted proteins | sample JunL306m_MetaG_FD_148653 | JGI IMG/M metagenome (GOLD analysis project Ga0194037, IMG submission 148653) | Anoxic zone freshwater microbial communities from boreal shield lake in IISD Experimental Lakes Area, Ontario, Canada - Jun2016-L304-6m | ecosystem: Environmental > Aquatic > Freshwater >...
TAACAATTACCCAAGAAACGGCGAAATACAGTGGGTTAAGAATAGTTCCCATTTAGATTGCTCCTTCTGTTGTTTTAACAAAATATTTTGGGTTAGTTCCTTTTACGTAGTCCACGCCACCGAGTGACCATGGGTTACAACGAACTAAACGCCAACTCCCGATTAAAATACCTTTAATTCCATATTTTGAAATAGCATCAATGGCATATTGTGAACAACTTGGGTAGTACTTACATTTTGGTGAAAAATTTGGTGAAATCCATTTTTGATAAAATTTAATTGGAGCAATTAAAAGAATTCTCATTGGCTAACCACAAGCTTCTTTGTTGCTTTTTCCATCAGTTCAACAAGTTCGGTTTTGTAATCTTCGCGCTTGCGAAGTACTCGAACTACAATTTGGGTATTTTTAGAATTTGTACTTAGGGTTGGAATTATTTCGGCAATTAGATGGCGAAGTTGCCGTGAAACGCGGTGCCTTGTTACAGAGCCACCAATAGATTTGTTCACTATGAATCCAATTTGTGGCGCGCTTAATTCTGGGGCGGTGCGTAAATAAACTACAAGTGAAAGTGAAGTTGCTCGAAATCCGGTTTTAGTGGTTAGAGCAAAATCTTTACTTGTGCGCAAACGATTCTTTGCAGGTAGCACGAGTATTAGGCAGAGATGCGAGTGCGACCTTTAGCGCGGCGTGAGGCGAGAACTGCGCGTCCACCACGAGTTGCCATACGAGCACGGAAGCCATGCTTCTTTGCGCGCTTACGAACATTTGGTTGAAAAGTACGTTTTGTCATTGAGCACTCCTTATTTCTCCCGGGTGGGCTTGCGCCCTCGGGGCCACAGCTGTGAGGGGTAACGGTACGGCCACCTGTTGATAAGGGTCAAACTGGCAAAGCTTGGGCAACTGATCTTTGTGGATAACCACTTGCATTTCTGCCAAATTAGCCTTACTTTCGCCCTCTATCCACAGATTTGAAGGTTATTGAGAGCCTCTAGCGGCCCTTAAAAGGCTCAATCTTTGGTTTAGACCACAGGCTGTGGATAACTTTGTGGAAAACCCTAAAATGGGTTTTTGGGCTTAAAAAGGTTTATGAAAGTTAGGGGCGTAAATGGCACTACTAGAGGTTGAAGACCTAACTCCACTTTGGGGCAGCGTGATTGATGAGGTCGCTGTTGAATCTCCACAACACAGAGCGTTTCTCTCACTAACAAAACCTTTGGGTTTAATCCAAAACGAGGGTGGGGCTAACTTACTTCTATCAGCGCCTAACGCATTTGCAAAAGATGTTTTGGAAACTAGGTTACGCGCGGTTTTGAACGAGGCGCTCTCTTTGAAACTAAATCAAAAAATTAGCATTGCGGTAACTGTTGATGAATCAACACCTGTAGCAGATTTCGAACCAGAAATTTTAGAGACAATTGTTGACCCGGCTACAAAACATGGCACTGGTCGTCATTCAACAACTGGTACAAGTTTAGAGCCAACCCAATTAAACCCCCGCTATATTTTTGAAACTTTTGTTATTGGTGCATCAAACCGTTTCGCGCATGCCGCTGCTGTGGCTGTAGCAGAAGCGCCTGCAAAGGCTTATAACCCATTGTTTATTTACGGTGAATCTGGGCTTGGAAAAACCCACTTATTACACGCTATTGGCGCTTATGCCAAAGAGTTGTATGGAAGTGTGCGCGTTCGTTATGTTTCAAGCGAAGAGTTCACTAATGACTTTATTAACTCGATTCGCGATGACAAAGCTTCGGTATTCCAACGCCGTTATCGTGACCTAGATGTTTTGTTGGTTGATGATATTCAGTTCTTAGAAAACAAAGAAAGAACCCAGGAAGAATTTTTCCATACTTTTAACACGCTTTATAACGCTAATAAGCAAATTGTTATTTCTAGCGATCGCCCACCAAAACAATTAACAACTTTGGAAGACCGGCTACGGAGCCGATTTGAATGGGGCTTAATTACAGATATCCAACCGCCTGAATTGGAAACTCGTATTGCGATCCTTCGCAAGAAGGCCGCGCAAGATAAATTAAATGCGCCGGATGATGTTTTGGAATATATCGCCAGTAAAATATCTTCAAATATTCGCGAACTTGAAGGTGCTTTAATTCGGGTGACTGCATTCGCTTCACTAAATCGCCAAGGTGTGGATTTAGGTTTGGCAGAGATTGTTTTGAAGGATTTAATTCCTGATGTTGGTGGGCCGGAAATAACGTCTTCAACAATCATGGCCCAGACAGCCACTTATTTCAGCCTTACAATCGATGACCTATGCGGAACCTCCCGTTCTCGAGTTTTGGTTAATGCCCGCCAGATCGCGATGTATTTGTGCCGCGAGCTCACCGATCTCTCACTTCCTAAAATTGGGCAGACTTTTGGCGGGCGAGACCACACCACGGTTATGCATGCTGACCGCAAGATTCGCCAGTTGATGGCCGAGCGCCGCTCGATCTACAACCAGGTGACTGAGTTGACCAACCGGATCAAAATCCAAGCAAAAAGCTCTTAAGGTTGTGTAAAAGGTTGCCCCCAACCTGGGGGTAACTTGTGGATAAATGTGGATATTGGGAAGGGGTTTTGTGGGGTTAGGTTTAACCGCTTTAGTTAAGGCGAGTTATCCAAAGGTTTCCCACAACAGTTTTTCCTAATATTTACGCTCGTGACCAGGGGTTTTATGGATTATCCACAGAAAACACCTCTAGTTACTACGAATACTTATATATAAATAGAAGGGTTGGGGAAAGAGAACCTACTCCACAAGTTTAAGGAGTTTTAAGAACTCTTAAAAAGCTCACGGATATGGGTTTCTTTAAACAACCATTTAAAGGGAGGATAGTCAGATGAAGTTTGTTGTTGAACGTGACCCGCTTATAGAAGCGGTTAATTGGGTTGCCCGCAGCCTTTCAAGCCGGCCAATCCAAACAGCCCTTCTTGGAATTATGATCGATGTTGATGATGTAATAACACTCACCGGCTCAGATCTAGAAACTTCAACCAAAGCTGTTATTCACGCCGATGTAACCACAAAAGGAAAAGTTTTAGTTCCAGGTCGCCTATTGGCAGAAATTGCTAGATCTTTACCCGCAAAACCAATTTCTTTTCTTTTGGACGGCACTCGAGTATTAGTAACAGCAGGCAGCGCTAAATTCACTTTACCCACCTTGCCAGTGAATGAATACCCACAACTTCCAAACCTGCCAGATAGCGCTGGAGTGATTGCAAGTGATGTATTCGCCACCGCGGTAAACCAAGTTGCAATCGCAGCAGGAAAAGACGACTCACTTCCAACACTTACCGGCGTCCATATTGAAATTAATAAAACAAACATTACCTTCGCAGCAACAGATCGCTATCGCCTTGCAGTAAAAGAAATTGTTTGGAAACCAAAAGATTCAAACATTGAAGCCTCAACATTGTTGCGCGCACGAACACTGGCAGACGCAGCCAAATCTCTAGCAAACAGTTCAGAAGTAACTTTTGCACTATCTCCAACCACAACCAATGAAAAACTTGTTGGTTTTCTTTCAGATGAAAAAACAATGACATCGCGGACCCTCGACGGAACATTCCCACCATTCAGACACTTACTACCTAACGAATCAACCGCAGAAGCAGTTATTGAAGTTTCACAATTATTGGATTCAGTGCGCCGAGTAGCGCTAGTTACAGATAAAACCGTGCCACTTCGGTTAATTTTCAGCAAAGATAATTTACGGCTAGAGGCGGGCGCTGGTGATGACGCGCAAGCAACCGAAAACTTGGATATTAACTACTCTGGCGAGGATATAAACATTGCGTTTAACCCAACATTTTTAACAGATGGACTACAAGCAATCAACTCACCATTTGTACACATCGCGTTTACTGGCGACAAAAAACCCGCAGTGTTAACCGGTAAAAGCGAATCAGATGGCGCCATCAACACCAGCTATAAGTATTTACTAATGCCAATGCGTTACACCTCATAAACTATTTAAAGTGTTTATCTCTAACTTATCGTTAACCACTTTTCGCTCTTATAAAACTTTAGAACTTGAATTAACACCTGGGATAACTACATTTATTGGACGCAATGGTGAAGGCAAAACAAATATCGTTGAGGCTGTTCTATACCTTTCCTTCTTAACCTCACATCGGGTCGCTAGTGATCAACCACTGGTACAACTAGGTAACTCGTCGGCATACATAAGAGCTAAAACCCAAATTCCTGATCGCGAAGTTTTGGTTGAGCTAGAGATAAACAGTGAGAAGGCCAACCGGGCACGAATTAATCAGAACCCCACTCGCAGCCAGAAGGAAATATTTGGAATAGTGCAAGCCATCTATTTTTCCCCGGAAGATTTAGACCTAGTTCGGGGAGACCCAAGCGAGCGGCGCAAATTTATAGACCAACTTTTAATTTTACGCTCACCAAGAATGGCGGGCGTTATAAGTGACTATGAGCGCGCTGTGCGCCAGCGAAACTCATTATTAAAATCTAGGGCTGGAAACGAATCACTAAGCGCCTGGGATGATCAAGTTGCAAATTTTGGTGGCGAAATAATTGCAGCCAGGCTTTTAGCACTTTCAGATTTTGAACCCATTTTTCAAGGAATCTATCAAGAAATATCTTCCGAAAAACCAGCGTTTATCAATTACAAATCCAGTATTGATGATCCATCACCAGATCCGACAACTAACACAACAAAAATTCTAGAGCGCATGCGAATAACAAGAGCTGCTGAGATTGAACGAGGATTAACCCTAACTGGCCCACACAGAGACGACCTGCTTTTAAATTTAGGAAATCATTTGGTGAAAGGTTATGCCAGCCATGGCGAATCTTGGTCTATTGCATTGAGTTTAAAACTCGCTACTTATAAATTACTTTTGAACGACGGGTTAAAACCAATTTTAATTCTCGATGATGTTTTTTCTGAACTAGATGAAGAACGGAGAATTCATTTAATTAAACTTGCAAAAAGCGCTGAGCAAACTTTTATTACAGTCGCAGTTGAAAATGATCTACCAACAGAGTTAGATGGCGTTAAGTATTTAGTTAAAGCGGGATCTGTTTCAAAACTAGGGGTAAAAAATGGCTAGAGATCTTGCTCGCGAGCTTTATCGCGCATTTAGAGGCCAGCCAAAACGTGGCAAAATAGGCGAGGTCATTGAACCTCGAGAAAATATTAAAGACCCAAAGTCACTTGGTGATGTGATGTCGGAATTAATAAGCAATCGTGACTGGCGACAAGGTTTAGCCGAAGGAAATATTTTTTCAGATTGGGAAAAAATTGTCGGCGCCGAAATTGCAACACACTCAACACCAATCTCACTTGTTGATGGCAGGTTAACAATTCAAACTTCATCAACAGCTTGGGCCACCCAACTCACACTAATTTCAAATGATCTATTAAAAACTATTTCAAATTCTTCACCCGGAGCCCTAGTTGAAGAATTAAATTTGATTGGCCCACATGCGCCCAATTGGAAAAAAGGCTTGCGCACCATTCGAGGAGCGAAAGGCCCAAGGGACACCTACGGCTAAAACCGGTTAAATAACAGGAAGTCCACCCCTTTCTAATACAGGTCTACAAGTTGTAGCCAAAAGCCCCGCAAATCAACCCCACAAGGCGCTTTTGGGTGGTTCTGGTTCCACTTATTGACTAGGATGAAGCCATTGAAACACGGTAAATCGCCGAGGTTTTGCGCTGGGAGATTTTTACCCACCAAATTTTGGTTTTAATGAAAAGGAGGCCTGATGAGCGAAAACTCTTATAACGCCTCGAATATCACCGTTCTTGAAGGTCTAGACGCAGTTCGCAAACGCCCTGGAATGTATATCGGCTCAACTGGGGAACGCGGCCTACACCACCTCGTCTATGAAGTTGTAGATAACTCAGTTGATGAAGCTCTAGCCGGGTACTGCTCAGAGATAAACATAACCCTTTGCCCCGACGGCTCTTTGAAGTGTGTTGATAATGGCCGCGGAATCCCAGTCGATATCCACCCAGTTGAAAAGAAGCCAGCACTCGAAGTTGTTTTAACAGTTTTGCACGCCGGTGGAAAATTCGGCGACGGTGGTTATTCAGTTTCTGGTGGCTTACACGGGGTTGGTATCTCAGTAGTAAACGCGCTTAGTACCGACCTTGCTGTTGAAGTTAAACGTGATGGCTTCCATTGGTATCAAGAATACAAATTAGGGGTTCCGCAAAAACCAGTTCGCAAAGGTGAAGCAACATCAGATCACGGCACAACGGTTACATTTTGGCCATCGGCAGAAATTTTTGAAACCATCGATTTTTCATTTGAAGTTCTATCTACTCGATTCCGTGAAATGGCATTTCTAAATAAAGGTTTAATTTTAACTTTAACTGATGAACGCCCAGGGCACGTAGATGAGAAAGGCGCTCCAATTCATGTGCGCTACCACTACGAGGGTGGCATTATCGATTTTGTTAAGCACTTAAATCAAACCAAAGGTGAAACCCACAAATCAATAATCTCGTTTAACACTGAAGATAAAAAACAAAAAATCAGCCTAGAAGTCGCAATGCAATGGAACACCGGTTTTACTGATTCGGTTTACACCTTCGCTAACACTATTCACACCCATGAAGGTGGAACCCATGAAGAGGGATTTCGAACCGCTCTGACATCGGTTGTAAATAAGTTTGGCGAAGAGTGGGGCTTTATTCGCAAGAAGGAAGATCGGTTAACTGGCGAAGATATTCGGGAAGGTTTAACTGCAATTGTCTCGATCAAAATTGCAGAACCACAATTCGAAGGTCAAACCAAAACCAAATTAGGAAACACTGAAGCCAAATCATTTACCCAAAAAGCAATGAATGATCAATTAACAGAATGGTTTGAGAAGAATCCTGGCGAAGGTAAAGACATTGTGCGTAAAAGCATTGATGCAGCAGCGGCACGTGTTGCAGCGCGAAAAGCACGTGATCTTTCAAGAAACCGAAAAGGCTTACTTGAAGGCCGTGGCATGCCTGGAAAATTAGCGGATTGCCAATGGACCGAACCCGAAAAGTGTGAGTTATATATTGTTGAAGGTGACTCTGCTGGTGGATCTACAAAGGGTGGAAGAGACTCTAGATATCAAGCAGTACTGCCTATCCGTGGAAAAATTTTAAACGTTGAGAAAGCTCGCATCGATCGCGTACTCCAAAATAATGAAGTCCAAGCACTAATAACAGCGCTGGGCACTGGTATTCACGATGATTTCGATGTTGCGAAACTTCGTTATCACAAAATTATTTTGATGGCAGATGCGGACGTGGACGGACAACACATTCGTACCCTGCTACTAACTTTGCTATTTAGATTTATGCGCCCGCTAATTGAAAGCGGATTTGTTTATCTTGCTCAACCACCACTTTACAAACTTAAGTGGGGCGGTAAAGAGCCAGTTCAATATGCTTTCTCTGACCGGGAACGCGATGGATTTATTCAAATCGGTTTAGATGCCGGAAAGCGGCTGCCTAAAGATGACGGAATTCAGCGCTTCAAAGGTTTAGGTGAGATGCCAGCAAAGGAACTTTGGGACACAACCATGGACCCAGCGCATCGCGTTTTAATCCAGGTAACTCTTGAAGATGCTGCGGCAGCAGATGATCTATTCTCAGTTTTAATGGGCGAAGATGTTGAGTGAAGATGTTGAGTTGCGCCGTAACTTTATTCAGCGTAATGCTAAAGATGTTCGGTTCTTGGATATCTAATGGCTGAGAATATGAATCCGGATAAAACCGCCGCGCACGATCGAATTGAGACCGTAGACCTACAAGTCGAAATGGCGCGCTCTTATTTAGATTATGCGATGTCGGTAATTGTTGGTCGGGCGCTTCCAGATATTAGAGATGGTTTAAAACCGGTTCACCGTCGCGTTTTGTATGCAATGTATGACGCTGGTTACCGACCAGATAAGGGTTATTACAAATCCTCTCGTATCGTCGGTGATGTGATGGGTAACTATCACCCACATGGTGACACCGCTATTTATGATGCCGTAGTTCGCTTGGCACAATTCTGGTCGCTTCGTTATCCATTAATCGATGGAAACGGAAACTTTGGTTCACCAGGAAATGACCCAGCAGCAGCAATGCGTTACACCGAAGCCAAGCTCGCACCACTCGCGATGGAGATGATGCGCGACATCGATGAAGACACAGTTGAGCGCCACTCGCGATGGAGATGATGCGCGACATCGATGAAGACACGGTTGATTTCATTCCTAACTACGACGGCCGCTCCCAAGAACCAACCGTTCTCCCTAGTCGCTTTCCAAACTTATTAGTTAATGGTTCTGCTGGAATCGCAGTTGGCATGGCTACAAACATCCCGCCACACAATTTAAATGAAGTAGTTGAAGGCGTGGTTTGGTCGCTGGAAAATCCAGATGTCGAACCAAAAGTATTATTAGAAAAACTTCTCACAATCATTAAAGGGCCAGACTTCCCAACAAAAGCCTTAATTGTGGGACGCCAAGGAATTGAAGATGCCTACCGAACTGGCCGTGGTTCAATCATTATGCGTTCAGTTGTTGAAATTGAAGAGATAAATAAGCGCACCTGTTTAGTTGTAACTGAACTGCCTTATCAAGTTAACCCAGACAATCTCGCGCTAAAAATCGCTGAACTAGTTAAAGATGGCCGCATCAAAGGAATTGCAGATGTTCGAGATGAGGGAAATGAGCGACTAGGTCAACGCTTGGTGATTGTGCTTCGAAACGATGCCACCCCTAAAGTAATTTTAAATAACCTTTATAAACACACCCAATTACAAGATTCCTTCGGCGCAAACATGTTGGCGTTGGTTGATGGTGTACCTCGCACAGTTGGTTGATGGCGTACCTCGCACACTTCGTATCGACGAGTTCATCAAGTATTACATCGAACACCAAGTTGAAGTTATTGTCCGCCGCACAAAATACCGGCTACAAGAACGTGAAAAACGCGCGCATATCTTACTTGGTTACTTAAAAGCGCTAGACGCTCTTGATGCCGTAATTGCTCTTATTCGTGCTTCTACTACAACCGAAGAAGCCAGAACTGGATTGATGAAATTACTTGAAGTGGATGAACTTCAAGCGAATGCAATTTTGGATATGCAACTTCGTCGAATTGCCGCACTTGAACGCCAAAAGATCAACGATGAATATGACGGATTAATGGCTGAAATTGTTGAACTAACTGGAATTTTGGCATCAGAAGCCAAGCAACGAGAGATTATTAAAACTGAACTACAAGAACTAACTGCTAAATATGGAAATGAACGTCGTACTCAAATTATCGCAGGTGACTCTTAACTGGAATTTTGGCATCAGAAGCCAAGCAACGAGAAATTATTAAAACTGAACTACAAGAACTAACTGCTAAATATGGAAATGAACGTCGTACTCAAATTATCGCAGGTGACTCAGATCTTTCAGTTGAAGATTTAATTCCAGATCAAAGTGTTGTCGTAACAATTACAAAAACTGGATATACCAAGCGCACAAAAGCAGATTTATACCGAGCCCAAAAGCGCGGTGGCAAGGGAGTTAAAGGCGCTGCCCTCAAACAAGATGATCTTGTCGAACATTTCTTTGTTGCTTCAACACATGACTGGTTATTGTTCTTTACAAATAAAGGCCGGGTGTACCGAGCGAAAGTACATGAATTGCCGGATGCTGGTCGAGATGCTCGTGGTCAACACGTGGCAAATCTTTTAGCATTTAAACCAGATGAAACAATCGCACAAGTTATTGCGGTCTCTAACTATGAATCGCACCCATTCTTAGTAATAGCAACACGAGGTGGAATTGTTAAGAAGTCTCCCCTTGTTGAATATGACTCACCTAGATCCGGTGGCTTAATTGCAATTAATCTTAAGGAAGGCGATGAAGTTGTATCAGCCGCCCTGGTAAGCGAGAAAGACGAGATTCTCTTAGTTTCTAAAAATGGTATGTCGCTTCGTTTCACCGCGAACGAAGAATCAATTCGTGCAATGGGTCGTTCAACTAGTGGTGTTATCGGAATGAAATTCCGCAATAAAGATCAATTGTTAACAATGGCAGCAATCACCGAAGTCTCAACTCAAAAATATGTATTAACTGCAACAGATGGCGGATTCGCAAAGCGAACTCCACTTGAAGAGTATCGACCACAAGGTCGCGGCGGTATTGGCGTCAAAGCTGCGAAGATCGACGAAGGTTCCCGCGGCGTACTTGTTGGCGCAATGATTGTTGAAGCAAGTGATGAAATCCTTGCCATTACATCTGGTGGAGTTGTAATTCGTACTGCTTGTTTAGAAATCAGAGAGACCAGTAGAGACACTCTTGGTGTGCGGCTAGTAAATCTTGATGAGGGAATAAGTGTTGTTTCAATAACCCAGGTCAAGGATGAGGCTGAAACAACAGATACAGCCTCAAAATAGCTTTTAATTAAGTTAGATTTTGGGGTACGCCTCGAATTCGGGTAGCCTTCACCAGCATTCGCGGGCCTTTAGCTCAGCCTGGTTAGAGCGCTTCCCTGATAAGGAAGAGGTCAGTGGTTCAAGTCCACTAAGGCCCACGACCGCTTATGCTAAGTAGTTGAAGATTAGATAAGGTTTGCAAGTAAGCCCGTT
>Ga0194037_1003065_pt1 | contig 10602 bp, 9 predicted proteins | sample JunL306m_MetaG_FD_148653 | JGI IMG/M metagenome (GOLD analysis project Ga0194037, IMG submission 148653) | Anoxic zone freshwater microbial communities from boreal shield lake in IISD Experimental Lakes Area, Ontario, Canada - Jun2016-L304-6m | ecosystem: Environmental > Aquatic > Freshwater >...
TTTACCTGATGCTCATGAAAAACGGTACCGAGCAATTGAGTGGTACCATGCTCTACCAGGAACCGAACACCCAATGGAACATTGCAGCCACCGGTGACATTAACGGCGACGGAACCACAGACATACTCTGGTGGAACAAAACCACCGGACAGGTCTATGCCCAGACCGTCGTTAACGGCCGGATAAGCGGAGGAGCTATCATCTACTCCGAAGCGGACACAAGGTGGAAAATAGTCGGCACCGGCGACGTCAACGGCAACGGCAAAAGTGACCTGATCTGGTGGAACAGTACCACCGGACAGGTAGCCATCGGCACAACCAACACCTTAAACCAGTCAAACGCCCAGGTAATCTACACCGCACCCAGTACCGACTGGCGCATAGCCGGAACAGGCGACATAAACGGCGACGGCAAGACAGACCTGATCTGGCACAACAGAACTACCGGCCAGGTCCACGGCATGCTCTTAAACGGAACCGTCATAACCGGAAGCGGACTGATCCATACCGAACCTGACCCGAATTGGGATATCGTCAGTGTCGGCGACTTTAACAACGACGGCAAAGCTGACCTGCTCTGGCAAAACAGCGTAACCGGACAGGTTTACCAGATGGAACTGAACGGTCTCAGCGTCAGCAAAGGCACGATTTTGTACCAGGAACCGAATACCATCTGGCACATCCAGGGCGAAACAGAGTGGCGGGATAACCTGTATGGCAAAGGTGTGACTACGACAAAGTAACTGAGCAGATCTGATTCAGGCGTTACAACCATCACAGATAAGATACTCATACATTTTCGAACATTTTGTATCAGGGGCGACAGCGCGGATGTATAGTGCTTCGCCCTTGTGCCGTTAATACCAATTCCATATCAAGGCCATATCTTCGTTGATCTGGAATTGGAATAAGAGAGCGAAGCTGATGGTCCTTGCCATGCATCTGCTTGTACCCTCCCCTTTTTTGATTCACTTCACGCAAAAATATCTTGCTATAATTCAAACTACAATATATTCTACTTTCTATATTATTTATTATATTTCCTGGAGCTGCCATGATCAGGTTTCTTACTGCATTTTACATTACGATCGTATTCATCAGCACTGCGGGTGCTGAATCTTACCGGTTCGGCCTCAAGGATGCCATCAGTGCGGCTGTCGAAAAAAACAATCGGGTACGGGCGGCCGGTTTCATGTCCGAAGCTGCATTGCAGGCCGTATCCATTGTAACATCCCGCTACTATCCTTCAATCTCATTGGAAGAAAGTTTCAGCGTATCGAACTCACCTACACAGACTTTTATGATGAAACTGGATGAAAGCCGGTTTACCCAGAACGATTTTCTGATCAACAACCTTAACAGACCTGGAATCCAGCACGATTTCAGTACAGCTCTCACTGTCAGACAGCCTTTATACGACCCGTCAATCTCCCCGGCGAAAGAAATTGCCGCCCGGGAATCAGAGATACAAGAGACCCGGCTCGACGGCGCAAAACATGAAACTGCTTTCAGGGTATTCAAACTGTATCTCGACATTCAAAAGGCTCAGGCTCGCCTCCGGGCTGCTGAACAAGCTGTCTACGAGGCCCGGGAACATGTGAGACTTGCGGGAGTCCGCAATCAGGCCGGCACAGGGCTGCGCTCCGACGAATTGAGAGCACGAACGCACCTGTCCGCCAACGAGCAGCAGCTTGTCAGCGCACGTAACAATCTCACCATCAGCCGGATGGAACTTGCCAATGCCATCGGTCTCAAGGATGTCGATAAAATCGACATTACGGATACAAGAATCGCCGCAATTCCGTTGACCAAGTCACTGGAGGAACTGGTAGCGCTGTCTCTCGAAAACAATATCGAACTGAAACAGTCGCTGGCGGAGTATGAAAAGTCGAAAGCCGCTGTTCGGCTTGCCCGCAGCGGATATCTTCCCTCCGCTGGAGCCTTTGCCTCTTACCGGATGAATTCCAAAGACACACCCTTCTGGAATGACAATGATTCCTGGAATGCAGGGGTCGCTCTCACCTGGCAGCTGTTTGACGGTTCCAGGCGCTCTCATGAGCGGGACAAGGCTGTTGCGGAAAAATCTGCTGCCGCTGAGTTGCATGAACACGCCAAACGTGAAGCGGGGATGCGGGTCAGGGAGAGCTACCTGCGCAGCGAGGAAATGGGCAAACGCCTGGAAGTTGCCGGCAATACTCTGCAGGATGCAGAAGAGACCGTGCGTCTGCTGACCAGGCGCTTTGAGAATTCTCTGGCCACAATGGCAGAGCTTCTTGATGCCCAGACAGCATTAAACCGGACCAGGGCCGATCTCGTCGATTCGGAAGCTCATCTGGCTCTGGCGCGCGGCTATGTCTATTATTCTGCAGGGATTTTTCTAAAGGAGATGACCAAATGACATATGCGGGGGAAAATTTCAAATTGATGTGCGGACTCGGCAGAGCCGCCGCAATTATACTCTTCATTACTTTGGGTGGCTGTGGCGGAAAACATGACGTCAGTGGAAAGAAGGCTGACGCGCCCCCCCCGGTCATAAAAGGTGTACTTCTGGAGACTGTAACAACAACCTCCCTGCCGGAAACGATTGAGATGGTCGGCACAGTCCGAGCCAGAACCAGTGCCGTTGTTTCAGCCCGCATACCGGGCTCCGTCATTCTCCTCAAAGTACGCGAAGGCGACCGGGTTCGCAAGGGACAGCTTCTGGCACGTCTGGATGCTCAGGAGAACCATGCAAACGCTGCGGCAGCGGTCTCAGTTGTTGACGAAGCACAACGTGGAGTGGAGGAGGCACATTCCCGGAAAAAGATGGCCGACACTACGTTCGAACGCTATCAGAAGCTGTTCAGCGAGCAGGCCATCAGCCGCCAGGAATTCGATGTCAAACAGACTGAAAAGGATCTGGCTTCCCAAGGTGTGGCCCGGGCCGAGGCGCGCCTCAAACAATCCCAGGAAGGATCACGGGCTGCCTCCGCCACGTCAGGCTATACACAGATCGTGGCCCCTATTACTGGTATCATAACCAGCAAACCGGCCGATCTGGGAGCAACGGTTTTCCCGGCCCAGCCGTTGTTGACTATTGAGGACGAGTGGAGCTACCAACTTGAGCTGTCTGTACCGGAGTCGAGAACACTTTCGGTAAAACCGGGCACAACCGTCCAAGTCACGCTTGATGCCCTGAATGCCACGTTCAGTGCAAGAATTGCCGAGGTTGTTCCCGCTGCGGATTCAGCCAGTCGAACCTTCATCGCTAAAATAGCCCTCGAACAGAAAGGACTGAAATCCGGCATGTTCGGACGCGGCTCCATCGCTGTTGGTACCGGCGCCAAAGGCATCCTCGCAGCAAAAAATGCGATTATCGAACGTGGGGCCCTGACCTCGGTCTGGGTGGTGGACAAAGACAACATTGCACGCATGAGACTGGTCAAGGTCGGTAAGCCTTTTGGCGATAAGGTGGAGATTCTGTCCGGATTGTCCGACGGAGAACGCCTGGCGGTATCTGGTGTGGACAAGGTACTTGAAGGGGCAAAGGTAGAATAACCCATGACCAGCCCAGGCTTTGCCGGAAAAATAGCCCGCGCATTCATCAACTCCAAGCTGACACCGTTGATCGTGGGAGCCTCGCTGCTGCTTGGCCTGTTTGCTGTCAAAATGACACCGCGCGAGGAAGAGCCTCAGATTGTGGTGCCGATGGTGGATATCTACCTCCCCATGCCCGGTTCCTCCCCACGTGAAGTGCAGGAGCGGGTGGTCAAGCCATTCGAGTCAAAGTTGTGGGAGATCAAGGGGGTAGAGTATCTCTACTCCATGAGCCGTCCGGGAATGGGTATCATCACCGTGCGCTTCCTGGTGGGCCAGCCGATGGAGGAGTCGCTGGTCAAGCTCTACAACAAGGTCATGAGTAACCGCGCTCTCCTTCCCCCCGGTGCCGGCGAGCCTCTGGTAGCGCCCAAGTCCATCGACGACGTGCCGATCATGGCGCTGACCCTCTGGTCGGAACGCTACGACCACGCCACACTGCGAACCCTGGCGCAGGAAGTAGCCGATGAGCTCAAAAAAAGCGAGAACACGGCAGAGACTGAGATAAAAGGGGGCCTGGCGCGCCAGATTCGTGTGGTGCTCGATACGATGCGATTGGCAGGGTACGGGCTTTCACCGCTCCAGGTTGCCGGGGCGCTCCGGAAAGGAAACGCCACACTTCCCGCAGGGTCATTCTCTTCAGGCAACAAAGAGATACTGGTTGATACCGGCGGCTTCCTAACCAGCAGTGACTCGGTCAAACGCCTGGTAGTCGGCGTGTACAGTGGCCGGCCGGTTTACCTGGATGACGTGGCGCGCGTCACGGACGGCGTCAGGGAACCTGATGATTATGTCTTCATGGGACTACACAACTCCAGGGCCGATTACCCTGCCGTTACCATTTCTATAGCCAAGCGCAAGGGGGCCAATGCAACCTGGGTGGCTGAGGATCTTGTAAAGAAGATCGAATCGCTCAAGGGTAAAGTTATCCCCTCTGATGTGCAGGTCACAGTAACCCGCAATTACGGCGAAACAGCCAGGGAGAAGAACAACGAGCTGCTGTTCCACATGTTCCTGGCAGCCATCTCGGTTACTATCCTGATAGCCGTATTCATGGGGTGGCGTGCCGGTGCGGTAGCGGCCATCGCCATTCCGGTCACCCTGGCATTGACCATGCTGATCTTCTATCTGATCGGCTATACTTTGAATCGCATCACACTTTTTGCCCTGATCTTCTCAATCGGCATCCTGGTGGACGATGCCATCGTAGTGGTGGAAAACATCCATCGCTACTTCACCACCACGATCATGCAGCCGCTTGATGCAGCCATCAAGGCAGTGGATGAGATCGGCAACCCGACGGTGCTGGCGACTTTTGCCGTTATTGCCTCGATCCTGCCGATGGGCTTCGTGGGTGGACTTATGGGCCCCTATATGCGACCGATCCCTGTCGGCGCCAGCATGGCCATGCTCTTCTCGATGCTGATAGCCTTCATCGTCACCCCCTATTTTGCCTTCCGCTTCATGAAAAGCGAATCCCACCATGGCTCGGGCGAGACGCCGGGTGATTCGAAACTCACGCTGTTTTACCGCCACTGGATGGGACGCCTGATCCACGAGAAGAGATTGCGGTACGGATTCCTGACCGTGGTGGCGGCACTGTTTCTGTTATCCTGCTCCCTGATCTACTTTAAAGCCGTGACGGTCAAGATGCTGCCGTTTGACAACAAAAACGAACTGCAGGTGATCATCGACGCCCCGGACGGTACACCGCTGGAGCAGACTGCCCGAATCGCCCGCGAGATGGGTGACGCACTGAAGGGAGTGCCGGAGGTGACCGATTTTCAGATGTATGTCGGCACCAGCGCCCCCTTCAATTTCAACGGCCTGGTGCGACATTACTACCTGCGCAAGGGTGCCAATCTTGCCGATATCCAGGTCAACCTGTTGCCCAAGGATGAACGTAAAGACCAGTCCCACGCCATTGCCAGGCGCATCAGACCACTGGTCAAGTCAGTTGCCGATAAGTATGGCGCACGGGTCAAGGTGGCCGAAATCCCCCCCGGTCCGCCGGTACTGTCAACACTGGTGGCCGAAATCTACGGTCCGGATGATGCGAGCCGGGCCGGTATTGCCTCAAAAGTCAAGGCCATCCTGACCAGAACAGCCGGCGTTGTTGATGTGGACTGGTATCGGGAGGATGACCGGCAAAAGGTCACGTTTGTGGTTGACCGCGAGAAGGCGGCCCTGTCCGGTATCGCTGTCGATGATGTGGCCCGCACTCTCAGAATTGCCCTGGGTGGAGAAGATGAAGGTCTGCTGCATCTGCCAGGAGAGAAGGAACCGGTCGGTATCAATCTGAGACTGCCGATTGCCAGGCGGAGTTCTGTGGAAGATCTTTCGTCTATACACGTCCAGGGGACAAAAGGCAACGTACCGCTATCCCAACTGGTACGGATCAGCACTGTCAACGAAGAGAAGACACTTTACCGCAAGAACCTGAAAAACGTGATCTACGTGATAGGAGATGTTGCCGGACAGATAGAGGCACCGGTGTATGCCATCCTCAAAATGCAGAAAGAGATCGATGCACTGCCGACACCTGACGGCTCGAAGATAGAAGTCCTCGCCTCACGGCAACCGTGGAGCGAAGAAAAAATGGGGATGAAATGGGATGGCGAGTGGCACATCACCTATGAGGTCTTCCGCGACCTTGGAATAGCGTTTGGTGCTGTAATGGTGCTGATCTACATCCTGGTGGTGGCCTGGTTCAAGGATTTCACCACGCCGCTGGTCATCATGGCGCCGATTCCGCTGACCCTGATCGGTATCCTGCCTGGCCACGCCTTGTTTGGAGCATTCTTCACCGCTACTTCCATGATCGGCTTCATCGCCCTGGCCGGAATCATTGTGCGCAATTCCATCATACTGATCGATTTTGCCGAAATGAAACGCCAGGAAGGGATGGCGCTGGACGAGGCTATCATTGAAGCCGGCGCTGTGCGTTTCCGCCCCATGCTGTTGACCGCGGCGGCGGTGGTGGCGGGAAGTTTCGTGATACTCTTCGACCCGATCTTCCAGGGGTTGGCTCTGGCCATGATGTTTGGCGAGATCGCTTCGACAACCTTATCAAGAGTCACTATTCCGATTTTGTATTATCTGGTACAATCGTGGAAAGAGCGGCATCATACACAACAGTAAGCCTGATCGTAAATATCAGCAAAAAGCCGTAGGGTGCGCCGTGCGCACCATGCAGCGGTGATTGGTGCGCACGGCGCACCCTACGTAAGTGTCATCTTGAATGCGACTTGGAATTACAGACTGGATTCCGGCCAGAAGCCCGCCGGAATGACACCCTGTTCATCCCGTATATACCTGTAAAAAGAGGTTTTCATGTTCTGGTCAAAAAAATCAAAACCGTCCGTGGAAGGAATTGCACTTGCAGAGCGGTGCCGACAACAGGCCGAAGCGCTCTACCGTTCCGGAACACATCACTGCGCCGAGGCGGTCATGGAGGCGATCCGCTCAAATTTTGCGCCTGACGTGCCGGAAGCCGTAGTGGGAACTGTATCGGGATTCGGCGGAGGCTCCGGTACAGGTTGCATCTGCGGTGCAGTATCGGGTGGTACGGTGGCTATCGGCCTTGTGCTGCATGAAAAAAAAACCGTCACACACCTGACCAGAGAACTTCATACCTGGTTCAAGGAAAAGTATGGCGTGACCTGCTGTAAAACCATCCGCCAGACCCACAAGGGTGTCTGTCCGGTACTGACGGGCGAGGTAGCAGGTAAGATTGCTGAAATGCTGGCAGGAAAATCCCCCTGACCCCCCTTTTTCATGGGGGACGTTGATCAAAAGGAGTTACAACCATGAAAGAAGAATTCTATGTAGAGCGTATCGTCCGCATTGTGGCCGGATCTTTTGTCATGATCTCACTGCTGCTGGCACACTTCCACTCGCCAAACTGGCTCTGGTTCACCGGCTTCGTCGGGCTGAACCTGTTTCAGTCAGGCTTCACCCAATTCTGCCCGATGTTCAATATCCTGGCGAAAATGGGAGTGCCCCGTTTTCCCAAAAGCAGCTGCTGTAAATGAAGTTCCGCATCAGCATACTCTGCGAGAATTCTGTCGGACCCATCAGCGGAACACTCGGTGAGCATGGCTTCTCGGCTTTGATAGAGCCGTCAGAGGGCGGTCCGCTGCTGTTCGACACCGGACAGGGCTTGACGTTGCTTCACAATGCCCGCCGCATGAACAAGGATCTGTCAACGGTCAGACATGTAGTGCTGTCTCACGGGCACTACGATCACTGCGGAGGCCTGCTGCCGCTGCTGACTGAGCATGGCCCGAAGCTGGTTCATGCCCATCCCGGGATTTTTTCACCCCGTTTTCGTCTCAAGGATACCGGGGAGTGCTATCCGATCGGAATGCCTCATGGTCGCGATGTGATTGAGGCGGCGGGCGGAACCTTTGAACTCTCGAAAGATTATCGCGAAATCACCCCCGGCATCTTCCTGACGGGTGAGGTGCCGCGGGTTACATCATTCGAGACCGGCGACCGGGGGTTGTACTGCGACTGCACCGGCCAGGATCCGGATGACGTTTCTGACGACCAGTCGCTGGTTCTTGAATCGGAACGGGGTCTGATTGTTATCCTGGGGTGCTGTCATGCCGGATTGGTCAATACGCTGGAGCACATCGCTTATCTGAGCGGCCGGCGTGATATCTATGCCGTGATAGGCGGCACGCACCTCGGCTTCTGCGGGCAGCAACAGCTTGAAATGACGATTTCAGCCCTGAAAGATCGGGGGGTGCAGAAAATTGCTGCAAGTCATTGTACCGGTTTTGCAGCGTCAGCACGCCTGTCGAGGGAGATGCCGAAGGAGTTTCAGGTGGCAGTGGTGGGGTATACAATCGAAGCATAGCACAATAATCCTGGAAAAAGCAGTTGGACCACGAAACACACGAAATACACGAACAAAATCAAAAGCTTGTTTTCGTATGTCCATTCACCTGAATGGTTAATCCGCATCTGGATTAAACGTCTTGTTATCTTTCGTGTTTTTTCGTGTATTTCGTGGTTACAGCAGTTTTTAGGATAATTCCGTACTTATTCTTCTATTTTTGTTGGACAAATCCGGCTTAAAGTGAGGTAACTGCATGAAAGACATACTGATTGTTATCGCGATTTTCGTTATCTGGATCATTCTGCAGAAGGTAGTGCTGCCAAAACTGGGTATTCAAACCTGAATGTCCGACTCATGCGACCTCGGGGACCGGGGCGATAAAAAAACAACTCAGGTAAAAGATACGACAGATCAAAACGTGCCGCGACGTTGAATGGTATTTTCAACACGGAAGAGCGATGCCGGTTCATTACGTTAATCCTATAAAAAGCATTTGAACATGGATGAACAGGATAAAGGCGGATAAAAACAGATAGTTACTGCAATACATTGATTCACCCAGTTGGTTATCCCCTTTTATGGATTTTGTTGTGTCTTTATCTGTAGTTATCCTGTTCATCCATGTTAAACCGCCGTTTTTCGTTAATGAATGGGAAGGTTGAACACAGCAAAGACATTTTGCAGGAAGTTCTGAATAATCTCGTTATCACTATGCCTGTTTGGCAGAACAACACTTCTTGAACGAAAACAGTTGAAGCCTTCCACACTGGGGTAACCATCTGGGTAGAGTAGAGAGCAGGTTTCACCCTGCCCTCCCTCATCAAACCGTGCATGCGGTTTTCCCGCACACGGCTTTCCGATGTTCTTCACCGTAAGGCATGCGCTTTCGTCCAGCCCGCTGTCGTCGGCACTTTGTAAAGGGCGCACTTTTGATACAGCACCCCTATGGGAAACAGAACGTATCCCGCTTTTCGTTCTCTGACTTTATGACGCTTGCGTAGATGAGTCCGCAGCCGTTGTTCGACATGACTTTTCAAATGAGTCAAAATGCAAGACATTGGTGTCAAACCTACACTTTTGACAAACCCCAGATAAACCAACGGCGAGAACACCTAGACAATTCCGGGGACACCATACTTAATTTCAGATTACCTGATCCCGCCGGGGTTTAATCGGTATTTTCGGTAAACAAGCCTAGTGTCATGTAACATCTTATCTTTCGTAGGGTGTGCAAACAGTTTCATCGTTTGCGCACGCGGACTGGTGGGCAAAACACCCTGCCCACCCTACGAAGTGGGACATTGGGGCAGGCTTTGAAGATTGAAAGTTAAGGATCAAATCTTCAAAAACATCCACTCCCGATGGTGCAGATGGGTGAAACCGAGGTCGGTGTAGTATCTTTCTAGCTTTTCGTGGGCGGGTTGGAGTGCAAGGTAGTGGATGGGAACATGTTTGTTTACCTCTCTTGCTATCTTCATAGCAGAACCGATAAGAGATTGTGATATCTTACAACCGTTTAGTTCTGTAAAAACTGTATTTCGGTACGGTAATGAGGTAAACAGATAATCAATTATGATGCATGGCGGAATATTATGAATGCTGCCAACTGAAAGAGCAACAAAACCGAATGAAGTCTTGAGTTCATCTCCCAGCATATAAATTCGATTTTTCTTTGCTAAGGCCTGTTTTGAAATTTGCCTGCCATATTGGCGTTCATAATCGTTTGCGAACTCAAATTGTTTCAGAAATGCTTGAGGTTGTAGCAAATTATCAGACGGTGTTACCAGACTAAAGACCACATGTAGCTCCATCAATGACCTTGAGCGGTGGCAATTTATCAACCAACTCTTGCATTTTTTTGCTTGGCCTCAGATTTAGCAGAAGTTCACGGTCTTCTTTTGACAAACGTTGAGGAAGTCGGGCGCCAATTACAAATTTTTTCTTTACGGTAGGAATTGGAACTGATTTTTGAGCGGTCATTTGAACTGATTCCTTTACATTTATTCTTGCAGTCATACTACATACTACCACTGTTAGCGAATGGTCGTCAACCAGACCGTAAATCAAGACCGTAAATCAACAACCAAAGAGGAGAAAAAATATGCGTAAGGAATGTGACTTCAGCAAGGCAAAAAGGGCAAATGAGGTGCCGCACCTCGTCAGGCTTCAGGCTGAAACGA
>Ga0194037_1003066_pt1 | contig 10602 bp, 13 predicted proteins | sample JunL306m_MetaG_FD_148653 | JGI IMG/M metagenome (GOLD analysis project Ga0194037, IMG submission 148653) | Anoxic zone freshwater microbial communities from boreal shield lake in IISD Experimental Lakes Area, Ontario, Canada - Jun2016-L304-6m | ecosystem: Environmental > Aquatic > Freshwater >...
GCCCAGAACATCCCATTTGTTTCAAAGGGGCATTGATAGCTGCGCTGCGCTTGCTTGCCCTGCGCATTGTTCGAAGAAGCTCGTAAAGCTCGCTTCCCCTCACAATGCTTGGTCATCATTGTCATTCTCGGAAATCGAAGATAAGTCTTTTGAAGATGATTGATGATGAACGAATGAATGCTGAATGGATGTCTTTTGACTTTCTGTAGATCCATAGCCATTACTTCCCCCGTTTCCGGAGGAAGCAAGAAAGACTTTCTGTGAGTCATTTCACCATCCAGCATTACAACGAATATGGAGGCGGTTGGCGGTACCTCGCGTTGCTCTCTTCCGCAGGATGTTTGAAGTCCTGCACCAACGGTGCTGCTACTCATGCATGCTGAGGCATGAGCAGGAATCCGGGAGCGCATTGCCATAAATACAATGTCCCGGTCATTTAGCCTTAATGATCGAACCCAGCAGCAAAACTCGTTTTATGAAGGCATATCGAATCGTCGTCCCTTGGGATAGTCGCTGCTGGTGCGCTGTTGTCGCTGGGTGTCCTCCTACGTCCTTTGCGTGAAGTGCTTTTACTGCTACCCGCTTGATTCAAACCCGCAAGCTCGGGATATCAACAGATTTGGTTTGCCTGTCCAACTGCCCGCATCGTGCTTTTCCTCTTGCTGTGCGGGTCGTTGCTTTGCCTTGAAGTGCCTGTGTTGCCTATTCATAGTTATTTATGCGAACTACAGGATTGGCGCCTTAAATGTGGTTCGTGATCTGGATTGCTGGCAAATCTCGGTTGTCCATCCCGGATCGCTGACCATACGCTCGTGGCTCATTCAACAAGACCGAGGACGAGCAATGAGCATTTTGAACAGCCTAAAATTGGTAGCAGCTACAACGGCGCCACGAGTCAATGGAGTCCAACGACAGCGCAATAAACTGGCTGCGAAATTGGACGAGCAGATTGACATGGCAACGGCGAAACAGACGGGTACGACCTATGCGCCCACCCAAATGAAAGCAGTTAAAAATCCAGCAACCGGGCAGAAATTGGTCGTAGAGGCTTATAAGCGAGTAAGGCCTTGGTTCTGGATTATTACTGCCGGTGGCTACTGCTTTAATGTGCGCTATGGCAGCAAGGTGATTGAACTGGGCAAGGGCAAGAACGCCGTGGAAGTTGCCGATCTAAACGCGTTAATCGAAGCGTTAAATGCGGTGAAGTCGGCGGTGCTTGTGGGTGAACTGGATGCTGAAATTGAAAAGGCATCGGGGGCCCTCCGTTCTGGCTTTAAGCGGGGTGCGTGATGTACAGGTATGAAGTTCGGCTAGAAACCATCAATAACGGCAGCAAGAACATGGTCCACACCTTTGTTCATGCCGACAATGCAATGCAGGCCTGTAGCTTAGCGCAGTCGATGACAGGGCCCGGAGGCAGGATCGTGTTTGGCCCATATCCGGTGTCTTGGGCTTAGAGAATATCGATGCTGACTGTTCCTTTGACTAACTCACAATTGGTCGTCCGCCAGCATCGAACTTGATTAAGAATTCTTCGAGAGTTCGGCCTCGGGCCATCTGCTCAGTAAGCCACTTAGGTTTGATTCCCCGTCCGGACCATGTTTGTGAGAGATCCAAGGGGTTTCGGTAGCGTGGCATGACTTTTCTCGCTGTGACGGGCTGTTCTTCATCGTCATCATCAAGCCAGTCATCAAACTCATCATCTTCGTCTTCGTCGGTGTAATCACGATGCCGTTTGACCGCCAAAATATCTGAAATGAGATCGGCAAGGTCCTCAAGCTCCATAATGCTCAAGTCATTCATTACAGCCTCAGCAACTTTTTTGTATTTGGCGCCCATAGTGATCCTTGCGTCCACGAATGCCTCATCCTATCCCAAGATTTTCGGTGTTTAACACCGAAAATTACATGAGGTCGCATAAATACTAATGAAAGGGAGGAGACCTTTGTTTTATGCGCCTCGTAGAATTTGCCTCAGCTGCCGATCAACTCGCGCTCTGGAAGCTCATCAGCGATACGGTCTGGAGCAGCATCAATGCCCAAGCAAAACAGCAAGCCCAAGTTGCCGCTCAGCAAAAACCAATCGTAAAGCCTAACAAGAAAGTGGCCAGTAAGGTCAAAATCCCACGGCCTCCAGCAGCCAAGCCGTTACCTCAACCCAAGCCACTTTACCCAGCAAAAGCAGTCCTGGCGTCACAGGCCTCGGGTAATAAACGTCTTACGACCCAGTCGACGGCTAAATCACCCAATCCCAGTACAGCAAAGATTAACGCGGGTCCGGGGACGAGGGGCATAGCGACAATGAATGCCCCAGCCAACCCAGTTACTTAAAATAAGTAACCCCGTTTTCAGATCTGACGAACGCTCCACACGTGTACCCGGCCACTGTATTGTGCTTCAATCATGGCCTGTGCTTGTTGGCTCATAAAGGCGGTGACGGTGGTGGTCAGATAGCTCAAACTACTATCGGTCTGGGTTTTGGCGTCGTCTTGATAAACGGTGAATGAAATCTCGAATGTCCTCAGCATGGCTTGCTCCTTTTGTGTTGATCGCAAGCAAGTGTGTGGTCGAAGGGCTGGAATGGACAACCGAAAATGGGTTCGAGGCAGGGTAGGACATAGTTTTTCAAAATGCGGGCTTTTTCACGGCCATCAAAATCCCCGCGTTTCCCTAAACCGTTACTTCTTGGCATGTAGCTCGTTCACCATCATGCTGCCCTCAAGTCGTGATGCATAAAAGCGTTCGATCATGGCGACACTGGTTCGCGCATTTCGGGCAAGTGTGAGCAAGTTAATCTCCCCTCCGTAAATGAGCCGGAACATGATTGAGGTGTGACGGAGCGAGTAAAGCGTCTTGTCCCCATCCCCCGTTAAACTTCCCGAAATCGCTTCAAGTAACACATCGAATTGCCGGGTCAGGTGGCGGTAGGCATAGGTTCGGTTTTCCATATCGGGCACGAACAAGAAATGATCGTCGCCACCCAGTCCCCGCTTTTCCTGATATGCCCGCAAGCGTCTGTAGTAGTAAGCAGCACGGGGTAATGAAGTGATCGGCTTGTCATGCTTCTTGGTTTCGGGAATCGGCATGTACAAGTAATCACCACGAGCACCTGAACGGATTTCAATGTGCCTGTGCTTCATGGTCTTTAAATCTGTTGGACGTATGAAGCTGTAAACCATGAACGGGATCGCGTACATGATTTCCTCAGTAACAATGACACGGCGAAGTGGTTGTCCTGCTGACTTCTTGCCATCGTCTTTCTGTGAGATGCCATGCGAAGTCCCAAGTAAACGATGGCTGGCACGACGCAGGGCAAGGTATTCACGGATATTGAAAAAGCCCCTCGCGTTGTCTTCCTGTTTGATCGTGGGTTTAACGGGGGGGATATCGAGGAGCTTGTAACGCTGGGCGTAGTTGAGGACTTTGCTGAGCGTGGAGAAGTGGAGTTTGACGGTGCTGTTGGATAGAGCCTTGCGAAACATCTCGGTCCTGAAATCGTCCATCAATGCGTAGTCGATTTCCTTAATGTCCCGGTCACCGAAGTATTCGTAAAGCAGTCCTTTGATGCGATTGTTCTGGCAGGTTACATACTGCTTTGTCACTTCGCCACGCTCTGCCTTCAAAGCGTCTTCCTTCATCACGCCCTCGCAGCAAGCAATGAAGCTGGAATTGCGTGTTACCCGACAAATCCTCGTAATTCTGTCCGTGACTAATTCCGCGAAGAACTGTTTGGCGAATGTGATGGCCACCCGCTTGTATTCGGATTTGGTGCTGCGCTTGTAATGCTTTCCATCGTGCCAGCATCGACACCACCAATAAGGCGATGCGGTGACTTTGAAGATGACGAGTTTCTTTGGATATCCCCGGATGCTTTGAACGGTCGTGGGTATTGGGACAACGCTTCGGGATGTGCGTTTTTGAGGGGTAGTTTCAGCAGCTGCCTTTGTCAACCGAGCCCTAAGTTCATTGCGAATCTGGGCTTAAAAGTAGCAAGGTCTTTGGCGTGCTACAACCGAATAAAAAGTTGAGAAATAACCGTTTGAAGTAGCACGGTCTTTTTCAGCAAATCCGATATAAAACAATCACTTAGAGGGCTTACGAATGTGTTGCTCTACCGAACTGAGCTACATCGGCTTGGACCGCGAATTTTAGCGTGTGGGGTTCTGACGGGCAAGTAAAATCAATCTGTTGGTCGTTTTGATGGCGAGATTGAGATCCTATTTATGGATGGTTGATGACAGTTCGGATCGGCTGTTTTGACCTTGCTACTTTTGGCTTGTAGCACGGTCGAGATGCTGTTTCGGCGCTGTGATGAACGCAGTGGAAACCCGGGGTCACAAATAATAAGGAGACGATGCTTTTGAGTGGGTCTTTTTTGAAAGGCTCCTCGAGTTCAAGTTGGCGCCCGCAAACATACCGATAGCTGAAATCATCATTCAAATAATCCGAAGCAGACAGAGCAGCGCGTAGGGAAATTCATGAACTTCTGGTGGGTCAATCACAAGCAGACATTCGAGCAAGAAGTCCCAGGCGGCTAAGTCTGGTCTCCTAAAGTTAAAGCAATTGGCGCCAAGAACCATTTCTACGACAACATGGCGCTTGTCCAGCCGGGTGATGTTGTTTTTTCTTATGCCGCTGGAAAAATCAGTGCCATTGGGATTGCGACAGAAAAGGCATCAACATCTTCAAAGCCTAAGGAGTTCGGGTCGGCCGGAGACTATTGGGAGGACGAGGGTTGGTTCGTTCCCGTCGATTTCAAGATGCCACCTAATCCAATTCACCCAAAGGATCACTGGGAAAGTCTTGGGCCCTTAATGCCGGAAAAGTACTCCCCACTCAATCCACAGGGCAACGGGCTTCTCCTCGCTCCTCATGTTGATCACTTGTTCGATAAGAGATTTATCTCATTCGACAAATCTGGCGGTCTGCTCATTTCGTCGATACTGGACCACGAAGTTTTGATACTTTGGAAAATTGACCCAAAGACAAACGTTGGCGCTTTCAGTCAATAGCAGGAGAGCTACCTTAGCTACCATTGCGAAAAAATATTTCAGGGATGAGCGTCACTGTCATTCAGTCTCCGATGAACCTATCTGGTTTCATGAAGTTGTCGGTGTAACCACGAATTGGCTCTGCGTGTAGCTTCACCCCGAGCGCACGAACTACTTTTAGTACGGTGTCATATCTTGGTTTGGCGCCGTCGCTGAGAGCTTTGTAAAGGCTTTCACGACCAAGGCCGGTATCGTGGGCGAGCTGAGCCATACCACGAGCACGGGCGATATTTTTCACGGCAAGTAGCAGCATCTCAGGGTTCGGATCATCCAGTGCCATGTTGAGGTATTCGGCAATAGTCTCTTCGTCTTCAAGGTATTCTGAAGCATCGAAGGTCTTGGTTTTGATGGTCATGACTGATCCTCTTTAGCTAACTTACGGGCGAGTTTTATGGCGAGCTTGATGTCCCGCTTCTGGCTGGATTTATCGCCACCAGCCAACAACATATAAACGACCGTTCCGACTCTTGTGTAGTAGACCCGGTATCCGGGGCCTACATTGATTTTCATTTCCGAAACGCCCTCCCCAACAGGCTCGCATTCACCGAAGTTGCCCAGCGCTGCGGCATCAATGCGATAGAGAATTCTTGCCTTTGCTATGCGGTCCTTCAAGCCGTCCAACCAATGATCGAATTCTTCGGTGCGTTGGAAGATGTTCATAGGAATAATGTATCCGATTGGATACGTCTGTCAAGTGGTGTCCAAATTCTCATGCCAACATTTTGTCGGCTAAACACTGAAAATGGGTTCAAGTCCGTTTCGCATGTAGCTCGTTCACCATCATTCCACCTTCGAGCCGTGATGCGTAGAAGAATTCGATCATTACGACACTGGTGCGAGCGTAACGGGCAAGGGTGAGCAGATTGATTTCGACACCGTATATGAGCCGGAACATGATCGATGTGTGACGGAGCGAGTAGAGCGTTTTGTCCCCATCCCCAGTCAAACTATTCCGCGATAGCTTCGAGCAACAGATCAAATTGTCGGGTCAGATATCGGTAGGCGTAAGTTCGGTTTTCCATATCGGGCACGAACAGATAATGATCGTCGCCACCCAGCCCCCGCTTTTCCTGATATGCCCGCAAGCATCTGTAGTAGTAAGCAGCACGGGGCAATGAAGTGATGGGCTTGTCGTGCTTTTTGTTTTTGGGAATCGGCATGTACAGGCAGTCCCCGCGAGCACCCGACCGAATCTCAATGTGCTTGTGCTTCATGGTTTTCAAATCTGTTGGGCGTATGAAGCTGTAAACCATAAACGGGATTACATAAACGATTTCCTCGGTAATGGTGACGCGGCGTAAGGGTTGTCCTGCTGCTTTCTTGGCATCGTCTTTCTGCTAGATGCCGTGTGATGTTCCAAGTAACCGATGGCTGGCACGACACAGGGCGAGGTACTCACGGAGATTGAAAAAGCCCCGTGCGTTGTCTTCTTGTTTGATCGTGGGTTTTACGGGAGGAATGTCCAGGAGTTTATATCGCTGGGCATAGGTCAAGACTTTTCTGAGCGAGGAGAAGTGAAGTTTTACGGTGTTGTTGGAGAGACCCCGGCGAAACAAGTCAGTCCAAAAATCGTCCATCAATGCGTAGTCGATTTCCTTAATGTCTCTGTCGCCGAAGTACTCGTAAAGCAGTCCTTTGATCCGATTGTTCTGGCAAGTTGAGTGCTGCTTTGTCAGTTCCCCGCGTTCTACCTTCAAAGCGTCTTCCTTCATCACGCCTTCACAGCAAGCAATGAAACTGGAATTCCGTGTTACCCGACAAATCTTCGTAATCTGGTCCGTCAGAAAATCTGCGAAGAACTGTTTGGCGAACGCGATGGCCACCCGCTTGTATTCGGATTTGGTGCTGCGCTTGTAATGCTTCCCATCGTGCCAGCATCTTCACCACCAATAAGGCGACGCGGACACTTTGGAGATGACAAGTTTCTTTGGATATCCCCTAATGCTTTGAACGGTCGTGGGGATTGGGACAACGCTTCGGGATGTGCGTTTTTGGGGAGTGTTGTCTGTGGCTGCTTTTGTCAACCGAGCCCGAATTTCTGAACGAATCTGGGCTTAAAAGTAGCAAGGTCTTTGGCGTGCTACAACCGAATAAAAAGTTGAGAAATAACCGTTTGATGTAGCAAGGTTATTTCCAAAAAATCCAATGTAGAACAATCGCTTAGAGTCTTTGCGAATGTGTTGCTCTACCGAACTGAGCTGCATCGGCTGGTACCTCCAATTTTAGCGTGTGGGGTTCTGACGGGCAAGTAAAATCACTCTGTTGGTCGTTTTGATGGCGAGATTGAGATCCTATTTATGGTTGGTTGATGAGGTTTTGGATCAGCCGTTTTGACCTTGCTACTTTTGGCTTGTAGCACGGTCGAGATGCTTTCCGCTCACCGCACTCCTTTAAGTCAGTCTGCTCACCGTCTCCAGTGGCGCGAATGCTGTTTACACGGTTTTGCTTTTAAGAATCAGGTGGCAACCAGCTTCAATCACGGTCCTGAGGGCTGCTTTGTCGGTTAAACCGCTAAACATTCACCATTTCAAAGCGTAGGTATGAACACCGGCCCGAAATACGTTGACACTTAGCGCTTTAGGTCCACACTGAGACAGTAGGCACTGATGCCGACAAAGGGATGTCACTGCCAATGACGCCTCTGTTCTTGGCATCCTTCAGCGCCCCTTTAGAAGCCAGCTTTACCCAATTCTGGAGGGTCTGTTGTATCAGACCTAATTCCCGGGCAACGCCGGCAACCGACTGCTCCGTTTTAAGCCTTTTAATAGCGAGCTGCTTGAACTCCAACGTGAACGTTTGCTTTGGGACTTTCATTCCTCTCCTCCATCTCGATAACGTCCATCTTCCGTCACCCTTGGTGGGAGAAAAATGAAGGGAACCTCAAAATGCATTATCCGAACGCACTCACCTACTCTCAAATGCACACGCTAAACCTAAGACAAATTTTTGGATTTCTTTTGCTCTTCACTTTTTCGGTTGAAGTTCATGCGTTAGTTCAGTGCCCGACCACCAGCAGTACAAATAATGGTTTCGCACTTTGTGCTACAGGGCAGTGCTGGACGCTTGATGGGGTCAGCTATTGCAAGTGTGACCTGATGCATGAAGAAAGCATTTCACTGTCCTTTAACTACACTGAAGGGGGGGTTATGAAGGACGTATGCGACCTGCTTGTTCACGGCGTCACCAACGGCTTCACTATGAGTACTTATGCCACGCCAGATCAGGTATTGAAAAGGTACGATCCAGCTACTGGGGGGCAGGGTCCTGCTCAAGCTCTATACACATGTAATGAACCGGGTTATTCCGTGAAGCCGGCCTACTCTGCACAGTGTGACGGCGGCGTTTGCTTTACGAGCTCGACAAATACTGAATTTCCTGGATTGGGGCACATTGGCGGTAGTGAAATAGTTTGCTCCTGCCCGCCTACCCCTAATAAAGGGGCGTTTCAGATCTCTGGGCCCTGGAGCTGTGCTCCGGGTGAAGCCAATGTAGGAAACAAGTGTTGCGACAGAGGGTTCTACAGGGAGTTTTGTGGTGTGCGCTCTATTAAGAAGACAGGGACTATTATCTCCGTGGGCTCCACTGCCGGTGTTCCTAAGATTCTTTCGACTCTGCTTGATGGTCACCCACCATTATTCAATAGTTGCAAGTTTTAATTGGCTGGCCGTTCACACAACATATCGGACACCCTCATATTATGGGAAAGGGTTTTCGGCCAATCATGACGTCAAAAGACTTGATGCTTTAGAGGGTTTATGTTTATGGTCTCTGAAGATATCAAGATTCATTTTTAACTGGAGAAAATATGATGACAATAGCTACATGTAGGGCCCTATTATTTGCGGTAATGGCTTTCTGTTCTTGGACTACACAAGTTGCCGCAGATCCCTCTACTAATTCGTCCCGAGTTAATTTAAAAATATGTCCGGGAGAGTTTGCGCTATGCGCCAGCTCCACGGGGGTTTTAACTGGAAAAACGATCACGATTCGTTCATTTGATGGTCAAATGCAGACGTTCCCTGAAACGTTAGTGACATGTCCCATTCTCAAAGGCCCCTCCATTGCGGGCCTCAATTCAAACACGATGGGAAACAGTTGCCGAGCGCCCAAAGGACAGGTCTTCAGCCTCTACGGGTTGAACAGTCCCTATCCTCAGGAAGCGCTGAATTGGCAAAGTGCTGCGCCCATAAGCCAGAAATGCGCCCCGCAACCTACTACGCTCAAGGCAGGCACCTTTAAAGGCCAATCGTCCCAAGCGATTAGCCAATGTTGGTCTATGGCCTGCACGAAGACTGGAAAGTTACAAAATGGGGTTCCTTTGGCTGCATGCTCATGTGCTTTTGGCGAGAGCCCCGTTGGTGGCACAATAACGCCTACAGATAGTTCGGTCACCGACGCTGGATATGGTAATCCCGGCGCATGTACCCAAAACCCTGTGGCTGGCGCACTTCCGGTGGGTTAATGGAGTAGGTAATACCTTCGGGTGTTCGCTCTCATTACGCGATGACCCAGCCTCAATCCCAACGCTTTCCGAATGGGCGCTGTTGATGCTGGATTGATGGTCATATCCCTGTTGCTGTGGCATTTAAGAAAGCAGCCGATGTGATTTCTTGCTGAGTTCTGACTGCACGATGAACGGGCGCTTCGGCGCCTGTTTTCTTCTACAGCGGTAGCTGTTACGATCTTTTACATACCGTTATGCACGCTATTTTTTAACTATTTAGACGCGCATATGGCGGGTCGTGATTTGTCTATGGCAACGGCCAGTGATCAGTGACGTCTTCTGGGTGCCTTTTGGATATCAACTTTTAGGCGGGGATCGCCTTGTTCCTCATGGGGCTATACGCACAACAACTTGCCCTGGCGATGCTGGGCGTGATCCCTCTCTTTTATCTGCTGGGATATTTCACCATTAAAGAGCAACCGCGGGCTGCGAACCTTCGAATGCACCTTGGAGCGGTGTCATGCCCTTGATGGTGTATATGGGCATTAGCGGCATCACTTTTCTGCTCGGCATGAGGTCGCTAATAAAGATCAGGTGTTCTCCTCCTTAAACCTCTTAAAGTTAAACCCCAGGCCCTCATCTAAACGTTCAGGGGAGTTTGTGAGGCCGGCGGGTGACCGAGATCGAATTCTAAAGCGACGGTCCCTCGTTAACCCTAACCGAACCCGCAGAGGCCAGCCTTCAATGATGCCTTTGGCTTTTGATTGAGCCGTTCAAGGGACAACATGACTTAACAAGAACGGATTCAAGGCACTCTAGATCTGACGTGTGGCAAGGTCTGAGGCGTGGGGTCCACAATTTTAACGATGCACTCTGCTTACGGCATCCATCTGTTGATCGGGAATAGGTATGAATGCCAAAAAGTCGAACCGCTTGCCTGCCGGGATCTGGATGCTCGGGTTCGTCAGCCTTCTGATGGATATCTCCTCAGAGATGATCCATAGCCTATTACCTCTCTTTATGGTCGGCACCTTGGGATCGAGTGCCTTGATGGTCGGGATCGTAGAAGGTCTTGCCGAATCTACTGCATTGATCGTCAAGATCTTCT
>Ga0194037_1003067_pt1 | contig 10595 bp, 11 predicted proteins | sample JunL306m_MetaG_FD_148653 | JGI IMG/M metagenome (GOLD analysis project Ga0194037, IMG submission 148653) | Anoxic zone freshwater microbial communities from boreal shield lake in IISD Experimental Lakes Area, Ontario, Canada - Jun2016-L304-6m | ecosystem: Environmental > Aquatic > Freshwater >...
GCAGCAGTACCAGTCCCGTGCGATCAAAAATCTGAAGGCGCGTGCCCGTCAACTTGGCTTTGACCTCGTAGAAACTGCAATATAAAATGTAAGCAAAAACAGTGCGTTAGCGTAAGTTACTCAAGAGGCGTCACAGCCATGAAAACCGAGGACGAAATGAGGAAGGGTCGTATACAATCAACCGCCGTAATTTTTACTTAACTTACCTTGTTTATCAAGGATACCCATCTCTTGAAGCGCTTTCCTGGCGCTCTCCGGGGTGGCGGCAATTTTCTTGCCCCATTCCTTCATTTCCTTGACCATTTCCTTGGCTTCTTTTCCGCTCATCGTAACCATACAAACTCCATCACCTGCTCGTCGTCGCTAGGTGGAAGCAATCCACAATTTATAAAATCCTACTATAAGTGGCTTGTCAGTTCAAGCAACATTTCCATTTGCTCGACTTCCGGGGTGTTTCAAAGTATTCGTTTTATTGATCCGCATCAAAGGATTTATCTGATCTTCCTGCTATCCTGCACATCATCACACTGCAAGGAGGCGCTCCATGAACTTCAACAACGGGCTGGGCGACCAGGCGATCCAGGATGTCATGACCCGCTACCCCGGGATCGGCGAGATCCTCGCCCGGTATGACATCGGCTGTGTCACCTGCAAGGTGGGGATCTGTCTACTGAAGGACGTGGTCTCGATCCATGGTCTGACGCAAGAGGACGAAGCGAACATCGAACAGGAAATCAACAACTATCTACAGACGAAAGGAGCATGAATCATGGAAAATTTGGGATGTGGCTGCCCCGGTAGCATGGCGCGAGTCATCGAACGAAACGAACCTGTTGCCGCAACATCGTTGGCAGCGCCCTCGGAACTGCGCCAGTGGCCGGTGCAACTCCACTTGGCGCCGCCGACCGCGCCCTACTTCAAGGACGCCGAACTGCTGGTCTGCGCCGATTGCGTTGCGTTTGCCATGGGGAATATGCACGCCGACCTGCTGAAGGGAAAGGCGCTGGTCATTGCCTGCCCCAAACTTGACGATACCGCCCCGTACGTGGAGAAGCTCGCCAAGATCATCCAGGCCAATGATACGCCCAAGGTAACGGTGGCGATCATGGAAGTCCCCTGCTGCCGCGGCCTGCAAATGATGGCGGCCGAGGCGATTCAGAAGAGTGGCCGGGATGTCCCGCTGGAAACCGTCGTCATCGGCATCGACGGGGAGAGGAGGAAGTGATGAAAACCGACATCACGCAGGTACTGGTGGCAGAGCACAAGCTGATTCTACGCATGATCGGGCTGTTGGAGAAGTATGCGCCGTTGACCGCTTCAGGAAAATACCGGAACTGGCGGTTCTATCACGACGGAATCGATTTCATTCGCACCTATGCCGACCGTTACCACCACGCCAAGGAGGAGGAAATCCTCTTTAAGGCTCTCATCGACAACGGCATGCCGAAGGAGAACAGCCCGGTGGCCGCCATGATGATGGAACATGATAAAGGGCGCGGTTTGGTCCGTGCCCTGGAAACCGCTGTTCTTGAAGCAGAGGCGGGTCGTACCGATGGTTATCGGGCAATTGTTGACAACGCTCTGGGGTACGCGGCGTTGCTGCGCGAACATATCGGCAAGGAGGACGATATTCTCTATCCATTGGCGGAACGGGTAATCCCGGAAACCATGCGCGACGCCATCCTTCATGGGTATCAGACTGCAGAAGCTCAGGTGGCGGTGGACTTCGGTAAGCGTTATCAGGTCGTTGTCGCGAAATACGAACAGTGTGCGGACGGAAACCTCATGGAGTATGAAATTGTCGAAATCAGTTGACGTGATATTTTTGAAAGTTCTCACTGCCTGTGCCGTTTGCGGGTGTGAGCTGGTGGCGCCTTGAAACTCTGGGTCGACGCCGACGCCTGCCCCCGGGTGATCAAGGAGATCGTCTTTCGCGCTTCGGAACGCCTCAATCTGCCCGTCCTCCTCGTGGCCAACAAGAGCTTGGCCAAACATCACTCCCGGCTGGTTGAATCCATTGTCGTACCCGAAGGCTTCGATGTGGCCGATGATTACATCGCCGAGCGGTCCGCGCTGGAAGATGTGGTGATAACGGCGGACATACCTCTTGCGGCCCGGATTGTGGCCAAGGGGGGCGTGGCCCTTGACCCTCGGGGTGAACTCTATACCGAGGAGAACGTCGGCGAGCGTCTCGCCATGCGCGACCTGATGATGGAACTCCGTTCCGGCGGTCTGGTCCAGGGGGGGCCCTCCCAGTTCGGCATGACCGACCGGCAGCGTTTCGCGTCATCCCTCGACCGCCTGCTCACGCACATGCAGCGGAGAGAGCGACCCGTATAGTCATGGCGCTCCCATCGACCATCTACCGGACGAACATCCGGATTGCCGACATCGACCGCGGGGTTTACGAGACCCTGCAAACCTCTGTTGCCCGCCATCCGTCGGAGACCGAAGAACGTCTGGTGGCCCGCCTGCTGGCCTACTCTCTGTTTTACGAAGACGACCTCCAGTTTACCAAGGGGGTCTGCGTCGGAGCAGAACCGGATCTCTGGGCCAAAGGGCCGGATGGCCGGGTGCTGTCATGGGTCGAAGTCGGCTTGCCTGAACCGGACCGACTGATCAAGGCGTCCCGCCATTCCGAGCGGGTTGAGCTTCTCGCCTGTGGCGGCGCCCTGTCTCACTGGGAGCGGCATCATCTGCCAAAGATGGAAAAAATTGCCAATCTGACCGTGATAACTCTTGACGAAGGTTTCATCAGTCGGCTGGTAACCTACCTGGAGCGAACCATAACCTGGGAGATAATCGCTCCGGTCGGCAAAGTCGCCAGGAAATGAGCGCCAACGCCACCACTACTGACGCTCCCGTAGAACGTCTCTCAGGATCCGTTGAAAGAGTCACCTTCCACAGCGAGGAGTCCGGCTTCTGATGAACAAGCTCTTGGCGGCAATCTCCGACAGTGCGGCCCTGATGCTCGTCAGCAATGTTGACTCGCTCCCCTCGGTCGGCCCCGGTGCGGTATTGGCCGATATCATTGCATCCGGTGCTGTCCCGACCGTATGCCTCACCGAAAGGGGAATCCTGGTAAAATTTACTTGTTCATTAGAACGGCGCCTGCTACAGTGACGTAAAATGAATTTCTCACTCTCACTCCACCGATTGACGTCGGTCGATGATTTTGTTTTATACCGAGTAAACGTGCTGACTTTGCGGTACGTTATGCTTGGATGGCGACACAGGATGCGCATGGCCACACACCAGAAAGTTTGGGAGCAATTTGAGACTCTGACTCCGGATCTGCAGAGAGAGGTTGCTGATTTTATAGATTTTCTTGTCAGTAAAGCCGAGAAAATCCCTTTCCGCGCATCACGGATCAGACGGGGATGGAGGGAAGAGCATTTTGTCGGGATGTGGGAAGATCGTACCGACATGGCGGATAGCAGCGCGTGGGTCAGGCAACAACGAAAGAGCGAGTGGGGTGAACAGTTATGAACGCTACCGTGCTCGTTGACACCGATATTTTGATCGATGTTGCTCGCGGGAATGAGACTGCAATCAGGTTTTTAGAACAGGCGGAACTTCAGGCATCCCTTGCCGTCAGCGTCATTACGGAGATGGAATTGATTATCGGGTGTCGGAATAAACGAGAATTGAGGGGGATGGACACCTTTTTGAAGCGGTTCATCGTGGCTCCTCTTGCTCCGGAAATTTCGGCCATGGGAAGTAGCCTGCTCCGAAAATATCGTTTGAGCCATGGTCTTTTGATTGCCGATGCGTTGATTGCCGCCACTGCATCGATATTATCGATTCCGTTTGCTACGAAAAATGTACGGGACTTTGGTTTTATTGATGGTTTACTGCTGAGTCCGTATCCATCACGTTGAGCCGGAATCAATAGATTAATCTTGTATCGCATATGCGGCATCTTCCGAACCAATCCGGCGATGGAGTGATGCATGACGAGCTTGACTTCAATTGAACGCCGTATCCATTGGGACAGTAGTCCCAGTGCGCCTGCTTGCGGGCGAGAGATATTTCCTCATCAACTCCGTCTACCGGCGTTGCGGTCAATCCGTAGCGCCGTTTTTTTCCGCAAATCGTTTCCTCTGCGCCCATCCGTCAAAATACCTGGTTATGAGCGTCCTCCCAGACTTTATGCCGGATGCGGCAATCTGCGAGCATTGCATACGAAGCGCAAAATTCGTCTATGAGTCGCATCCGTTCAGGATAGCAACGCCATTGGAGGTCATGGCGGAAGAGGACTGAATATACTGGCGAAGTATGGGAGTGGAAAGAGCAGGCGTTTCAGGAAGTTCAGGGACTTCCCGTGATAGAAGCCCTGAAGAAGCGACTCGACAAGGGTGATCGTTATGAAAGGGAAGCATACTGCAAAGCCTTCGCCCGAGAAATACGGGAAGTGTCCCCAATTTCCCTTGAGAAGTTACGGGTAATGTGACTAAGTAGAAGTAGCAAAAGGATAAATACCGCACATGGTAATGAGGTTTGAAGTCCAACAGTACAGAAACTTCCGGCTTCACATTTCAAGTGAAATAACATTCAGAAAATAAACTTAAACGAGGAATAGAATATGGACAACAAAATCCCACTACCTAAAATGCTCGCCCAATTACGCGTGGACTTAGAACAGGCTCAGGCAGAAGGGGAAGGTTCTAACTTGAAATTTCAAATCGAAGACATCGAACTCGAATTACAATTGGTCGCCACACAAAAAGCCGATGGTGGTGGTAGTGTCAAATTCTGGGTTATTAATGCCGATGCCAAATTCGAAGGCTCGCAAGCCCTGACCCAAAAACTTAAATTGAAGCTCAAGCCAGTATCAGGAGATGGTGGCAGACCTATCCAAATTTCTGATAGGGAGGTACAGCCTAGATGAAAGCTATAGATAAAAATTTGTTGATAATGTTATTTGTACCTACTAAGGATGGTTTAGGAGCAATTGGTACAGGGTATCCTATAAGTGAGAATTTAATCCTGACGGCACGACATGTGTTAGAACCAGATGATCGGAACACATGTAAAAAAATTCGAGTTTGCTGGAATTATTTTCGTTCCAATGAGAATCAAGGCTGGTTTGATATTTCTGATGATGATATTGTTTGGCGAAGTGAAAACGGATTGGACGCAGCCTTGATTCGCTGCTCTAAACCGACTGAAGTTAAAGGTTTCGGTGTACTCTCATCTGAATTACCCTGCGACAATACAGACTGGGCAAGTGAAGGCTTTCCTCGAGTTACTAAATGCTGCGATACTCGCAACCCCGCCAGTTTTATTGGCAAAGTCTGTTCTAAAGCCACACAAGAAACGTATTTTGAACTAACCGTTGAAAGTCACCCGAATAAGGAAAATGACTGGAAAGGTGCTTCTGGAATGCCCGTATTTGTCGGTGACAAAATTATCGGCGTAGTACAAAGCGTTCCCGCCAACTTTGATGGAAGCAGGCTACATGCGACTCCCATTTGGAAGTTATTAGAAGATAAAAAATTCTGTAGTTTGATAGGTTATATTAATCCAGAAATAAACGCGGTTTGCCGCTTCTTAGAAGCCATCAAAAAAGAATGCAACTGGTTTAAACCCGCTCATGTCCAAAAACGCCTGCCGTTAAAACAACAGCATATTGATGCAATGGTCATCAAGGATGAGCTATCATCTAATCAAGCCAAATCTAGATTTGAATTTTCTGGAAATAAGCCCGATGTAGTACAAATTTATTCACTATGGGAACGGGGGAACTCTGACAAAGCAGAATTAAATAACAACCAAAATAATCCTATGCTTTGGCAGGATGCTAAAAAAGACCCACAACAAAAAGATTTTCAGCGATTAATCATACTTGCCGATCCTGGCATGGGTAAATCAACATTATTGCGTATGGAGGCAGTCAATATTGCTGAACAAGAATTGGCAAAACTATCTGAAGAACAAGAGTGTTACTTTGGTGCTTCTTTAATACCGCAACTACTTGATGATATTTTGTTTCCGCTCTATTTGCGTTTATCCGAGCTAGCGGATGTTGAAAAAGAGCTAATTAGTACGATTCCTGAGCTTATCAATAAATGCTATGCAGCCGCGTTTAAAGGGCTGGAAGTTTTACTGGCTAAGAAATTAACATCTGGACAGTGTTTGCTGTTATTGGATGGTATGGATGAAGTCCCTGTGGATAAGCGGGTAAATTTGGAAGAAAGACTACAGCGATTTGCACAAAACTATGCAAACAAAATTTACCTTAGCTCGCGTATTACAGGGTATTCGAGAGTGGATATTGGTGATTCCAAAGAGCTGAAAATTATGCCATTCAATCATAAGCAGATTGAAGAATATATTGCAGCTTGGTTTATCAATACAGCCGAGCATTTGTCAGATGATACGATCTCTGCGGTCAAACTAATTGAAGAACTTGAAAAAAAACCACAAATACATGGACTTGCTCAATCGCCATTGGTGCTTTCGATGATTTGCAGTTTATATCAGGTAAAAGGTTTGACCTTACCTACTAGACGAAGCCTGTTGTACGAAGAAGTCGTCCAAAATATGTTGCTAGAGTGGCGTAAAGACCGCAGTCATGGAAAGAATCCACCCGATAGAGTTTGGGCTAATGCCAAGAAGGAACTATTAGGCTGGATAGCTTACGAAATGACTTGCAAGGGTATTCTAGCCATTTCTATAAATGAATTTAGTAACTTCATCGACACGTTCTTGTATGACACGAAAAAATCTGATTTTCGGGATAAAAAAGCCTCAATGCTTATCAACGAACTGGCTGTAGAAGATGGTATTTTCTGTAAGCCAAGCGAAAAAGCGGATAGCTATTTATTTTTGCACCGAACATTTCAGGAATATTTTACAGCTCGCTACATGAGCAGCCATCAAAATGGAATTGAACTTGCAAAAAAACATGTATGGGCGTTTGAATGGCATGAAATTATCACACTAATGGCAGAAATATTGGTTGAACCAATAGCATTGATTCAGGCTATTGTTGAGGAAGAGGATGATATTTTCAAAACCCAACTGTTACTAGCTGGGCAATGCTTAATCCAATTACCAAAAATACCAAATCCTTTAATCGAAGAAGTTATCACTCGAATTTATGGATTTTGGGAAAAGTTTCCCACGCTAGATTTTGTTCAGCGAGTGGTTATGTCATTGGGTCAAAGTGAAGCCACTAGCCCAATCATCTTAAAGATCATCTCAAAACAACTAAAAAAAGCTGCAATGGTAGCGGATGATCATGATTTTTGGAAACAGGGAGAAACCATAAAATTACTTATTGCCCTTGGTTCGCCCGAAGCACTTGCCATAGCCGTTGATAATTTTCCAATCAAAGCAGATCGGAAAGGATACGGTTTGGAAAATGTGACTGCCGAACAGGCCGTCAAAACTTTAATTTATGCTCCTCAACATGCCGTAAAAATATTTGATTTTTTTAACTATGAAATTTTTTTTACTGGGTCTATGGATGAGCGTCTTAGGTCGCAACTGAATAGATTAAACGATGGCGTTTTTGTCGCGTTAGCTCAAGCTTTTAAACATGAAGACTATAGAATCCGTGAAGATGTTGCCTCCCGCTCGTTTCACAAATTAGCTGAACTTGGAATATCTAAAACGATTCCATTGCTTATCGATGTACTAAAAAACAACCCATATGACGATGCTAGGTGGAAAGCGGCGGAAGCCTTGGCGGAGTTTCGAGTATTGTCGCTTAGGAGTATTTTTATACCTGCTTTCCGCGAAGCATTGACAGATCATTATTGGCTTGTTAGAAAACAAGCCGTTAGTGCGTTGATAGGTTTGCATGATGTCGACTACATTTCTAAATTAATTTCTTTGACGAAAGAGGATAATGAAATATCTGATTACTTTTTGCTTGATACGCTAGAAAATCTTTACACACCAGAAGCGATTATTGCCTATCGAAATTGTTTGGTGGATGTTGACGAGTTCGTCAGGACGGTTGCGGCACAGACTTTGGAAAAAATTGCAAAATACACTATTTTAAATAAGGATGAATTTAACGTCCCTAAAGACTTAAATTATTTTTTAGTTCTGCTTAAAGATGATAACGAACTGGTCAGGATGATAGCCGCCAGAGCTTTAGCTAAAATTGGCACTGCGGAAGTCGTTGATAATCTACGCTTGGCATTGCGTGATTCGAATAAAGAAGTTCAACAGTATGCAGCCGAAGCCTTGGGAAACATTGGCAATGATGCCGCAATATCTTGTCTGTGTGAAGTTCTTGGCGATGATGCAAGTGATTTTAACTTAGCGGTTGTTGACGCATTAAGAAATATTGGCAGCAGTAATGCCATTGAAAGTTTAAATAATATTTTCTGTACCGCAGATAATAATGCTATCCGCTTTCATGCGGCAGCGGGTTTAGCTAAAACAGGAAACAGTGAAGCTATAAACTATCTTGTTGATATGGGCTATGAAGCGATAGTTTCTAAACTCGGTAATTTTCTCGGAAAGTGTAAAAACGATTTCAGATTAGCCGTTGTTAAGGCTTTCGGACAAATAACAAAAACAGAGCCTGTGCCAGACATAAAACCAGTGACAGATGAATTACGCAATATAGAAGACAGTAGCACCAGAGACCTTCACATCATTGAAAGTTTATACGATATTTTTTGTACTGCGGATAACGATACTATCCGTTTTCATGCCGCGGAAGTTTTAGCTACAGCAGGATACACTGAGCCTGATAATGTTACTAGTCCAGATCAATTCGACTGGAAAATAATAATGGAGGCAGTATCACAATCTCTGGCAGAACAGGACACACCGGAAGCCGTTTTAGCTTTGTGCAAAATGCTGAATGCTGTATATTATATTCATGATTGCCGTATTTACAAAGATGAGGAAATTGCGGCAAAAGCGGTTAGCGACATTTGCATTAGGGCTTCAATTGGCACTTTACTGGATATATGCTCTCAAAAGTTATCAGACTTAGAGCATCATAATGAATTCTTAAGGCACACCTTCAAGGAAGCAATAAACGAAAAGTGCCATGACCAACCTGAATGTATCCTAGACATCATTGACACGGGTTGTGGTTCTAACCACTGTGTAGACTTTCTAGTCAGAATGATGCTGATATGTGGTTGGCATCGCGATATTGATTTCAGCAAAATCAGCCTCTCTAAAGCTAAACCTATTTTGCTCAAAGCAGCTAACAATACGAGTCCAAATATAAGGCAAATAGCAGCAGAATTGATGGGTAAAATAAAATGCTTAGAGTTCGAGGCGGCGTTGGTCAAAGCATTGTCTCCAAATTGTACATCTGAATCATCTGAAGCATTTCAAGCTACAAAAACTGAAATTGCTACCGCTGCCGCCAAATCACTAAGCCAATATGCGAGTCAGTCCGCAATCACAGCTTTAGTCAATGTTATAATAGATGAAAATAGCTCTATAAGAAAATCTTCTGTAGATGCTTTGGTAGAAATGAAAATACCGAAAGCAGCCACTGCTCTGGCTGAAACTATCGAGCGTATCAATGAAGATGAAATCCGTCAATATGCCCTAGACGCATTTTTGAAAACACCAGACGCATCTGAAAAATATCCTAGTTACGCAGTCGTTAAGCAAGTTCATTGGGGAAGCAAAGATATTCCAAGGCTTATTGAAGAATTTAGACAGGAAGAGGGACATAATGAAGGTGGCTACCCAGGTTCCAATTCGATTCAGAGTAGAATTTGCGAAACATTAGGTGAGATTAATCATCCCGATGCTATTTCTTTTTTGATAGACCTCCTTACTCTAAACTGTTGGAGGAATGTGAAAGAAGCGGCTGTCCGTGCATTGGGCAAGAGTGGTAATTTCACACCTAAAATAGTCACGGCTTTACTCAAGTTAGTGGCATCGGTACTCAATGGATATTATGACCATTATGGTCGACCTAGAGATGCAGATGTTGGAAGAGCAGCCGCAAATGTTTTGCAACAAGTAAGAAATCCTGAAGCAATACCCGCGTTGGAATTGGCTATACACGATGATGACATCGAAATACAGCGGCGAGCAGTTATCATTTTGGGTCAAATAGGTACTCCCAAAGCAATAGGGCTTCTAAGGCAAGTTATCAGAGAATATTGTTTGAAAAAAGGTAATTTTATATTAGCGGAAAAGGCAGCACTTATGTTGGGAAATCTTCGCGAAACTGAAGCAATTCCAGAAATCGTAAGTCTTGTTCCAAAATCAGCGTTTGGAAATGCAGCTGAACCTAATTTAAAAATTATTTTAAAGGCATTAGAAAATATTGGTACGATAGAAGTTTTGGAAAAACTTATTCAATTGCCAGCGGGGGTCGTGTACTCTTACACGACATTCCCTCTGCGTTATAATATTTTTATCTTGATGCGCTCTCTGATGATTCGGTATCAAGATGCCAATGTAAAATTTATTCCAGTGCGCCACCCTGAACTAATTGGTTAAGGGCAGGGAGGGGACGCTGGTAACAAGTGTAACATTATAATGTGAAGAAGTTTTTGACCTACGCTGAAGGAGGTGGTCCGATGCCTCGTCAAGCTCGACTGGACATCCCTGGATTAGTTCATCACGTAATAAAGGGGTGGGTCATAAAG
>Ga0194037_1003068_pt1 | contig 10593 bp, 9 predicted proteins | sample JunL306m_MetaG_FD_148653 | JGI IMG/M metagenome (GOLD analysis project Ga0194037, IMG submission 148653) | Anoxic zone freshwater microbial communities from boreal shield lake in IISD Experimental Lakes Area, Ontario, Canada - Jun2016-L304-6m | ecosystem: Environmental > Aquatic > Freshwater >...
GGCCCGGGTGCCGGCTACCGCCTCAACAAAACGGGAAGTCAGCGTAGCAATGCCGCACATGCGTTGCAGCAGATTGAGCGCTACCCGCTCACCCTGCAGAAGAGTGGCGGCATCCCCCGCCACGACGGCCAGGATTGTGCCACTGGCAGCACGGTCCCCATCCGTCAATGTGGTGGTAAAAACCACAGCAGGGTCAAGCAGTTCAAAGACGCGACCGGCCGTAGACAGCCCGGCAACCACCAGTTCCTCTTTGGCAATCAGGCGGGCCGTGGCCGCTCTGCGTCCCGGTACGACGGCCAGCGTCGTAATGTCGCCGGTATGGATGTCCTCCAGCAGTGCCTGTTCTATCAAACGATCAATCATAATCATGTCGGTCTCCCGCCCATGTAAATTTATATACTGTATTATCGGATAATGAGCGTGGAACAATACCGTAATGTCGGGAAACAAGTCAATTAATTACCTAAAGGTTTGACATGGCTTGGAAATAACAGTAGTTTATGCGAATTTCGCATCCGATTGATTTCAGGAGGCTGTGACATGTTCCTGCTCCCCAAGGGCAACCCCCTATTTGAAAACCTGGCTGTCTCCAAACTGAAGCTGCCGGAGATCCTTTTTAAACTTGCCAACGGTAGTTTTACCGGATACGCCAGCTTCGTGTTTCATAACAGCACTGTTATTCTGGTTTTCGAAGCCGGTAAACTGATCAGCGCCCTGCTTGAAGGGGTGGTCGGAGCCCGTCGGACCGGCTTTGAAGCTATCTCGTCGCTGGCCGAACTTATGGTGTCTTCCGGCAGCGGCGCTCTGAATGTTTACAAACTTTCCAAAGATCTCACCATGTCCATCCATGCCCTGCTCGAAGGCGAAACTCTCTATAAAGCCCAGGATCTGAAACTGGTCGACATCAAGGTCCTGCTTGAAAAGATACGCAACGACCGCATGAACGGCTGTCTGCGGATCTACACCGACCAGCGTTCCGCCATGATTTTTTATAAGGAAGGCACACCGCTCGGTTTTTTTCACGACGGCTCCAGCGATATCGAGACATCCTCCTCGGAATCCCAGAAGATTGCCAGTCTGCCGGGCGCTAAAATCGACCTCTATTCCACGCAGAGCGTTGAAGAGTTAATGGACATCAATCTACTGGAAGTGGCCAATATCCAGAGTATCTGGGACAACTGTGTCAACCGGCACCAGTCCGGCCTTGAAAGTGTTCGCAAGGAGCGTCTGGAACGCGAAATAAAGAGCGCGGCTCTGAAGTTGTCCGAACTGGAGGAACAGATCCGGGTGATTGTCGGCGAATACGTCGGAAGGGTTGGACGCGGGATTGTCGACAAAGCCCTGTCAGACAACGGTGGTAACCCCTGTCTGCTGCATGATCAAGGAGCGGTGCAGTTTATGAGCGGAATCGAACGGGCCGCAAAGCTACTTATCAGCAGCACCAATATACGACTGATGATGGAAAAACTTTCCGCTGTTATTACAACGGCAAAAGCGAATTTTTAATCGGGATAAACGGGAGGATATATGGACAAGTTTCTTGAGCTGGTGACCCAGATGAATACCTTCGACCTCGTCCAGGTCATTTTCTGGGGTCTGGCGGGGGCCATAAGCTTCTACTTCAGCATCGGCAACGCCCGGGTCTGGACCAGTATCTCGATCGGCTTCTTTCTGATCTTTATCAGCCAGGCCTACGGCATCAACCCCTGGTCCAACTACCAGAAGCTGACCGCCTTTCACTACATCGTCGGTGCTGTCGCGATCATGACCATTACGCACGGTTTTCTCGAATATTACGTTTTCTGCCGCACCTTCGAGATATCCGGCAACAAACTGATTGTCTATCTCATCACACTGTTGGTCTTGGCGCTTTCGGCCGGTTTTCTGGTGGTCAATCCGGTTCCGAGTCCCAATACCATCAGAAACATACGTATGGTTGAGAATGCCATCTGGGTTTTTCTCTGCATGATGAATATCGAACTGGTCAGAAAAATCTATGCTGCTATTAAAGACTCTGAAATTTCACGCGGTTTCATTGCCTTTGGGATAGTATTTGTCTGCATCCTGCTCTGGAGAGGTTCCGAACTTTATCTGCAGATATTTCAATGGGACAAGGACTGGCAGGACATCATTGCCATGATGACTGACGAAACAACCGACATAGAGGAGTACGCCGGTCGGGTCAATTTTTTCCGAGAGGTCGGTCGTTACTCCGGTCTATTGTCCGGTATTTCGGTCGGTGGCACCTTTACCTATCTGTATCGATTGTTGAAATAAACGACTAAAAGAGTCCATATGCTCTCACTCACACATTTTCCCCGACTTTTTGTTTTTGTGCTGCTTTCATGTGCCGCTCTCGCCGGCTGCGGAGAAAAAACTGTTACTACGCCTGCCGGCAGCAAGCTGGAAGCCTCACAAAGCTGTATCGATTGCCATGAGGGTGCGATCAGTCCCGGCAGCGGTGAGAGTATCGTCAAAGAATGGAAACTGTCCCATCACAACAGTATGAATGCTGCCGGCTGTGCCGATTGCCACGATCCGGAAGCGGGACATCCCGCCAGCTGCAACCGCTGTCACGCCGGGACACCGGCCGGAACTCCAACCGGAACCAACCATGTCAGCAACAATCCTGACCGCGATGGAAAATGCGACAAATGTCACGCCCGCACCAACGGACTCTTTCCGACAGCAGGAGCAAAAGAGGCACACTTTAACAACATTTCCGCCAGCTATGTCTCCGCGCAGTATGAGCGTAACTGCCGTAAATGCCACAACCCCCACGATACCACCACTGCCCGCAATCAGCTCAAGGACTGGGCCAGCAGTGCTCATGGCACCGTCAGCGGCTTCAACGACATCAGGACCAAAACGCGCAACGCAAATGACTTCAAAACGGCCGGCTCCTTTGCCCTGACGGCATCCCAGGCGCTGAGTGACAGTAACAACGGACAGTACCAGGTCTGCCTGCGCTGCCACACCACCACCGGTTACATCCAGTATGTAAGCTCGGGATTCAGCGACCTGAGCCCGTTCGGAGTCAATGATCCGAAAACCGGCAAACCGTACCGCATGGATGATTATCCGACAGGCCCGGCCGGTTTCAGAAGCAGGATCTCGTCCGACAGGAGCAAGGAGCTGACCAACTGTAACGCCTGCCATGACAACGGCAGCGGCAGCGCGTATGGCTACCGGCTGCGCAGCGTTCCCAGGGTCATCACCTTCTACAACTTCTCCTCCAAAGCGGGTGTAGCCATGAAGGGCGGCCCGCCATCACTGACCGGCGGCAACCCGGTCGGCGGTGCTATTCGCGGCTTCGGCCTGACCTTTCCCGATGTGAGCGCTTCCAACATCTGCGTAGCCTGCCATTCGGGGCGCATGACCGGCCTAACGGTAAAAATGGCCGACGTCAGAGGGCTTGAACTCGACAAGGCCGGTCGGATTGTTAATCATTTCCGGGGAGCAGCAGAACTTCTTTTCAGAGCGACCGACAAAAACGGCTCGGTTATCGGCAGCGGTTTTGAGTTTTACAGCAGCGCTTCCACGAAACTGCAGGAGTATGGCACCCAGAACTTTTCTCACGACATCATCGGCACCAGCCGCACCAACCCGTTGCGCTCGCCTGAAGGGACACAAGGGCTGGCAGCTGACAGTCGCGGTCACGGCCCCTGTATTGGCTGCCACATGAATGCCAACGGCACTGACGGCACCTCGCACACCTTTCTGCCGGTCAACCGCAGCGCCAGCTCTACCTTCAGCAACGGCACTCCGCCATCCGACCCGATCACCGGCGTCACCAGCAAAGCCTGCGCCGCCTGTCATACTACTGCTGCCGGGAAAATGGAATGGAACGAAAACGGTACGGACCCGGCCAGTGGCGCCAGTTACAATCTGCTGGAACTGCAGAAAGTTCAGTACAAGGCGTCTGTCAAGGCATTTGCCCGTTTGTTGGCGTTTGCCGTTGATGTCAGGATAACCCGCACTATTGAGGACTCGGAAGGACGTCCCGGAACTCCATCCAACTGGTACGGAACCAACACATCCGGTACCCGGCTGCAGCCCTGGCTGAGAACCGGTGTACTCGCCGACAACAGTGATAAGCCTCTGAAAGGTCTTGATTTTTATGTACTCGGTGCCCAGTTCGTCGACCCGCTCAGCGGCGCAAGCTATTCGCTCCGTTCTGCCGCGTATACCATGGGTGCGGTCTACAATTTCTACATGCTCTATTACGATCCGGGCGCTTTCGCCCACAACAGCCGCTATGTCAAGCGGTTGATCTTCGATTCCATGGATTGGCTGGATGACGGCAGTCTCAACAAATCGGTCTGCGATCCGCTCGCTACCTTTACGCGTGCCGGTGATACAAAAAACAGACAATACCCACGTCTGAACACCTACACCGGGGCAGGTATCCAGGGTGAGAATGATACCTTTCAGTATGCCGCATATCTGACTGCGGCCGAATTGAAACAGGCCAGTTACTACCTCTGCAGAAGTTCCGTGACCGGCAACAGCAGCGACGGAAGCATCACCAGCTACACCGGCGATCATCGGCCGGCGCCGTAAATTTGCATATTCGGAGGGAATAAACTGATGATACACAAGCTCATACAAACATCTCCCATTCTGCTGGTTCTCTCCCTTCTGGCCCCTGCTCTGGTGCCGGACAGGGCGTATGCCATTCCAGCTTTCACACGTGCCCACAAGGTGGAGTGCACTACCTGCCACACCATTTTTCCGGAGTTGAACGAATATGGCGACGCTTTCCTGAAGAATTCGTATGTCTACGTCGGTAAAGGTAAAAAAGGGGCCAAGGAGGCGGAAACGCCACCACCCATGACCCCGACAGCTGCGCCCAAAACAGTTACGGTTGCTAAACCGGCTGCTGCTGCCATCGGCAGTATGTCTGCCATTCAGGGTGAAGGTGATGATGAGCTCTTGCGAAAACTAAAAGGCGGCGCATTGACCGCCACAGAAACGGCTGAGCCGGCGGAAGCGCCTGTTGCCGAACCGGTTCCTGCAGCAGCTGCAGCGCCGCAGCCGGTTGGCGAGCAAAAGCCGGAAGGACTGCTGTTGTCAGCTATCCCCGAACAATTGCCGATTTCATTTACCGGATCGCTGAATATCAACTATGACAACAGAGCCGTCAACGAGTTCGATTTTTCAACACGCGCCTTCAAACTGCACGCCGGCGGCAATTTCCGTGATACCGTCGGTTTCTTCGCCACCTACGTGGCCTACAGTGAGCAACCCCCCGCAAGCAGCGGCAATACCAGCGTGATTTCATCAAACAACAAAACAGACCTGACCGAATTTTTCATCTCCTGGCGGCAGTTGCTGAACACACCCGTCAACCTGAAAGTCGGTCGCATGCAACCTAAACTCGGTCTCTGGAAAACAAACCATAAACTCTCTGTCTCCAACAACTACCTCCCCTATGCCTACACCGTTGGCGGTCAGACTCCCGGCCAGCAGTCCGTTTTTCGGATTGATCAGACCCAGGACGCTCTGGAACTGAATGCCATCCTGGCCAAACGGTTCTTTGCTGCGGCTGGTGTCGTCAATCGCAAGGGGCAGAACAGTAAAGAGGGCTACGGTCATCTCTCCTACAAATTTGGCGGTGCCGATTATCTGGCCAATGAGCCGGAGATCGACCTGACCAAAGATGAGAGTATCCTCGATTTTCTGACGGTGACCGTCGGCAGCTACGGCTACGTCGGGAAAAACGGCAGTGCCAACTCGAATGACCCTAAAAACAGCTATTACCGGGTCGGCGTTGACAGTGAGCTGCTCTACAAGTCTTTCCGGTTACGCCTTCTGGGGGGCTATGGAGATGATGACAAAGTTGATACCATTACCGTAAATCAGTGGACGCGCGTCATATCAAAGAGCGGAACAATTGAGGCTGAATACGCGCTACGCACCAACCTGCTGGCCGCAATCCGCTACGAATACCTGCAGCAGATTGCATCACCGCAGAACCAGGGTTTCAGCAACCACTACGTCAGGCGCTCTATTGCAACGCTCGGCTATAATCCGTATGAAAATCTGAAACTGGTGGCTGAATATAAATACGAACAGGTCATCAGCTCCATCAATCGTCTCGGCACGTTGGGGCTGACCTTCGGGTTTTAGGAAAGCAGCAAGGGTGCAGGCGTGCGCCCCTACGAAATGAATATATCAGGAGGCACCTCTACATGAAACTACTGTCACTGCTGGTAGCATTCATAATCATTGCTACGGTTACTCTGGCGGAGGCCCGCGTCAAGACCAAGGGGCGCGGCGATAAAATGAGCTTTGATGCCGAAAGCATCCAGGAAAACTACAAGGCGACGTTCTCGCTGATGAGCGTCAAATGCATCAAATGTCATACCATGGAGCGGGTTGTCATTGCAGTCCAGACAGGACGGGCGCCGATCACCGGCCAGCCGTTCAACAAGCAGGCCGTCAAAGCCTACGGCATCAAGATGCTGCGTAAACCGAATTCGGACATGGACAAAAAAGAGATCCGCGATATCGTCGTTTTCCTCAACTATGTGCTGGATGAAAATCAGAAATGATCGACTGGCACTGCCACATTCTGCCGGGACTCGACGACGGTCCGAGTGATCCGGAACAGTCACTGACCATGGCCGGCCTGCTTTCACAGGCCGGCTTCAGCACCGTCTATTGCACGCCGCATATGATGCGCGGACGCTTCGAGGCCAGCAACGATCAGGTTCTTCAGGGCGTCAAACAGCTGCAGCAGACCATCACGCGCCACGGCATCCCGCTTGTGCTGCTGCCGGGCCGTGAATATTATCTGGATGAACGCCTGCCGGAAATTCTGCAGGATCCCCTGCCACTAGGTGACAGCCGCCTGCTGCTGATTGAGATTCCTTCCACCATTTTCGCCGAAACCGCCGGTCAACTGCTCTATGGTATTGTACGGTCCGGGTTTACTCCGGTCATTGCACATCCCGAGCGCTGTCCGTTGCTGGAACCGGCTTTGCAGCGCACGGAGCGGCGCAGCATCTGGAGCTCACTGCGCCGTTTGCTGCACGTTCAGGGGCAACCGCAGGAAAAGCAGCACTTCCCGTCGGAGTCGACCGGCAATCCGCTGCTGGAGTATCTGCGTGATCTGGGATGTGCGTTTCAGGGGGATCTGGGGAGTTTTAACGGTCTCTACGGCCAGCGCGCCAGAACCGCCGCCGAAACGCTGCGACGCCTGAACGTCTTCGATCGCTACGGCAGTGACCTGCACTTCCCGCTGCAGGCGAAGAGCATTTTGAAAAAGGATGGTTACGGTTCTGCCCCGGCCAGCACCTGATCCGGTTCACTCGCAGACAGAGTCTTGTGCAACGTGCGCACCCGCTGCCAGACCAGTGCTTTTGGCAACGTCATAGCCATCGCCTGCATGCAGCGATCAAGCCTTTCCTGGCGTTGTTGAAGCCTGATACTAGCTTTTTCCAGATCAGCGGACAGCCTGCCCATAATTGCAACAGAAGTGTGCGTGTAGTACAAAAATGTGGATCCTGACACCCGAAATTCAGTAACTCCGTGTAACGAGGATAGATCATATGCAGATAGCCAATCCAATCTACGACGTTGTGTTCAAATACATGATGGAAGATGCCAAGGTCGCCAAGCTTCTGATCTCCTCTATCATCAGCGAAGATATCGAAGAACTGAAATTTCGTCCGCAAGAGTTTACGACTGACATTGAAAAGGAATCCATTTCGAACAAGCCTGGTATCCTGACGGTCTACCGCATCGATTTCACGGCATCGATTAAAACAAAAGAAGGGCTTAAAAACGTTATCATCGAGATTCAGAAAGCAAAATTTGCGACAGACATAATGCGTTTTCGTCGTTACCTCGGCGAGCAGTACGCAAACAGCGATAACACCCAGACCGTAACCATCAACAATGTTCCCCGCAAAAGCGGCATTCCTGTTATCAGCATCTACTTTTTAGGTCACCACCTTGATCACACTGATGCCGGTGTCATAGGGGTCAAACGCTGCTATACCGATCTGATCACCGGCAAACCGATCAAAACCCGAGAGAGCTTTATCGAAAGCCTCACCCATGACAGCTATATTATCCAGATCCCCAAACTGACACAAAAGCGCCGTAATGAGCTAGAGATCCTTTTGAGTGTATTTGACCAAAGCAGCCGCGTAGAACCGTATCATCATATCCTAAACATCAAAGAAGAAGATTACCCAAAAAAATACAGCCATCTTATTCGTCGCCTGCAGAAAGCGGTTTCAGATAGTGAAATGAAAAAACGGATGGACTTTGAAGATGGCATGTTAGACGACTTGAAAGAGATGCAGCGATCGATCGACACGCTGGAACAGAAGACGAAGATGATCTCGGAAGAGAAAGATCGTATCGCAGAAGAGAAAGATCGTATTGAAGAAGAGAAAGACCGTATTGAAGAAGAGAAAGACCGTATCGTAGAAGAGAAAGACCGTATCGTAGAAGAGAATGCAGAATTGAAAAGACGTTTGGCAGAACTTGATTCGGTTTGATGATTGGATTAGCGGGGAAGATGTTCAAGCTCTTTTGACGTTACAAGCCCGAGTAATCATACAACCTCAAGCCACTCACGTGCGCAACTTTCTCAAAATGTGCTTCCCTGCTAAACAGCGGCATATCGTTTAGGATGGCAATAGCTGCAAAACAGGTGGCATAATTATTCCTTTTGCTCGCAGGTTGCGGTACAGCGATAGCGAAGTATACCGGGTTGCCGGATGAAGATATTGAAAAACTGCGGAGTTAGGTTTAGAAAGGGAACGCTGAAAAGAATGGGCATTATGCCCCCGGAATATCCCATGTCCCCGGAATATCCCCAAGGAGGTGTATCTCCATGAAATTTCTTGATGTTAAAACTGACTTTGCTTTTAAAAAGGTTTTCGGCAGCGAAGGTTCAAAGGATATCCTTATAAGCTTTCTAAACTCCCTGGTGCTCTTTTCCGGAGGCGAGACCATAGAAGACCTGACCATTGTCGACCCTTAGCACGAAAGATACGAAAGAGTAAGTCAGTAATCCTGAAGCTGAAAAAGTTTCCGTTGCTCATATCCTTGACTAACCGTCTTGAAATATCGTATAGTTCCATTCCGATTTCAGGTTGAGAAGGTTCATACGATGTTTGCGCTCCGACTGTTTGCCATCATAGTTTGTGTACTGTTTGTGACCACCCCCGTGATGGCGGCACCCTTTCTCTATACCGCAAACAGCAATAATTCAGTTAGCGTCGTTGATCTGGCGACCAATCTTGAAACCGCAACCATCCCCCTTCCTGCCCTTTCAATACCTCTGAAGATATGTCTTAACCCGCTCACCACACGTGCCTACACGCTTAACTCCGGAACAAATTCCATTTCCGTAATCGACACAGCCACCAACACCGTGGTCACGACTATCAGCGATGCACGTTTTACCGGTCTGCTGGCGCTTGCTTGTAGTCCGGACGGGCTCAAACTGTATGTAACCAACAAGAGCAGCACCGCGACGCAGCTTTTCACCATCGACAGTGCAACTAATATCGTACAGGCGACGTTGATTACGCTTGACTCGACTCCGTCTGCGGCGACAACGGAGCCGCCCGATATCGTCCTGAACAAGGCTGGTTCAAAGCTATACGTCCTGAATCAGGGGCTGCCGGCTGTGTCGATTGTTGATACGGCTTCCGGCACGGTTACCGCAGTCACCCTCACGGCAGGGGCCAGTGTCATAGCGCTGCATACCAATGATACCTCTCTGTATGTGCTCAATACGCTGACCGGAGCGCTTGAAGTGCGCGACCCTGCGACTGGTGGATTGGTAAAATCAATTGCTGCCGGTACGTTCCCCTACCTACTCAAAGTAAATCACGTCAATAATCTGCTGTATGTTGTTGATGCCACGAATATTATGTCGCTTGATCCGGTTGCCGGCACGGTCACCACGCTTAGCAGTGCTGCTATTTTGATGGATATGGAGTTGAGCGGTGATGCCTCCAGGTTGCTGCTTGCAGCCACTGTTTCAGATACGCTCACGTCCTACAGCACCCAGAATTTTGCCACAGCACCAACCCAGATTACACTCACAGCAGGCAGTGCCCCGCAGGCGCTTGCGATACTGAATTCAGTTATATCTGCACCGGCTTCGATTACGGTTCCGACAAGCAGTACGACCGGGAGTTATACGGTTTCGTGGGGTGCTTCGACAACGCCGGGTGTGACGTACACGCTGGAGGAGTCAACTGATCCGGCTTTTGGTACGAGTACGGTGGTGGTTTCGGGTGGGACTGCATTGACGGTGAATGTTAGTGGGAAGGTAAGTGGAACGTATTATTATCGGGTGAAGGCGGTTAAGGATTTAGTGGGAGGGAGTGCGTGGGTATCTGGGGTCATTGTAGCTGTTTTACCATCCGCAATGATATCACCAACCAATGGCACTACACTAACAGGGCCATCTCAGACATTTACCTGGGCAAATATCGGTGCCACAATTTACCAAATTCATGTTGGTACGACGGGGGTGGGATCTTATAACCTCGGCGGGTGGCCAAACCCTTCATCTAACGCAACATCTGTTACCGTAAATAACTTGCCGAGTAACGG
>Ga0194037_1003075_pt1 | contig 10574 bp, 15 predicted proteins | sample JunL306m_MetaG_FD_148653 | JGI IMG/M metagenome (GOLD analysis project Ga0194037, IMG submission 148653) | Anoxic zone freshwater microbial communities from boreal shield lake in IISD Experimental Lakes Area, Ontario, Canada - Jun2016-L304-6m | ecosystem: Environmental > Aquatic > Freshwater >...
ACCGCCCGGCTGGTCGTCATGGGCAATGGGATGCTCTTTAACCACTCTTCAACTCCCAATGTCGCCTACTATCGCGAAGAAACCGGGCTCGGACCGGAACTTGTCCTTTATGCGTTGCGGAATATCAAGAAGGGCGAAGAGCTCTTCTACAGCTATGGAGATGAGTGGTGGTCTACCCGGCAATAAGAGGACAATCTTGCCAATTACAAGGGAAATACGAAATTCTGCAAAGTTACCACCGGTTTAAGAGAATCCGCTTCATGGCAGCATTATCCAGTTGAACCGCATTGCTCTTGCTGCGGGTAGCGGCAACAATACCATCAACATCTTCACAAATCATCCCGTAAAAGCTTAGCCGGGGAAAAGCAAGCCTTTCCTGCCAGTTCTTGAGCGTTTCAAGCAACAGTTCACACCCTGATGCAATATTTTCCGCTGCAACCCCCGAAAGTATAGCTCCTGCTTTTGCATATTTCTGCAATTGAGAATGTTTGCCGTCTATAAGGCGCAACTGGGCTATGTTCTCCCCTGTCGCTTCGGCAAGCAGGGTTGCGCAGAGTGTGCCATGGGGTATATCAATCAACCCGCCGACCGAGGAGGCGAAGCCATGCACAATCCCGAGGCCAGCGTTGGCAAGCGCAATGCCCGACATCAGTGCGGCATAGGCGATATCACCCCGCACACCGCTGTCATCCGCCCTGTTGGTACAAGCCGCAAAAAAAGAACGGCTGAAATACTCAAGCCCACTGGAGCACAGAGCATCGGTATAGGGTGTAGCAAAAGGCGATGTGTAGGCTTCCAGAAGCTGGGTACAGGCATCCATCCCTGATGCCGCCGTCAGTTCAGGTGAAACCGTTACCATAAGTTCCGGATCGATCAAGGCAATATCGGGCACAAAGGCGACATGCCTTAAAGAACGCTTGAAGCCATTCCGGCCAACCCGACTGATCACTGCATTATTGGTGACCTCGCTTCCGGTACCAGAGGTTGTCGGCACTGCAATAAAGGGTACCTTTCTCCCATCATGCTGCATAAAATCTTTTTGTCCCTCAATAAAACGCTCAACCGGCAGTTCATAACGCAGCATTGCTGAAACAGCCTTCCCGGCATCAAGCACACTGCCGCCTCCAACAGCGAGCACAACATCAATCGAAGCTTCGCGGAATGTTGCGACCGCGCTATCAACCATCTCGGGAGAAGGCTCCCGATCAACGACAAGATGAAACGCACGCATTCCAGCACCATGCAGCGAATCCATCAAAGCAGAGAAACGTCCGGAGTGTTGCAGGGCATGGCTCCCGGTAACAACCAGAACTGTTCTGCCAAAAGCACCAGCAAGATCAGCAAGCAAAGCAAACCGGCCAGCTCCAAAATGAATGATGGGCAGCGGAAGAAGAGAAAACGTATCCATAGGTAGCTACTTTAACTTGAGTGGCAAGCCACTGCAGAGCAACCAGGCCTCTGTGGCTACTGAGGCAACCTTCTGGTTGATGATGCCTGCCCTGTCACGAAACCTTCTTGCCATGGCATTTTCAGGCACAATTCCCATCCCCACCTCGTTGGAAACAAGGATCATATCACACGGAGGATGACGCAGTACGTCAAGAAAAAGCTCAATCTGCCGGTCGATCTCCCCCTCGCCTTTCTCCTCAAAATAATGCATAAGATTTCCAGCCCAGACTGTCAGGCAGTCGAGCAGTACAACCTCAGTCTCCGCCGGGAGCTGGCAGAGTGCCTGATCAAGATAAAGCGGCTCCTCGACCGTTGTAAACTGTTCTCCACGCTCCTCCTGATGCTTGCCGATACGCCACTGCATTTCATCATCAAACGGTTCGGCCGTCGCTAAAAACACCCTGTTTACATAGCGAGCCGAAAGCTGCAAGGCAAACGAGCTTTTCCCACTCCTTGCACCGCCGGTCACATAGATAACGTTACTCATGAATACAAAATTATTCCGTTCAACCCAGCCTTGATTAGCCAAAGGTTAACTATCTTAAAAATAAAAAAGTTAACACCACCTTCACGGTAATGTTTCAATGCCAATATAAAGCTTCTGAGTCCATGCGGCAACCTCTTTACTGCTGAGGTTTGCCCTTTCCCATGAGAGTATCGCTTCGTAACAAAGCTGGGTAATATGGCCACGAAAAGGTATTTTCCTGTGACGGTCAGTATCCATCATCAACCACCAACGTATGGCCATTCTTGCCATTGATCAGGGTACAACAGGTACCACCTGCATTATCTACAATGAAAAAGGCGTTGCACTTGCGCGGGCATATCGCGAGCTGACGCAGATCTACCCAGAGCCCGGGTGGGTGGAACATGACCCTGAGGAGATATGGCAAACAGTTGTGGAGTGCATCGGAGAACTACGGCAACTCACTGCATACCCTATCAATGCTATCGGCATCACGAACCAGCGGGAAACCACTATCGTGTGGGGAAAAAAAAGCGGCAAAGCGGTACACAACGCTATTGTCTGGCAGTGCCGACGAACGAGTGATCTCTGCAAAAACTATGACGCAGAAAAAGAGCAGATTGCCATAAAAACCGGCCTGCCGGTCGACGCCTATTTCAGCGCCACCAAAATCCGCTGGATTCTTGACCATCACCCCGAACTCAACCCTGAAGAGCTGCTTTTCGGAACCGTTGACAGTTGGCTTCTCTGGAAATTGACAGGCGGAAAGGTGCACGCCACAGACGTTACCAATGCCTCCAGAACGCTGCTCTACAACATCGTCGAGCAGCGGTGGGATGCTGATCTCTGCCGCTTATTCGGCGTGCCGACCTCAATGCTCCCGGAGGTACGACCATCCATGACCGATTTTGGACGTGTGACCGCTCTCCATGAATTGGAGGGTGTTCCTGTTATGGCCATCGCAGGCGACCAGCAGGCGGCACTATTCGGACAGTGCTGTTTTGAACCGGGCAGCATCAAGAATACCTATGGCACCGGCTGCTTCATGATGATGAATACCGGCGACCGATTCGTTCGCTCCCGACATGGACTGCTGACCACGCTTGCCATCAGTGCGAACGGCACTCCCTGTTATGCTGTTGAAGGGGCTGTTTTCGTTGGTGGAGCGGTGATACAGTGGCTTCGGGATGGACTGCAACTGATCAAGAGCGCCGCAGAGTCGGAACAAATGGCAGTGAGTGCCGGAACAAATGGTGAAGTGTACCTTGTGCCCGCCTTTGTCGGCCTTGGCGCACCGCATTGGAAGATGGATGCCCGTGGCACAGTTGTTGGGTTGACACGAGGGACAGAACGGAAGCACATTGTCCGGGCTGCACTGGAGTCTATCGCTTATCAGTCTTATGACGTCTTCAAGGCGGTCACTGCCGATACTGGCATAGAACCTGCTACCCTGACCGTTGACGGCGGAGCTGTCGCCAACAACTTTCTCATGCAGTTTCAGGCTGACCTGCTCGGCATTCCGATTCTGCGACCACACAACATCGAATCCACCTCACTCGGTGCGGCATACCTTGCCGGGCTTTATGCTGGAGTATGGTCTTCGGCTGAGGCACTCAAGAAGCTGAACCCGGTTGAAACCTCTTTTGTCCCGGCAATGGGAAAAAACGAAAGAGAGCATTTGCTTAATGGATGGCAAAAAGCTGTACGACAAACCTTGGCGGAATAACCCGACAATTAAACAAACCTCTCCATCACCGCACACGACGAATCAAAATCGGCCTCCGAAAAGATCTCCATCGTAAAGACACGACTGGCCAATGGCTGAATCGCAAGTTCACCCATCAGCAGCTCAAGCGTCTCTGGTTTCAGATAGCTCAGAGAGTTGTGATCTTTCCCGTCAACAGTGCCATGGACATGCAGCACCTTTGCTTTGGGCAGATAACGCTTGAGATAGTCGGCCGTCGGGAATCCGTAATATTCGAGATGCCCCACATCGAGCGTCACGGAGAGGCCGAACGCCTCGACTACCGGCCAGACAAGCTCAAAGGGGTAGTTGAGATTTTCGGCACAGAATGATGACGCAGGTTCATTGGTACCATGCAGCAGCAATGCCAGAGAATCGCACAGTGCATCGGTAAAGCGTTGTTGCTCATCCGCAGAAAATCGGTTGATATCCACACCCGGGCCTGCCTCAAAGTGCATCACGTATGCGGATTTCGGCAGGTCACGGGTCAACTCAATAATCCGAAGGCATTTCCCTACGGAGCGCTCCCTTTCTGTGCGGTCTGGATTGCCAAGATAGACGTCAAGCGGCAGGTGAACGGAGTAGGTGAGCGACCACTCATCGGCCAACTCCTTGAGCCTCTGAATATCCGCTTGTGAGGGCAAGTTGCTGAATTCGTCGGACTCAAACAGCACCAGCTCAATATCATCAACCTTGTCCTTGAGATACTCCACATTTGGAATGATGTCGGCAGGGATGATGTAGGAGCTTGTCCCGAAGCGAAAAGGAAAGCGCTGCTTGAGGGTCATGGTGGTTATCGGTTTATGTCAGATGTCGCGCTTATACGCATCTCGACGATGGGCAATTCTCAAAATGATTACGTCTGCATCCAAAACACAGTAAATTACTCGGTAGTCACCAACTCTATATTTCCGAAGGCCAGCAAAGCGCCCTTTAAGAAGCGGATTCGACTCTGGATTCTTGACAAGTTCTTGCTCAATCTGATCACATATCCGTTTCGCATCCGATCTGGATAACTGCCGGAGATCGCACTGAACCGACCTCTTGTAACCAACATTATATACCAAGAGACTCCCTCATTTCTTTACCTGAAATGACAGGATCATCCGCATCATGGAGCCGGTCATACGCTATCTGAAAGTCAGCAACCTCCTCAACATACGATTCCAAAGCCTTCTGTATAATGAAGGAACGAGTTCTCTCGCTCTCTTTCGCTATCCCCTCCAACCGCTTCACCAGCTCATCAGGTAATCTCACAGATATTGCCATATTCATGGTGTCGAGCCCTCCTTATCATTTAACTGCCATAGAATAATTCATGCCGTGTAGTACAACGTAATACAATGACTGTTGAACGGCAAGTTCGAGAACCCACCCCAGAGGGAACTTGAATGGGTCAGCCTCTCTGAAAATAAGCGTAATAATGCCCAGATACGATAGATTACCAAACGTCCATCTCTTCTTGCAAAAAATGCGCCAAGACCAGCACATCTCGCTCTAACTGCATATCGAGAAACGTTGAAGAGATAATAACCCGGATCTGCGGATCGTGACAAAGTTGTTCTGGAGTATTCATCCTGAAGCCTTCGTTGTAAATTTAAGGATAACATCGCACTCTAAAATATAGCACCACGATCTGTTTACTTTTGCTGATGAATTACAGGGATTACATAAACAAACCTTTTATCGCATTAAAATTAGCGTAAATTACAGTGGTTCTACTTTTTTTAGTTCCGTCAATAATCGAAAATGATTGGGAGATGCTTATCTTTTCAAGGCACTTCAAGGAAATGCTTATACAACGGAATATTGAGGAAAATTGGGTGCATCGAACAGTTGACCAGCCCGACCGTGTTGACCGTCACGATGAAGGTGCCACCCTGCATTATTTGAAAAAGATTGTGGAAAGAAACAACAGATGGTTAAGAATTGTTGTTAACGTTGATGAGATACCCCATAAAGCTGTGACCGCATTTTTTGACCGTAGATTAAGGAGGCAAACATGAAAATAACCGTTGATAAAGAGAGTGATACCCTCTATTTCCGGCTTGATGAGACCAAAATAGTTGAATCTGAAGAGGTGCGGCCCGGTGTGATTCTTGATTTTGATGAAGATGACCGTGTTGTTGGAGTAGAGTTCCTCAACATTTCATCAAGAGCAACGGAGGAAGAGTTAAAGACAATGGAATTTCAATCGGCTTGACAACAGCATATCCTATTACACATACAGAACGAGCCAATACTCTTCGAATAATCAGCGCCAGCAAAGCAACGAAAAACGAGAGGTCATAGTATGAAAATAATGCAAAATGATCATGACCTGTTAGAGGAATATGATTTCAGCAAGGGCGTAAGAGGCAAGTACGCAAACAGATACTCTGAGGGGACGAATGTCGTTGCTCTTGATCCTGATGTGGCCAAGTATGTTCCTGATCACAAATCTGTCAATGATGCCCTGCGTTCGCTTCTGCCTGTTGCTGCAGGGCTTGTGAAGAAAAGTCCTAATCAAGGCGGATAAGAATTCTCTGACGATTGCTTATCAGATCAGTTGTTAAGTCGTGAAATACGGCGTCATCGATATCTTGCCAGGTAAAAAAAGCACGGACGGAAAGGTCTACTTCTCAAGCAGGGTAAATAATGATGACTTTGCTGCTTTCTTGTCAAAGGTCAAAACCTTGTCACACCCTGACAATGCTGCATCACAGGCAATCAAAAGATCCGAAAGATCAAGGTTATTATTTCGAGCCTCAGCAATAATCCTCCTGACAGCGGGCTGACCATCAAAGCTTAGTATTGGCAAAAGCAAAAGCTCTTCAATGGCATTGAGGATGTCGTTCCGTGCAATTCCATACACCGAGTCGAGCACCCATATCAGTTCAAGAAGAACAGGGACTGAGACAAAAAAGAAAGTTTTATCAGCTTCTGCTGCTTTAAAGAGACGATAAACACGTTCAGCCTGTTCCTGATCGTCACGAACAAGAAACCGAACAAGAATATTAGTATCAAGCGCTTTCACTGCCCGTCATGCTGAAATTTTTGGCGAAGTGCCTCATTGATTGCTTCGATTGAAAGCGCTGCCCTGTCAGGATTAAACAGTTTGCCATAAAGATCGTCAACGTTTTTTTTTAATGGCGTAACAACCAGTTGTCCCCCTTTTTCAAAAGTAAACTCAAGCCTGTCGCCAGAGTGCAGTTCAAGAAGATCCCGAATCTCTTTCGGAATGGTGATTTGTCCTTTGCTCGTCATGGTTGAAATGGGCATCTGCCGTCTCCTTACATTATTTGTCACATCTTACCAAGAGTAAGGAAAAATAAAAAATAATTTTACCACAAAAATAGAAATCATACATAAATCCTCAATAATGCTTCCAGCTTCCTGTCAAAATTCTTGCTGAAGATGAGTCATCAGTTCAGACATCGAGTGCCACGCATTGGCGCCACTCTGCATCAGGCGGGTGCTAAAAGCAAGAGCGGCATTACCTTCGGTGTAGTCACGAGTGGCAATACCATCGGCAAGAAAAACCGGTATGCCACTCTTGAGCGCCGCTTCGGCAAGCGTCAGGTTGACAAGGTTGCCTGAGCCAAACGGCACCTGACTGAGAATAACAGCATCGGCATCACCCACCATCTCCAATGCCTGTGCAATAGCGTCAGAACCAACCGGCGAAAAGGGCTGCGCCAGCACCGCTGGAATATTGAGCGCCCTTGCCGCTTCAGCATCGGAGTCGAGACGGTTAAGGACTCCGGTGGTCACTTCGTACCCCTCAATCAGCAGTCTGCGATAGAGCTCAATCCCGCTTCCCCCTCCGGCGATGACATGTACACTCCGGTTCAGCTTCTGGCGACGTCGCAGGCTGTCAATCGCCCCTGTCACCTGCAAATAGCCGGTGTAGGGATCCTGCTGCACATGGAGATCGCAGTTATAGACGCGGCTCAACACCTCTGGCTCCAGCACTTCAACCGGCGTTCCGGCCTTTACCAGGGTGCCTGCCTCCATCAGCAGAAAACGGTCGGAGATGCCTGCCGAAAGAGTGAGGTCGTGGCTCACCAGCAGGATGGTCATCTGCTTTTCGCGGTTGAGGTTCATCAAAATCTGAAGCACCTCCTGGCGGTGGTTGATATCGAGATGGGAGATGGATTCGTCGAGCATGATGATTTTCGGATCCTGCGCGAGCACCATCGCGAGGGCAACCCGCTGCTGCTCGCCGCCGCTCAACTCCGTAAAAAATCGCTCCCGCAAATCGAGCACATCGGTATAGATCATGGAGCGTTCGACAAGATCATGGTCAACTGAGGAGGGTGTTCCCCACCGCCCCATGGAGCTGATTCGTCCGTTCATCACAATCTGATCGACGGTAAAAGCCATCGGCGACTCAATTTTCTGCGGGACCACGCCCAGCAGGGATGCGCGCAAAGCCGGTTTGAGATGCTGCACATCCTGACCAAAAAGTTCAACCTTGCCTGAGAGTGGCTTGAGAAGAGCAGCGGCAGTTTTCAGCAGAGTGCTTTTTCCGCAGCCATTCGGGCCAATAAGAGAGACAAACTCCCCCTCCCTAACGGTAAAGCTGACATTGTCGAGCACCTTTCGCTGCTTGTACCCGGCAGAGACGTTCCTGAATGTCATCGCATCGTGCTGCATCATGCTATCCATGCCTGTTTCATTCTCCGCTGGAGAATAATGAGAAAAAACGGCCCGCCAGCAAGGGCGGTCACCACACCAACCGGTATCTCAACCGGAGCAAGCAGGGTTCGGGCCACAGCATCACAGACAACAAGAAAAACACCTCCCCCAAGCGCGGCAAGAGGGACAAGCTTTCGGTGGTCAGGCCCGAAGATGGCTCGCATGACGTGAGGCACAATCAGCCCGACAAAGCCGATCATCCCTGAAAGAGAGACCGCAATGGCGGCAAGCAGCGTCGCAAAAAGCAGACCGATAACAATCACCAGATCAGCATGAAGTCCCTGATAATGGGCCATCTCACGCCCAAGCGCAAGCGCATTGAGGCGTGGGGAGAGGATCCATATTCCAGCAAGCGCCCCGAAAAGCAGTGCGGCAGAGAGAAGCTGCTGGCCTGCCGAGACTGGCTGAAGACTGCCAAGCATCCACCAGATCACATTATGCATCCCCTCAACGCTGGCAGTCGAGACCAGAAACATGATAATGCTTGAGCAGATTGAGCTGACAATAACACCGCTGAGAATAAGACTATAGACGGATGGCTGACCACTTGACCCCTGGCTAGCGATGCCATACACCACCATCAGCGTCACCACCGCTGAAAGAAAAGCCACAACCGGCAGGCTGAACGAAGCAACCACTCCCGTCCCGGCAAGTATCGTCAGGGTAGCGCCAAGACCGGCCCCCCCACTCACACCGAGCACATAAGGCTCGGCCAGCGGATTACGTAGCAGCGCCTGAAAGACCACTCCGGATGCCGAGAGCGCCGCGCCGGTCATCATCCCCATCAGGAGACGGCTGAACCGAAGCGAGAGAATGGCGCTGCCCGAAGTCGACTCCAGATCAGGAATACCGACTCCCGAAGGGCCAAGAAGCATTGAGAGAGCAAGCAGCGCCATGAGCGCCGCAAAAAAGGAGCAGCATCCTCAACGCCGCTTGCTGCGGCTTTGCGTGGCAAAACTGTTATCGGCATAAACCGCTGAACGCTTCATACTCATCAATCCTCAACACCCTTTTGCGCAGGAATCCCCTGCTGATAGCCATGTTTAATCATCGTCATCTCCGTCACTGTATCAGCTACAGCCACGAGTGCTTCTGGCGCATTCCGGCCCGTCATCACGACAATCTTGCCATCTTCAGCCGAGCGAAGCGCTTCAAGCAGCGGCTCGATTGGGACAAGATTCTGGCCAACTGCAAAACAGAGTTCATCAAGCAGCACAAAATCGTAATCAGGAGAGGCAAGGGCGGCAATCGCCGCATCAAGCCCTGCCCTTGCAGCAGCTCTATGCTCCTCCATTTTAGGGCTCTCTGGATCGCGAGGCAGAAATCCTTTGCCGAACTGCTCCCACTCAACCCCGTCAAGCTGACTGAAAAAGCGCTGTTCACCAACAGCATCATCAGATTTTACAAACTGGATCACTCTGGCTTTCATGCCGTGGCCCAGTGCTCTTGCCAGCATTCCAAAGGCCGCTGTGCTTTTGCCTTTACCGTTTCCGGTGAAGAGGAGGATACGTCGTGGGGTCATTAGTGTTGTGTTCGGGTTTATATGTACTAGTAAACTGAATTACCTAACCTGACCGATGTCGCATAAAAAAAGCTCTCATCTAAAAGGATAACGTGTCATATTACAATGAGTAAAGTTGCAATTACCATTTCAATATCACACAACCCGTCAGGTGGAGAGCTTTATGGCAAAAGATACCAGCATTTCGCAGAAAAAGAAAGGACAAATTCATGCAATCGAAGCAACAGATGATCAGTTAACAACCAGATAGTGTTTATGCCTTTTTGCCATGGTTAATGAGGTGCTCCGTGGAGATAAAAAGCAATCAACTCAAGCAGATACCGTCGATACGATGCTTTAGTGTGTAGTCGAAAAAATCAGGAATGGGTATCAAAAAGATTCATTAATTATTTATTCTCTTCCTAAATCATCCATATATTCTCAAAATATCCATCCGTTTTCACTAACAAGATCAACAAATCATGAAAATTCTCGTATTAACCCATTCATACGGTGCTAACGGAGCTGCCGCAATCCTAAAGTCCACTCTCCAATACTGGGCAAACAATCTTGGATGGCAAATCGATACGCTTCTTAATGAAGAATCTTACCCTGAATTATTCACCATAAACAAAAAAAAGGGGGCATAAAATATCGTAATTGCTTATATTATTGGTGCTTAAGTCAATAAATAAGACGCGATATTTATGCAACCCCTTCAGACGAATATAGTC
>Ga0194037_1003076_pt1 | contig 10574 bp, 13 predicted proteins | sample JunL306m_MetaG_FD_148653 | JGI IMG/M metagenome (GOLD analysis project Ga0194037, IMG submission 148653) | Anoxic zone freshwater microbial communities from boreal shield lake in IISD Experimental Lakes Area, Ontario, Canada - Jun2016-L304-6m | ecosystem: Environmental > Aquatic > Freshwater >...
GGTAGGGCAACTGCTCAATGGCTGCGGCAACATCGCCCTTGACCGTGTCGTGCAGAAACTCGTATTCCGTGCCCATAAAATCGGGCTGCCGGGTGTTCAGCTTCTGTTTGGCAATCTCGATAAACTCCGGATTGATTTCGTACCCAACCGAGTTTCATTCGAGATTCTTTGCGGCAAGTGAGGTTGTCCCGCTCCCCAGGAAGGGATCGAGCACGGTATCGCCACGGAAGGCGAACATTTTAATGAGCCGATGCGGAAGCTCTTCGGGGAACATGGCAAGGTGCCCCTCTTGTTTTGCCCCGGCAAAGTTCCAGTGGCCTGAAAAGTAGGTGTTCCACTCTTCGGTGGTCATAGCTGAACGCTCTTTCTGCTCTTTGGTGGGCTTTGGAGCGTCGCCCTCTCGCATTCGTTCCAGACAAGGTTCAGGTTGTTGATGTAGCTCTCGTAACTCTCGTGAAAGCCGATCTGCTTCTCCGTCCCGTAGTCCTTGAGCTGCCAGTAGGGTGGTGAGGTAACAACAAGGTGCACTGACCTGTCAGCAAGGAGGCTCATCTCTCGGCTGTCGCCGTGGATTATGGTGTGATGGCTCTTCAAGGTGCGGTCTCATTCATTGCTTGTAATCGCGCTATACTATTTTTCCGATATCTTGCCTGCTATTAAAGAGATAAACCAAATAGATCATACGATCTGCTATCTCATAAAAAATGGTCGTCTGTTTGCTCAATACCGCTTTTCGTAAGCGTGGATTATATTCAGACACCGGAAAAAGCCTCGGATTTGTCTCTAATTTAATAAATATACTTTTTGGCTAATTTTACCGTTTTGATTAAATTATCCAGTAAAGTTATTTATTGCCTTTGGAGAAAAAAGCGCCACATTACAAGCTCGCGGAAATCCACAGTAAAGTTGCAGATATAACCTCACAACCTTTCACGAGAACTGCTTTACAAGGAGGTTTAGCTTTGGGCTTGACAGAGTCAGACATGCGCCGGATAGTCCTGTCATTGAAAAGAGCAGATTTCTACAAATCAATGACAACCCATTCCGACCACCAGCTCTGGCAGGATGTGTATCATGGAAAAACAGAGACTGGTGTCCCAGTATATATCAAAATTACAGGGTTCTCGGATTTCCGACCGCCTGTAATTCAGTTTAAAGCCAAATAAAATGGAATTACTATGAGATGCCCGTCATGTGGTCATACCGGAATGATCAATAAAGTTGTAGAGGAGAGACTCTCGTACGGAGGCAAATCAATGACCTTGCATGAAATGAACGGCCAGTTCTGCTCTCATTGCGGCGAAGGCATCTGGGACGAAGAGAGTTATCGTCGCTATTCTGAGGCTCAGGAAGGATTGGTGAGAGCAGTAAAAGGTGAGCCTGGTGCCGACATTCGGCGCATCCGAAAAAAGCTGAAAATAACTCAGGCAGAGCTTGCTTTGGCATTCGGCATAGGCAAAGTAGCATTTTCCCGTTATGAACGCGGCGAAACCCGCCCTTCTGCACCGTTGGTAAAATTACTGAAACTCATAGACCGGCATCCCGATTTACTTGACGAGATGCAAAACATGTAGAGGGTCTCGATAAATTTCTTTCCCAAACATAGATTTTCCGCATTGCAAAGTCCGCAATATCTTCGTTCCGGTAAAGAAAAAAAGGCCTTTAATACATCTTTTTCTATCAGAACACTACCAATGGATACCAGCAACATAACGGATTGTTTTCACTACCTTTTTTTAATTTATTGAACAACTCACGCCGGATTTCTGCGCACAGGCAAAACCGCAACAACACAGGCTGATGTTTCAATGATCTCGTAATAAACCGTGTAAGGAAACCTTTAAAAATAAATTTGATACAAGCCGAGTTTCTTACGCTTATAATGCGCAGTCCATCTATAATCACTCAGCGACGCTCTTTTTTTACTTCGATACTATTCATCTGTCCCCTCTTTATTCGAAAGCTGACAATTGATGAGATAGACTTATCTCAATTTCATTTCCTCAAAAAGCAGTAATTTTATTGTACAATATATTTATAATTTAATACCTAAAGATCAACATCACTCAACCATTCATGAAATTCACGCTTCCAAAAAATTTTGCCCGACCGAAGGCCTTCCTTGCAATAAAGAAGAAATCTGATATATTTTCTTCATGATGAAGAAAGAGACAATCAAGCAGATCATCAGAGACTTTCATGTCACTCCGCAACCAGCCTTGAAACGGCGCACGTTGCAGGTGCCTTTGGAAACGGGCAAGATCATTACCCTCGTGGGAGTGCGACGCAGTGGAAAGACCTCCTGCCTTTTCAACATCATCAGTGACTTGCTGGAAAAAGGAGCATTGATAACATCAATCCTTTATATCAATTTTGAAGATGAACGGCTTGAATTAAAAACGGAAGAGCTTGATCTCCTTTTGCAGGCTTATCAGGAACTCTATCCCGACATCCTCCTTGATCAGTGTTCTTTTTTTTTCGATGAAATCCAGAATATCGCCGGGTGGGACAAGTTTGTGCGGCGAATATATGATCGTGGCACGAAAAACATCTTTCTTACCGGTTCAAATGCCCGCTTCCTGAGCAGCGATATCGCCACCAGCCTGCGGGGAAGAACCATCAGTTATGAGATTTTTCCCCTCTCCTTTGCTGAGTACCTGAACTTCAGGGAGGTAACGCCTGATCTGAACAGCACAAAATCCATCGCCCTCATCAACCATCATTTGGGTGAATACCTCAAGCAAGGAGGTTTTCCGGAGGTTATCGGATATAACGATGCGTTGCGCAACCGTGTGTTGCAGGAGTATTTCAATGTCATGATTTACCGTGATCTGGTTGAACGCTATGAGATCCGCAATCTCCCCGCGCTGAAATTTTTTCTGAAGCGAATCATCTCATCAGCCACAAAGCAGGTTTCGGTCAACAATATCTACAATGAATTAAAGTCTTCAGGATTCAAAATCGGCAAGAATCAGTTATACGACAACCTTGAAGCGGCTGTCAATGTTTATCTGGCACTGATACTGAGAAAATATTCCGGTTCACTTGTTGATCGGGAGCTGGGCGAGAGAAAGCTCTATATTATTGATACCGGCCTGTTGAACGCCCTTGACTTTAAATTTTCAAACGAAACCGGCAAAGCTCTGGAACAGGCTGTTTTTCTGGAACTCAAGCGGCGTGAAAAAGAGATATACTTTTTCAGGGAGAAATCGGAATGTGACTTCATTGTCAAACAGGGTTTTGAAATAACTGAAGCTATTCAGGTTTCCGCCAGTATCAGCAACGCAGAAACCCGCACAAGAGAATTGCGAGGCCTTACAGATTGCTGCAAAAAATTCGGATTGAAGCAGGGCCTGATTATCACCCTTGAAGACTCAAATGAATTTGAGCATAACGGAATAATGATGACGACAATGCCTCTCTATCGCTGGCTCCTGCGGGAATAAGCTGCTTCATAGCTATATTAAAGCTCTGAAATTCATCCCCAACCCGGAAACATTACTCAACAAAGCCGCAAAGCCATGCTTATCATCGACGGAAAAAAGGTCTCGCTTGACCTGAAAAATGAACTCAAGGAGAGCGTTGACAACTACCGGGCCAAAACCGGCAAAGTACCCGGACTGACGGTTATCATTGTCGGCGAGGATCCCGCATCACAGGTTTATGTACGCAATAAAGCCAAAACATGCAAAGAGATCGGCATGATTTCCACCGTCATCGAAATGCCCGCCGACACCACCCAGGAGCATCTGCTCAAGGCCATCAATGAGCTGAACAAAGACCCGGCGGTCCACGGCATTCTGGTGCAGCAGCCCCTGCCGAAGCAGATTGATGAATTTGCCGTCACCATCGCCATCGATCCATCGAAAGATGTTGACGGATTTCATCCCGAAAACCTTGGGCGACTGGTGATGGGCCATCTCGACAAATGTTTTGTCAGTTGCACCCCTTACGGCATCCTTGAGTTGCTTGGCCGCTACAACATTGAGACCAAAGGCAAGCACTGCGTCGTGGTAGGACGAAGCAACATTGTCGGCAAGCCGATGGCCAACCTCATGCTCCAGAAGCTCGAAGCCACCAACTGCACCGTCACCATCTGCCACTCCGCCACCAAAAACATTCCTTTTTACACCTTGCAGGCAGATATTCTCATTGCCGCTATTGGCAAAGCAGGCTTTATCACCGCAGAGATGGTAAAACCGGGCGCGGTAGTTATTGATGTAGGCATCAACCGCATTGAGGATGCTTCAACCAAGAGCGGCTACCGTCTGGTTGGCGATGTCGATTACGAAGGCGTTTCGGCGGTTGCCTCGGCCATGACTCCGGTTCCCGGTGGCGTTGGCCCCATGACCATTGCCATGCTGCTGAAAAATACGCTTCAGTCATTCCAGCGCAAGAACGGATTGTAAGGCAGAATGGCCAAAGCTGTCACGAAATATATCTGTTCAAACTGCGGAGCGGTCTCCCTGAAATATCAGGGAAAATGTTTTGAATGCCAGAGCTGGGGAACCCTTGTGGAGACCCACATCGACCCCGAACCCAAAAAGCTGCGATCGGGTTCGGCAGGAGCCGTTGCCGTTGTGCAAAATCTGCATGATGCTGTGCCCTCAGAGTTCAAGCGAATCATGACCGGCATGGGCGAGCTCGACCGCGTCCTCGGAGGAGGGCTCATGCAGGCATCAGCCGTACTGGTTGGGGGCGAACCTGGAATCGGCAAATCGACCCTCATGCTGCAACTGGCTCCCCGGCTCGCTCCGGCAAAAGTGCTCTATATTTCCGGCGAAGAGTCACCAAACCAGATACGCGAACGAGCCCAGCGGCTCTCCATCAAGGCCGAAAACCTCTGGCTCGTGCCCGAAGTGAACCTTGAACGCATCCTGACGCTCATGGAAAAGGAAAAACCGGCCCTGGTCATCATTGATTCCATACAGACCGTTCACTCAGAGGAGTACCAGAGCTCCGCAGGCACCATCACCCAAATCAGGGAGTGCGCCGCCTCGCTTATCCGTGCAGCAAAGCAGCAGAACTTTATTTTGATGATTATCGGCCATATCACCAAGGAGGGGGCTCTGGCAGGACCGAAGGCGCTTGAGCACATGGTCGATACCGTCCTGCAGTTTGAGGGAGAGGGCTACCAGCGCTACCGGATTATCCGCTCAGTCAAAAACCGCTTTGGCTCCACCAATGAAATCGGCGTCTTCCGGATGGATGAAACCGGCCTTGAAGAGGTAAGCAACCCCTCCGAATTCTTTATCTCCGGTCGCAGAACCGATGTACCCGGCAACTCGATTCTTGCTGCTATTGAGGGAACAAGGGCTCTTCTTGTGGAGGTCCAGGCGCTGGTCTCCAAAACCAACTATTCCATGCCGCAGCGCATCAGCACCGGGTTCGACCTGAAGCGGATGTCGATTATTCTTGCGGTGCTCGAAAACAGGCTGCACATCGAAACCTGGGGACAGGATGTTTTTGTCAAAATAGCCGGAGGGCTCAAACTGGCAGAACCTGCGGCAGACCTTGCCATTGCCGCAGCCATTGCCTCCGGGCTCATGAACCGCCCGGTCGATCCGGCAACCGTCTGCTGCGGAGAGATCGGCCTTGCTGGAGAGCTGAGGGCCATCAGCGACAGTGAACGGCGCATCAGGGAAACCGCGCACCTCGGCTTCAAACGCATCGTGCTGCCCGAAGCCAACACCCGCGAACTGAAGCCATCGCTGAAAAATCTGCCGATAACCATTGCCGGATGTTCAACACTGCGTGAAGCCCTTGAGGAACTGAATATCTGATGAGCGTGTTAACTTGTGCATTCACGCAACTTTCTTACCTTTCATAGGGTTGAGATTCAATGCAAAGCAAACCGAGAAAAGACGATGACGCACATCCTGATTCAATGGCTGATTAACGCCCTCGCGGTTTATGCTACCGCGCATATCCTTGACGGCATTCATATCAAAAGCTTCGGAGCTGCAATTGCGGTGGCACTTGTGCTTGGCCTGATCAACACCATTGTCCGCCCGGTCATGCTCTTTTTCTCCATCCCTTTTATCATTCTCACGCTGGGGCTTTTCCTCCTTGTCATCAACGCCCTTCTCCTGCAATTCGCCGCAGTACTTGTCAGTGGGTTCACCATTGACGGCTTCTGGTGGGCCGTAGCAGGCTCTGTGGTCATCAGCGCTATTTCATGGCTCCTGGGATCGCTGTTCAATCTTTGAAGCCGCTGTACCACAGGGCTCCGCAACCAGTTTTTCAGTCATGCTGCTCCAGGGGCAGATGCTGATGAACATGCTCCTTGCCATCATGGTGATGTCGATGAATATGTATCAGATTGTTCGACTCCAGGAGTGACCGATCATTCAAAACAGATTCAGCAGAGCCGCCCCTGACAATCTTCTTGTTCCGGCCAAACACATAAACCGTATCGGCTATCTCCCCGACAATATGCAAGTCATGCGTCGCGGTAATAATGGTCTTTCCCCGCCGGTTGGCATTGACCATAAAATCAATAATGTGCCGGACGGTCAGAGGATCGAGCCCTGCTGTCGGTTCATCGAATAAATAGACATCAGGATCAATGGCAAGAACAGAGGCGATGGCAACCCGCTTTTTCTCTCCGATACTTAATTGATGGGGAACCCTGTCCAATAAATGGTGAATATCCAACACTTTGGCGACCTCCCTGATACGCCGGTTAACCTCTTCCTCAGCAACGCCGAACTGCAACGGCCCAAAAGCAATATCCTCTCTCACAGAGGGGCAAAACAACTGGATATCGGCATTCTGAAAAACAAGACCAACCCTTCGTCTGAAACGGTGTACCGCATGCTCATCAAACAGCGAGTGTTCAAGTAACCTCTCCCCGAAGGCGGTCACAGAACCTTGATGAGGGAAAATCAGTCCATCCAGGAGATGCAATAAGGTCGACTTTCCCGTTCCGTTAGCGCCAATAACCGCAATCTTTTCACCAGGGCGAATGGTCATATCAACGCCGCACAGCGCAGGAAATTTACCCGGCCAGGAAAAATGTACATCCTTTACTTCATACATAAGGTCACTCACAGTGTACCTCCTTTATACAACAGGCCTGCGCAGATGATCACGGCGCACAACAGCCAGAACCACTCTTTCGGCGTCGCATGAAATGCAGACAAGCGTCGAGGCTCACCGGTATAGCCCCTCGACAGCATCGCCAAATAGACCTCTTCACTTATCTGCGTCGTCCTGTTCCAGGTATTGGCAATATTCCAGGCCACAACCTTCTGACCATGCCGACGATGCGACACGACCCCGACACGACTTTTCACCGAGGTAAAAATATTTTCGACCATCGTAGCAAAAAGATAGAGATAGCGATAACACATCGAGACGGTCAAAACAAAGAGCTGTGGCACCCCAAATATCCTTAAAACCTTCAATAAATCCGAGTGCCGGGTTGTCAAAGACAATAATACAACCAGCGATACCGAGGTGGCAATCCTGACCACAAACAAGAGAGCCCCATCCAAACCGGGACGAGTAATGATACCATTGATCCCCAAAAGATGAAACGACCAAACCGGGTCACCTGGCGTCACGATGCTGAACAAGGTTGGAAGCACAATAAAGAGAGAGAACAACGGGATGAAGAGCAATGTTCTTGTCAAAAAGTAGTTGAGCGAAATTCTTGAAAAAACGGCAAGAAGTAAACATAAGCCATAAAGAGCAGCTATCAATCCAGCGCTTTTCAGGGAAACAGCCGTAACAAGAAAAGCCAGTAACGATATTGTTTTGAAACGGGGATCCAGCGACTGCAAAAAACCTTTCCGATTGGCGCACTCTTCGGAAAGTGTTGCATCTTTTATAAAAGCAAGAGCGCTCAACAGTGAACGCTCAATAAAATCACGCCTCTTGTGTAACAGCTTATTCATGCTCTTTCACCAGCACTTTGCCTATCAACAATGCCACTCCCGCGATGATCGCAATGCCAACAACCGCAGAGACGACATAAGCAATGCTTGAATGAAAGAGATCCCTTCCCTCCCATCCCTGAAAAGCATAATCAGGCAGCGGAGCTTTCCACAAGTCGGAAAGTTTCTGAATACCCTGCGGGACAGAGCCTCTCATTTTCTGAAGCTCATCAACCCCCCACTCACCCCAGGCCGTTCCAGCCTTAAAACGATCAGGCAGAATCAGCCCCAGAGGCGTGAGTATCATTAAAGCGCCAATTCCTGCCCAGAGTTTTTTTGCAAGCGTCATGAACTGCCCCCTTCAAAAAAAACAAAATCCTCTTTCTGTAAATATTTTACGACCAGAGCAGTCACCAGAACCTCAACCCATCCAATGACAAAAAGATGCCCCAAAACCATTGCAGGGACAGCAACATTAAGTCCATAAGGAGAGTACAACGGCTGACCATTTGCGGTATGATACAGCAAAGGTTGAAGTCCAAATTCGATGCCAGCACAGAGTGATGCCACACAAATACCCACGTACGCACCAGCACCGGCAGCAATGATACGTCTCCTGGAACCCGCCGGGCTGTTCAAACTGATCACTCTGTAAACATAATACCCTGTAAAAGGAAGCACAAACGCCATATTAAAACAATTCGCTCCAATGGCCGTTATACCGCCGTCACCAAACAAGAGCGCCTGAATGACCAGCGCAACAGTAAGGGCAATACAAGCCGCCCAGGGCCCCAAAAGAAGAGCAACAAGAACTCCTCCGACCGCATGACCCGTCGATCCGCCGGGAATGGGCACATTGAACATCATGATGACAAAGCTGAACGCAGCGCCAACCGCCAGAAAAGGAACCTGCCTCACGTTCAATGTTGTTTTAACCATCTTCGAAGCAGCCATCCAAATCGGGATCATCACTGCACCAAAGACCCCGCACGTCGCAGGGCTTAAATATCCATCCGGTATGTGCATGGCTTTGGCTTCTTTATTGGCATCCAGGCTTTATTAACGTTCTCCGGAGACGACAAAAGCAGGTTTGGAAGAACAAATTACTATATTCAGCGCATATCCAAGGTACAAAATGCCTTTTTTTCATCATAACCGTAAACAAAACAAACAATTATGGCACATAAAGTTATTGATACCTGTATCATGTGCGGAGCTTGCGAGCCTGAATGTCCGGTAAAGGCGATTTCAGATGGAGATGACACCTATATCATCAACGAAGCCGTCTGTGTTGACTGTATCGGCCATAATGATGCGCCAGCATGCGTCGCGATATGCCCATCAGAGAGCATTATCAAAGCTTGATACAACGCCTGTTTCAATTCTCTCCCCCAAGGGGTGGAGAATTGAACAAGCTCTTTTCAACACTGCGTTCAAAAGTCAACGGAATAATTTATTCTTGCAACACAGGATAGTCCGTATATCCCTTCGGCCCCGGGGTATACAACGTCCCCATATCAGGAACGTTCAGGGCTGCTCCGGTTTTAAATCGTTGAACGAGGTCGGGATTGGCAAGAAAAGCCATGCCAAAGGCAATAAGGTCCCCTTTCCCTGCGGCCAGATCACTTTCGGATCGCCTGGCATCGTAACCTCCCGAAAGAATCAAGGTACCCTTGAAGGTATTGCGGAACGTCTCCTTTATGCTGTCATGCACGATCGGCGCCCCCATTGAAGAGTGATCCACGATGTGAATATACGCCGGAGCTGCAAGATTGAGCTGCTGGACCAGCCAGGTGTAATCATCCGCCATATCGTCATAGAGCGGCACGTCATTGAAGACGCCGAATGGAGAAAGACGGATGCCAACCTTCTCTCTGCCAATCGCCGCATTGGCCGCGTTGACCACTTCAAGCACAAAACGTGCGCGGTTTTCTATCGAACCACCGTAACTGTCCGTGCGGAGGTTCGAATTCGGACGAATGAACTGTTCAAGCAGATAGCCGTTTGCTCCGTGCAGCTCAATGCCGTCAAACCCTGCTGCAACGGCATTTTTAGCTGCCTGGGCATACTCGGCAACAGTCGATTTAATCTCCTCAAGGGTCATCGCCTCGGGAACAGGAAAAGGCTTCATGCCCCCGGCGTCGGTGTACATTTCACCGGAAGCAGCGACGGCTGAAGGCGCAATGACGCGAGCGCCAGCAGGCATATTCAGAGGATGAGAAATTCGCCCGCTGTGCATGATCTGCAGAAATATCTTTGCTCCCTTCTTGTGCACCGCTTCAGTAGTGGCTTTCCATCCCTCAACCTGGGCTGCAGAAAAGATGCCCGGTATGCGCGCGTAGCCCAAACCATTCGGCGAAGGAGACGCCCCCTCGGTAATGATGAGCCCGGCGGTTCCGCGTTGTGCGTAATAGTCGGCCATGAGCGCGTTGGGAAGGTTGTCGATGGCACGACTGCGCGTCATCGGCGCCATAACCATACGGTTCTGTAACACGAGCGAGCCAAGAGTGGTGGGGGTATAAAGTAATGACATGGTAAAATCCTTTAAAATGTTTCAACGAAAAGTCACTTCAATAAGGTTACCGCTTGCCCCATGCTTTCAGGCAAGATAAACCGTATTCAGACAAGAGCCTACAACGTGCGTATCCCTTTACTCTATACGCACATTACTTGTGAATATACATATTTATTAGC
>Ga0194037_1003079_pt1 | contig 10561 bp, 13 predicted proteins | sample JunL306m_MetaG_FD_148653 | JGI IMG/M metagenome (GOLD analysis project Ga0194037, IMG submission 148653) | Anoxic zone freshwater microbial communities from boreal shield lake in IISD Experimental Lakes Area, Ontario, Canada - Jun2016-L304-6m | ecosystem: Environmental > Aquatic > Freshwater >...
GAGAGTGCCTGCCTGGTAGACTCCACCCGACGGCGAAAGCTGGGCCATGATCTCTTTCCTGCCGCCGAAAGCCCCCACCGGAAGACCTCCGCCGATGATCTTGCCGAGGGTAGTCATGTCGGGGGTGACCCGATACAATTCCTGTGCTCCGCCGTAGGCCACCCGGAAGCCGGACATGACTTCGTCAAAGATCAGAATAGTACCTTCCTCGGTGCAGAGAGTGCGAAGCCCTTCTAGAAATCCTTCCCGTGGCGGGACGGTTCCCATGTTGCCGGCTACCGGCTCCACAATGATGCAGGCGACCTCTCCCTTGTTCTCGGCAAAAAGCGTCCGGACTGAATCCAAATCGTTAAAGCGGGCGGTAAGGGTATGTTTGGCAACGTCACGGGGGACGCCGGGTGAGTCAGGGACGCCGAAGGTGGCGGCGCCGGAGCCGGCTTTCACGAGGAGGGAGTCGGCGTGGCCGTGATAACAGCCGGAGAATTTGATGATTTTGTCCCGGCCGGTGCAGCCTCGCGCCAGTCGGATGGCGCTCATGGTGGCCTCGGTCCCGGAGCTGACCATTCTGACCATCTCAATGGAGGGGACCGCGGCGATGACCATCTCCGCCAGGGTGATCTCCAGTTCGGTGGGGGCGCCGAAGCTGCTGCCGCCGGCGGCGGCGTCCTGTACCGCCTTGACCACGAGAGGGTGGCAGTGGCCAAGAATCATCGGCCCCCATGAGCCGACGTAGTCGATGAATTCGTTGTTATCGGCGTCGGTGATCCGGCACCCATCGGCCCTGGTGATGAAGAGTGGATCGGCGCCCACGGAGCGAAAGGCGCGGACCGGGCTGTTGACCCCGCCGGGGATGCACTCCTTGGCGCGGGCGAAGAGTGTGGTGGAATTGGTCGTGTTCATGGTAATACCTCTCCTGATTTCCCAGCCTGTGCGGCGTAAGATTTTGCCTGTTCAATTAATTGAGCTCCAAGTCGAAGAGTTAGTTTTGTTTGCATAGCACTCTCCACAATGCAAATGACGTATATATCGAAAAATAATATACGTCATGGGGTGGTTTTGTGTCAACCAGTTGTGAAAGTGATTGGACACCTAGCGGAGGTCGGGTTCAGGTCAACGGGGAAGAACATCGATGGTAACCATCCAGTCCATGGCGCAGCCGCTGTTGCTGGCGATAGCGAACGGTTGGCTGTCGTTGGCGCCGGCTGCACGGGAAAAGGTCAGCATTCCCGGGGAGACGACGATGAGTAGGGCAAAGCGATTGAATGCCCATGGAGGATTCGGAGAGTAGCGGCGGGCCGTGGTGCGGAAATTGGGCGAGATACGTAATCTACTGTAAAGTTTTCCGACAAAAGTGTCGACATTCTTTACACTTGTTTCCATTTTATACGGCAATGAGATGCCAACATGTTGAAATGTCGTGATTTGAGTCCGGCATGTTTATTGCAAGTTTATACATACAATTGAGCTTCTTCCGGATCTATTCAAGTTCATTACCACGAACAAAGGCTTTGATGAGATATGTGGCTGCATCCCGGAGAGCCGACGAAAGGAGGCAATATACGACAAAGAACATTCCGGCGGGATTGGCGTTTGAGAGTATGACATTAGATTTCTACCCATTCAAAATCGAGGAGGTTATTATGCGCACCAAGAGAACATTATTATTCGGTATTGCTTTTATGGCAATCGTTCTTCTTTCCGTCTCGGCGGTCAATGCAACGTCTGTGTCTTGGACGGACTGGACTGACACAACCAATACAGGTGTGACAGGCGCCCTCAACATTGGTTCCGGTTCGATTGGCGTCACTTTCAGCGGCGCGTACAGCGGCGCACAGACAAGCGGCGGAACGAATTACTGGAATCCGTCAGCGCCCTATATAAGTCCTTCAGTCCCTAATGCGCCGCCCGCCGCCGACATAATTGCGCTGGACACTGGCGGTACGGCGACAATTACGTTCTCTCAGTCGGTTCATAATCCCCTCATCGCGCTGGTCAGTTGGAATAATAATACCGTCTACTTTGGGGTGCCGATAGAGATTCTGAGTTATGGCGCGGGTTATTGGGGTTCTGGTACCCCGATCTCTAATTTGACAGGGACCGGCTTCTTCTCTGGTGTGCATGATGAGGTACATGGCGTGATTCGACTCCCAGGCGACTATACGACGATTTCGTTCACGCACACAAATGAGAATTGGCATGGTTTCACCGTGGGAGCGGAAGGCGCTACCGTCCCTGTCCCGGGGGCTGTCTGGTTGCTTGCTTCCGGTCTGGCGGGATTGGCTGGAGCCAGGAGAAAGTTTAGAAAGTAGGTTTATCGAAAAAGAACAAAAGGCAGGGCCGGAGATGGTCCTGCCTTTTTTGTTTGCTCAGCGATGCGGGCAAACGAAAAAAGCCCCGCCGGGGGCCGCCGGGGTTGTATCCTGAGCGGTCAAGCCGGAACCTAAATAGGACACGGATGAACGCGGATATATAGTCCATGGCAGATGAATTGATACTCACTTCCCCGGAAATTCGAGCATCTGAGCCTTTTGCAAAAAGATTGTCATTCCCGAATGGTTCTATCGGGAATCCAGGTTTTCAGGCTGATAGAAACTGGATTCCGGCTTAAAGCATGCCGGAATGACATCTTTTTCGACTGTTGCAAAAGGCTTACAGGATGACAATCTGGGGTTTGGGCGTGTTTATTGTTGCAGTTTGCCTTAGAACCCTTTCTGAAAAATAGCCTGTCGGCACGTTTACAGCGCCGTCACATTTTGAACTCTTACAATAGCGTTAAGACCATTGATTGGGTTGCCTAACTTATCGTAAACAGAGAAAGCGCTTATCGAGTTGAATGTCGCGGTAGCGCCCGGCGTTATCCGGAAGGATCAGGGTAACGTCAACGCCCGCAATGGGCGTATTGGGCGTCCCATTGGTCAGAATTATTTTGAGCGTTGCTTTCGACGCAACCAGGGCCGTACCGTCCCCGCCACCACCGCCGACACCACCACCGACACCGCATGCTGCAAGTGCCGGCAAAGTCACTGCCATCACCAGAGAAAACGCGATGGCAATCATTCCATCTCACATTCTCAACCGGCAGGTGCTCTCCCTTGAACCGACTTGGATTCTCCCCCATGACCTCCCGCCACAGTTCCTGGGTACAGACCGTCTCACCCAGCCAGAAACCGGTGGTGATGGTAACTTTGAGGAGCGTCTCATCGCTTGATCATTCCGCCTCGTCGGGTGATGATCCCATCATAAATGTCACCGGATCGATCCAGCGCAGGTAGTGCTCGATGTCATTCACGCTGAACGACTGCCAAAGCCCGTGCTCGTCTTCACCAAAGCCGCTCGACCATTGCGCCGGGAATGGCTTGGGCATGACTCTTATAATTTCCGGTTTGATTGCCATTGCTCGTCTCGGGTAGAAGATATCATCCTAACAAAAGCAGTTCACCACGGAGGCACGGCTTCGTAGGCCGGTTCAAGCGAAGCGGAACCGGCTTTGTCGCCGGAGCGTGATTGCCGCCGGATGCGCTACGCTTCATCCGGCCTAAAGATAGATCGTTTCCATGTTCCAATGAGCCGCTCCAGCGGCGTCTATCCCCTACAAAAACGCTGGAGCGTAGGCATCATTCCCACGCTGGATCGTGGGAACGATCCAATACAATGACTTTGTAGAGACAAGGCATGCCTTGTCTCTACGTCACGCAAAGGCGCACAAACGGGGATGGATGGAGGACAAGCGCATCCTCGAAAAAGACGCTCTTCCTTCAATGATGACGGAACGCCAAGAGAACCGCAACCGATAGCAGTTGGCGCTATCGCTCATGTCATTCGTCGGAATACCGCCATACCTGTCACGGACGGAAACGGGGAACCGCTCTTAACTTCCAATGGTAAACCGGCTGTCAAGAACCTTCTGGAAGTTGCCGACTTCACCCCGCACGATTTACGCCGGACGGTGGCCACCTTCATGTCACAGCTTGGCATGTTGGATGAAGTCATTGACGCCGTGCTGAATCACACCAAGACGGAAGACAAAGAGAGCATCACCGTGGAGATCATCTATGCAGGCACACACGAAAAAGCACCCTACTGACGACGGACTGGTGTCTCTCCAATTCCGGGTTCACCCGGCCAATGTAGAGCGTATCAGGCGCTATGTTGAGACAGTGGAACCTGTTGATGGGGATAACGGCGGAATCACAGCCGATGAATTTTTCGATAAATATTTCACGGGAAGATCAAAGTGGGAAGTTGCCTTGTGTGGCTACCGTACCCGCGAAGGATTGACGCAGAGAGAGCTTGCGGATAAAACCGGTATTCCGCAACGGCATATTTCTGAAATGGAAAACGGTAAGCGTCCTATCGGGAAAGAGACGGCACGGAAACTGGCGGCGGTCTTGAATGTTGACTATCGGGTGTTTCTCTGAAATCGAAGCAGGTTGACTTGTGCGGGGTTGTGACTATGCCCCTTCTTCTGTTTTGCTAAGTTCAATATTTCTCAATTCACGGGCAAGTGATAGTAATTTAATATTTTCATTTATCAGTTCATGTGCATCAGGAGAACTAGAACGAGCATTCTTTTGCATTATGGCAATAAGCGACATGTTTCTTTCTATCCTTGTTAAGCACTCGTCTATATCAAGAATTCCTTCATCAAATTCTTTTTGCATCAGATCGTCATATTCTTGATCTTCGATAATTTTCCCAATAAACCTTTTACGCATACGCTCATGGGAAATTACTTTATAATCTTTTATTTTTATACGTTCAATGGCATGGTTTATAATTTCATCGCCGCTCATAACCCGTTCAACAAGTGTACTGCCAAATAAAAGATTGGCTTTTTCTTCATCTGGCCAGTTGCGGCGCTCTTCGTCCTTCTCTATCCATTGTTCAACCTCTTCCTCTCTACCTGGAATTTCCCAATTGGGAACCAGTTCTCTATATACCACATTTTCAGACTCCCCTCTTAACCACGATTCCGGGATTTTGAAATAATCAGACAACTTATGGAAGTTTTTCTGAGTAGGCTCAGACTCCCCTTTAAGATAATTCTGTACGGTTCTAAGCGGTACGCCTATATCCCTTTGTCAGCGGCGTCCTGAAATGGCTCTTCTTCCGGCGCTTTGAAAATGCTTCTTCTTCAGCCGTTCCGTTTTCTTCTTTCCCCCCAGTGACCCACCCGTCTTCTTCAACATTTTCTTCCTGATTTCAATCCTTTTCTTTCCGCATAACGTCTGATGTTGGATGATTGACCCGGAGGTTATGGTCATGAAACGCATCAAGGAACGGACATGCCGGTGCTGCACAGAACTCTTTTCTCCTGATTACCGCAACGCTAAGCGGCAGGAGTATTGTGCCAAGCCAGAGTGCCGCAAGGCGAGTAAAGTGGCCAGTCAGCAGAAGTGGCTGGCCAACAATCCAGACTTTTTCAAAGGCTCAAAAACCACTCCAATGGCGGTACAGAATCTCTTTCGGCTCCAGTTCGTTGACGAACGCGCCAATGTCATCTTTCTCGGAACCGTGGGCCTCGGCAAAACCCACCTCGCCACGGCGCTCGGTTATACCGCCTGCCTCGCCGGCAAGTCCGTCCTCTTCGTCACCGCCGTCGACGCCATCAACACTCTGGCCGCTGCTCAGGCGGCCAACCGACTCAAGGCGGAACTCAAAAAGTACCTGGCGCCTTCGCTGCTGATTCTGGACGAACTCGGGTATCTCCCCATTGACAAACACGGCGCCGATCTCCTCTTTCAGATCATCAGCCAGCGCTACGAACGGGGGGCCACGATTATCACCTCCAACCGGGCGTACAAGCAGTGGCCGGAGATCTTCAACAACGACAGCACCCTGACTTCGGCTTTTCTTGACCGGCTGTTGCATCACGCCGAAACCATGCTCCTCGATGGAAAAAGCTACCGGATGAAGGATCAGATCGAAGGGTAACAGGCACAGCCACCCCCGCCGAAACGGGAAAATACCTCGTGCCGGGCGGGGGGGCAACCACATCTTCACAGCGCCGCGTTTGCTACATTTCCGCGAAACCGCTGACAGAGCGGTTGGAACCCTTTGAATCATGGGTCAAACAGCGCTTGGCGGCAGCGCCAGTGGTTAATGCTGACGAGACTGGAATCAATATCGGCGGCAAACTTGCCTGGTTGCATACGCTGGCCACCGAAGAGTTTACGTATTATTATCCTCACGCCAAACGCGGCAGTGACGCCATGGATGAGATGGGGATTTTGCCCCACTATCAAGGCACTATCTGTCATGATCACTGGCAGCCCTACTTCAAATACGGCCACGCTCACGCCCTGTGCAATGCCCACCATCTCCGCGAACTGGAACGTGCTTGTGAGCAGGATGGGCAGCAATGGGCACAAGTGATGGCCGGCTTGCTCACCGAAATCAATACGGCAACTACCGCCGCCGGTGGCTGCCTTGACGAGGCGTGGACGGAGCAGTACCGGCAGCGCTACCGAGACGTGATTCGAGACGCCGAGAAAGAATGCCCGCCCCCAGAGGAGAAAGAGCGAACCGGAAAACGGGGCAAAATCGCCCGTTCCAAAGCCAGAAATCTCCTGGAGCGCCTTCGAGACTTTGAAGAAGAGACGCTGAGATTCATGATCGACCCCCTGGTGCCATTCACGAACAACCAAGTGGAAAACGATCTCCGCATGACCAAGGTGCAGCAGAAAATCTCAGGTTGCTTCCGCTCGATGGAGGGCGCGCTAAACTCCTGTCGCATCAGAAGCTACCTGTCTACCTGCCGCAAGCACGGCGTTACTGCGTCCGAAGCTTTACGCCTGCTGTTCCAAGGTACATGGCCCGCGTTCATGAACGATGGACAGACGCCACCCTGTGCTGAATAGTAACAAAATACTGATCATTGACGACGCGCCAACAAATCTAGCGACTGCGTTGAAAATGCCCTGAACATGTGTCATCATGAACTCTCCGGCGCGGCGACCATCAGGAAAGAGTACCAGCCGGCACCGGCAATCTTCTGCAACACCGGCGAACTGAATTCTGAGTAAAAGGAACCGGCATGACTGATTGCACCGCTACCATCCTGATCGTCGATGATTGTCCCGTGGCGCTGGAACTCTTGAAGACGAATCTTTCGTCTGAGTCATACCGGCTCGTCGCTGTCGCCGATGGCGCCCAAGCTCTGCGCACTGCCCGGGAACTTTTGCCCGATCTGATTCTCCTGGATGTGATGATGCCGGAGATGGACGGATATGAGGTTTGCCGCCGGCTTCGGGCCGATCCTCTGTTGGCGGAGGCGCCGATCATCATGGTCACCGCGTTGGAAGACCGCGCTTCCCGTATCCGGGGGCTTGACGTGGGAGCGGATGATTTCATCACCAAACCCTATGATCCCCTGGAACTCCGGACACTGGTCAGGACCATCACCCGACTAAACCGCTATCGGCATGGGGAAACATCCGTTGGAGCTTTTTCCCTTCCTACAGGAATCAGGCGCATATGCACGGTTTCAGCAGGCGCTCGGCGGCCGGTCGCTTCCTCCCCTTGACTTTCCCTATACGGTGCCGCGCACCGGTCAGACGGGATGGATGACCGAGGTGTGCGGCCCTCTCGAAAACGTGGATGGCAAGATCATCGGCATCATCAGCATCGTTCAGGAGACCACCGACCGGAAGCTGGCGGAAATCGAACTGCTCAGGGCAAAAGAGGGGGCCGAGGCCGCCAACCGGGCCAAAAGCAACTTCCTGGCCAACATGAGCCACGAGATTCGTACCCCCATGAACGCCATCATAGGACTGGGCCACCTGGCTCTCAAGACCGAGCTTTCCCCCCGCCAGCGCGAGTATCTGACCAACATGACCGCCGCCGCCGATAGCTTGCTGCAACTGCTCAATGACCTCCTCGACTTCTCCAAGATTGAGGCAGGGAAACTGCTGCTGACGAGGGTTACCTTTCCGCTCCGCCCCTCTCTGACGCGGGTCATCAATCTCATAGAGTGTAACGCCGATGAAAAAGGGCTTAAGGTATCCTTGACCATCGACCCGGAGACGCCGGAGCATCTGTCCGGTGATTTCTTTCGGCTCCGTCAAGTCCTCATCAATCTGTTGCACAACTCCATAAAGTTCACTCATCAGGGAGAGATTACCCTGGCGGTGCGTCCGCTCCCGGACGTCGGCGAGGAGGAGGCGCTCCTCGAATTTGTTGTCCGAGATACGAGTACTTTGACGCCGTGCTCATGGATATTCGGATGCCGGTTATGGATGGCTATGAGGCCACCCGGCGGATCAGGCGCTTGCCGGGAGGTCACGATCTACCGATTATTGCGCTGACCGCCAATGCAATGTGGGAAGATAGGCGCTTCTGTCACGAGGCCGGCATGGACGCTTACCTGGGCAAACCGCTGGACGCGGACCAGGTTATCGAGACCCTGGCCAGATGGATTACGCCGTTCGTGGACGAGGACGCGGTTCCGCTTGAGTCAGAGGGGCACTCGGTGGACGAAGGAAGCGCACTCCCCAGGTTGCCGGGGTTTGACATGGAGGCCGCCCTGAAACGGCTTCGCGGCAACCGGCGGTTGCTGTTCTCCCTGCTCCGGGATTTTGCCGAAACCCAGAAGGGCGCCGTCGCCGCCATCAGAACGGCCTTGGAGGAGGGGGACCAGGAGCAGTCCCGGCATCTGGTACACGCTCTGCGTGGCAACGCCGGCAACCTCTCCGCCGGGCCGTTGGTAATGGCCGCACGGGCGCTGGAAGAAGCGTGGCGCAACGGGGGGGCGCCTGACGTTGAGAATCTACTGGAGCAGGTGGAACTGACGCTCCACCAAGCGCTGGAGGCGGTCTCGTCTCTGTTTAAGGAGATGGTTGCCAGCGAGGAGCATGTGATTGATTCCGTGGGGAAGCGCCCGGTGGATCTGGACGCGCTCACGCCACGGCTTAGTCGGTTGTACGGATTCCTTACGAAAAACAGCGTGTTGGCGAGAAAGCATCTGTCATCTGTGACCGACTTGTTGCAAGGTACCCCCTTGGAAAATGAGTCGCGACGGATCGAGGAGTCTCTGGTGAAGTTTGATTTCGGCGGAGCTCGGGCGGTGGTGGAGAATCTGGCGATTAGGTATTGTGAAGAAAGAAAGGATATGAGATGCCGCGAGAAACGCAGAAAATACTGATCATTGACGACGCGCCCGCCAACCTGGAGATACTTAGTGACTTGATGAATGACGAGTGTGAGGCGCTCTGCGCCCTGAACGGTAATGACGGGGTCGAGTTGGCCCGGAGGGAACAACCGGACCTGATTTTGCTGGACGTGATGATGCCGGACATGGACGGCTACGAGGTCTGCCGCAAGCTCAAGGGTGATTCGCGGACCAGGGCGATCCCGATCATCTTTGTCACCGCCTTGGACCATGAAGAGGACGAGGCCAAGGGGCTCGAAATGGGAGCTGTCGACTATATCGCCAAGCCGATAAAACTCTCCATGGTTCGCGCCCGGATCAGGAACCATCTCGATCTCAGACGGACCGAGGTAATCTTGCATGAACAGACAGCGGTGCTGCTCCAAGAGGTCGCCAAACACCTGGCGGCCCGTGAATTGCTTCAGCGGCAGCAAGAGCAGCTTGAGGCGCTGAACCGGGGGCTTGAGGAGCGGGTGGCCGCTGAGGTAAAACAGAGTCGGGATAAGGATCAGGTACTCATGCGGCAGGATAAAATGGCCGCCATCGGGAAACTTGCGGCCGGCGTTGCTCATGAAATCAATAATCCAATGGCCTTTATTGCCGGCAACCTGGTGAGACTGGCGGAATATTTCGCCAAGATGGTCCGGTTTGACCAGTTGGTCCGAGAAAGCGTGCGCGGTAATCCGGCGGGGCCGTCCCTACGGGCGGCCATTGATCAAGGGAGGGAGTCACTGGATCTGGAGTATATCCTGGAAGACGGCATCGACCTGATCAACGAGTCGCGGGATGGTGCTGAACGGATCAGGAAGATTGTGCAGGCTCTGAAGAGTTTTTCACGGGTAGATATGCAGGAAAATGAGTTTGTGGAAATCAGCGATTGCATGGAGAGCGCCCTGAACATGTGCAGTCATGAACTCTCCGACGTGGCGACCATCAGGAAAGAGTTCCAGTCGACGCCGGCGCTCTTCTGCAACACCGGCGAACTGAATCAGCTCTTTCTGCATCTGTTGGTCAACGCAGGCCAGGCTCTGGTCGTGCCTGGGGAGATCACGCTCCGCTGCTGGCATGACGATGGCTTTATCCACGCATCGGTCAGCGACACCGGAACCGGCATCCCCGAGGATCTCCGGGAGAGGATTTTTGAACCGTTCTTCACGACCAGGGACGTGGGGAAGGGGACCGGTCTGGGGCTCAGTGTCTCCCATGGGATCATCCGCAAACACCAGGGGGAGCTTCTGGTGGAGAGCAGAGTCGGCCAAGGGAGCACGTTTACGGTCAAGATCCCCCTCTTGAGTAACTTACGCTAACGCACTGTTTTTGCTTACATTTTATATTGCAGTTTCTACGAGGTCAAAGCCAAGTTGACGGGCACGCGCCTTCAGATTTTTGATCGCACGGGACTGGTACTGCTGC